>Ga0315291_10001675_pt1 | contig 29503 bp, 27 predicted proteins | sample YL17G12_20_MG_FD_203070 | JGI IMG/M metagenome (GOLD analysis project Ga0315291, IMG submission 203070) | Sediment microbial communities from Yellowstone Lake, YNP, Wyoming, USA - YL17G12_20 | ecosystem: Environmental > Aquatic > Freshwater > Lake > Sediment | place: USA: Wyoming | collected...
GAGTCCCCGCGCGTGTCGGTGACCTTGACGGCGATCTTGTTCAGGATATCCGCCTCGTGCGAGAAGCGGCCATTCACAACGACGCTCTCGTGCACCGTCGAGAGGATGCGGTACTTCTCGCCCTTCGTGTACCCGAAGCGGAAGACATCGGCCCGCGCGGAGGCGCCTGCGAGGGCAGCGGCGAGCAGGACGAGAACCAGCGTTTTCCTCATCTCCGGCCTCCTTCCTTGACACCCTCCGCGCAATCCACTATCCTCGAGAAAAATACATGCATTCCGAGAGAGTACCATCGCAGGTTGAGCTTCTCCAGATCTTCCGCAAGGTGGGCTTCCGCGCGCCCACCCCCCTGCAGGGAACGCTCGTTCCCATGATCCTGAAAGGCAGGGACATCATCGTCCAGACCGTCGAGGGGTCGGGGAAGACTGCGGGCATCGTCGTCTCACTGATTATCGGCCTGAAGGGGGGGAAACCGGGAGTCAAGGCCCTCATCATCGTGCCGACGGTCGCCGATGTGGCGAAGGTCTCCCGCGTGTGGACGAGATTCGCCCGGCTCCTTCGGGATGCTCCCCTGCTGCTCGCGCTGGGAGAAACCGACGACGTGCGCAGGGAGCAGCGGCGCCTGGAGAAAGGGGCTGCGGTCGTCGTCGGGACGGTCGAGCGTGTGATCGACCACATCCGTCGGGGGAGCCTCCTTTTCGATGCCCTCGAGACGGTCTTCGTCGATGCGCCCGAGGGCGGGGAGAGGGAGGACTTCACCAAGGACGCGCAGTTCATCTTCGCCAAGTTCCCGGCACGGCCGCAGGCCATCCTGTTCAGCCGGGCGCCGGTCGGCGAGCAGGAGGAGCTCGGCGGGCTCCTCCACCGTCCCGCCCTCGTCACACCTGCCGATCTCGCGGGCGAGGAGGGCCGGGGAGGGGGCGAGCACCTCGTTGTCGAGGTTGCCGAAGGGCGCAAGTCCGACGCCCTCGCGCGGCTCATCCTCGGCCGGCGGATTCCTGCGGGGCTCGTCCTGTATTCGCCCCGCACCGACGGGGAGGCTCTCGCGCGCGCCCTGCGCCGCGGGCTGCTCCGCGCCGAGGCGGTCCCGGCGAACATCGCGCCTGCGAACCGCAGGAAGCACATCGCCGCTTTTGCGCGAAGGGAGCTCGAGGTCCTGCTCCTGCCCCTCCCCTCGAGCGGCCGGCTCCTGCCGGTCGACCTCGAGGAGCTGCAGCCGTCCCACGTAATCTACTACGATCTCGCGCCCGGCGGCCGCGCCTCAGCCGGGGGACGTGAAGGGGCGGGCAGGCCAGGGGACGTCCTCCCCCATGGTACGGGCGTGATCGCCCTCGCATCGGGCGGGCAGGAGAAGGAGATCGGCAGACTACAGGAAGCGATTGGAGTGACTATGAAAAGCGGCGAAGTTCCCGGCGACGAGGAAGTGCTCGGCAGCTCCATCAGGAGGATCGTCGGGCGGATCAGGGACGAGGCTGACCCGACGGAGCTCGGCCGCCTGCGGGCGACCATCCGGCGCTCTGTGCCCTTCTTCATGCGCTCGTGGTTCGCAGCGTACCTTCTGAAAGCACATCTTCCCTTCGAGCCTGCTCAGGCGCAGCCTCCCGCAGGCGCGGGGAAGCAGGGCCAGGGACGGCAGCCCCTAGGGCGGCAGCCCCTAGGACGGCAGCAGGTCCGGCCTAGGGCGGCAGCGGGTCCGTCAGGACCTGCGGGAGCCCAGGACCTGCGAGAGTCCGAGCGCCTCGAAGAGGCGCGGAGGCGGGAGCCCCTAGGGCGGCAGTCCGAGCGCCTCGAAGAGGCGCGGAGGCGGGAGCCCCTAGGGCGGCAGCAACGCGAAGCGTTGCGGGAGCCCACCCCCCGAGGTTCGCGCTCAACCCGCGGTGAACGCCCGAAGGGCGAGGCCCGGCGGGAGCCCATAGGGCGGCAGCCCCTAGGACGGCAGCAGGTCCGGCCTAGGGCGGAAGCAGGTCCGTCAGGACCTGCGGGAGCCCAGGACCTGCGAGAGTCCGAGCGCCTCGACGAGGCGCGGAGGCGGGAGCCCCTAGGGCGGCAGCAACGCGAAGCGTTGCGGGAGCCCCAGCTGCGGCAGCATGCCGCTGCGGCCCAGCCCATCACCGACGGTTCCGGTTTCACGCAGCTCTTCGTGAGCATCGGGCGGAGCCGGAGGGTCTTCGCGCGGGAGCTCACCGACCTGTTCGTTTCCAGGCTCCACCTCGAAGCGGGGGAAATCGGGGACGTGCGGGTGTTCGACAAGTACTCCTTCGTAGACATCGCGGCTGGTCGGGCCGCCGCCGCCATCTCGTCCCTCTCGGGGACCGAGGTGAAGGGCAGGCCGATCACCGTCAACTACGCCAAGAAGAAGGAAGAGAAAGAGGCCAGGTGACGCCACGGGAGTCTCCAGGCGTCGAGGACGCTCCAGGCGTCGAGGACGCTCCAGGCGTCGAGGACGCTCCAAGCGTCGAGGACGCTCCAGGCGTCGAGGACGCTCCAGGCGTCGAGGACGCTCCAAGCGTCGAGATAGAGATCGGGTGCGGCAATGGGCATTTTCTCTCCGAGTACGGCCAGCGCATGCCCGGCGCGCGCCTCATCGGCATCGACATCAAGAACAAGCGCTGCCTCAAGGCGAGGGAGAAGGCCGCAAAGAGGGGCCTCGCCAACGTCACCATCCTCCACGTGAGCGCGGAGCAGTACCTGCCCGGGATTCCCGCGGGCACCGTCGACGCGTTCCACATCTATTTCCCTGACCCCTGGCCCAGGAGCCGGCATCGCAAGCGGAGGTTCTTCACGATGGAGAGCCTGCGTCTTATGCACGAGCTGCTCGTGGACGGCGGCAGGCTTTTCTTCGGCACGGACTTCTTCGACTACTATATCCAGGCCAAGGTCCTCGTGGCGCTGCACCCCGGGTTCGGCCTGACCGTCGAGCCCGCGCCCCCGGAAGTCCGCGAGTCCATCTACGCCCGCAAGTCGGTGATGAGAGAGAAGGCCATTCACCTCTTCACGGCCGTGAAGAGGCCGTCAACCGATGGCGAGCCAGAGCAGAAGGAAGACAAGGGGAGCGTTGACGGCGAGGTTCAGCCCGATGAGAACCGCTGAGATGATCTCGAACCTTCTCGCCGCCCTGCTGCACTCGCCCGCGATGGACTGCGGATCCCCTGGCACGAGGATGAGCTGGGCCATGGGATCCTCGGGCGCGGCGAGCACGATTCCGTCGCCCTCTTCGCGGTAGGACCCGAACACGACGCTCTCGCTCCGATCGGCATCCCGCTTTCTCCGCCGCCCGGGCTGGACCAGCTCGATGCGTCCCGTTGCCGCCGGCAGCGCGACCTCCGTCCCACTCGCCGTCGTCACGGAGGCTCCGTCTTCGCGAAGCGTCCCCCTCAACATGATGTACGGTTCCATGTCCGGCAGGAGCGTCGACATCTGCGGCCGGCCGCGGCCCGGCTCGCCGCTCACGAGCTCTCCGGGAAAATACCGCAGGGGCAGCCGCACCACGTCCCTCTGCGCCCGCATGAGGCGCGCCCGCTTCCAGAACCGCCTGTAGGCGAAGTACAGGGGGAAGCCGGGCGGGAGGAACGGGACCACGGGCCCGAGGCTCGCCGTGAGCGCGGCGATCGCGGCGAGCCGCCCGCCGCGGACGGAGAGCTGGCTGTAGGCCAGCAGCGCCAGGGAAAGGGAGCCCGTGACGAGGGACGGCAGGGTGAACGCGTTCGCGTATTCGTTCCTGTGCCTGCCGCTCCAGGTTGCCCGCTGGATGATGCTCTCGCGCGGGCAGTCGTGGATGACCAGCAGCAGGCGGTCCCGCCCGCGCGAACGGAAGACGCCCCGGCCATCCTCGGAGAACAACGCGCCCCCCACGAGGATGGGCGTGCCTTCGGGAAGGGAGAAAATCCTGCCCCAGGGAACGCTCCGCACTTCGGTCTCCCTCCCGCCGTCCTGGCGGGCGTCCCCCTGCGGGAGGATGTACACGGAGAGGCCGCTCAGGTCTGCGGCGACGGACTGGCGGCCGTTGGTAATCCAGATCCTGTCGTCGCCCTGGATCGCCTCGAGAGTGCCGAAAAAGCGGTAGAAACCGAGGAATCCAGTCCTCTCTCGTGCGACGCGCGAAGGGTTGACGGTCGGCCGGCGGGACACCTCGATGATCGTCCTGCGGAACCTGCGCCACTGGCCCCGCGCGAGAAAAGCCCCGATGCCGGGGATGGCGGCGTAGAACAGGCCGGCGAGAGCGAGGACGAGGAGGAGGGACCACTGCACCGCGATTCCCATCATGCGCCTTTCGCGGACGGCCCCGCGCGCGTCGTATTGATAAACAGGACCGAATCCTTTACTCTCCAGTATACCATGGTGGAACGTGTTGTCGTAGGTCCCTGGAGGACCAACTCCTACATCTACTCCAGCGCAAAGAAGGAATGCATCATCATCGACCCCGGAGGAGACGAGGTGGAGATCGCCGCGAGGGTGGACGTCCTGAACATGGTCCCCGTCGGCATCGCGCTCACCCACGGCCATGTCGACCACGTGGCGGCGCTCGGGCGGCTGAAGGCGAGCTACGAGGAGCGCGGCTACTCCCTGCCCATCGCGATTCACAGCTCCGACAGGGTCTACCTCGGCGCGGGGGGGATGGACATCCATCGGGAGAGCCTCGAGTTTCTCGACATGGACGAGATGGGGTTCTTCGGCTCCGAGTTTCCCGGACTGCCGAAAGCGGATGTCCGCCTTCGGACCGGGGACCGGGTCTTCAATATGGACATCGTCGTGCTCGAAACCCCCGGGCACACGCCCGGCAGCGTCTGCTTCTATAGCGAGAAGGAGGGGGTCCTCTTTTCGGGCGACACGATCTTCTTCGACGGCGTGGGCAGGACCGACCTGCCCGGCGGCAACGAGAAGAAGCTGCGGGAGAGCATCGAGAAGGTCATCATGACCCTGCCCCCCGAAACGCGCGTCTTCCCGGGGCACGGTCCATTCACGACGATCGAGAGGGAGAAGAGGGGCAACTCCTTCTTCCGCGCGGTGGCGGCAGAGGAAGCGCGCAAGGAGCTGCAGAAAGCGTCGACCCCGGCGGCGGCGCCGCCCGCCCCCGCCCGACCTGTCGGGAAGGGGGGCGCAGCGAAGAAGCCTGCAGGCAGAAAGCCTGCGGGGAAGGGGCCCGTCCGGAAGAAACCGGCACAGAAGAAATCATCGGCAGGAAAGCCAGCCAGGAAGAAACCCGCGGTGAGGAATCCGTCCCTCAGGAAACCGTCGGCGAAGAAGCCCGCTGCCAGGAAGGCGATCCGCAAGTCGATCGGGAAACCGTCGCTGAAGAGGCGACCCGCGCGGAAGGCCGGGCGGGAGGGTCCAGGTCCGCAAACGGACGGCGTGAGGGCAGCCTTCACGCCACGAGGTTGACGAACGATCCGGGCTCGAGCGGCAGGCCCGCTGTCCGCGAGGGAGCCGAACGGGCCGGGCGGTGGATCGCAAAGGACAGGGCGCGGATGCGCTCGTCGACCGGCTGGTCGTCCCGGGGAACGCCCCCCGGCCTGGCGGATTCCAGCGTTCGCGAGATCCTCTCGATCAAAGCGTCCGGTATGTTCAGTTTGTACAGCGGGACTCCGTTACCAGCGCGCGTGTTGGGGAGGACCTGGATGTGCTGGAACGAGGCGCAGCGGGCATCCGCGGGGCGCACGGGCAGCACCGCACGGCTCGCCCGCCGGCTGGGTGTAGCGAAGAGCGGCGGGGAACGTCAGCGGGTGCGGCGCTCCTCTGAGGACTTGCAGTCGATGCAGAGCAGCGCGTACGGGATCGCCTCCAGGCGCTCCCGCGGGATCTTCTTGGAGCAGCGGGCGCACACGCCGTATTTCTTGTTCTCGATCCGCGCGATCGCAGATTCGATGAGCTGAAGTCTCTTGATCTCCTGGCTGCCGAGGGCTTCGAGGGTCTTCCTGTCGATGTCGTCCGCCGCGATGTCCGCGAGGTCCTTGGGATCCATGTCCTCGATGATCGTGCGGAAGTCCTCGCTCTCGGAGGCGAGATTCCTGAGGATGTCCTTCTTGAGGGCGGTGAGCCCGATTTTCATCTTCTTGAGGAAGTTTTCATCCATGGCGAATCCCTTAGGGGTAGCAATCTATGCATAAACGCCGGCGATTGTCAATATCAATTCCCGGAAATCCGTTTCCGGCGGGCCCTCTGGGTGCCCCGCGCATGCCCCAGGGCGGCAACCCTAGCGTCGCGGAGCGACGCGGAGGCGGGAGCCCTAGGGGACCGTTGACAGCCGATGCCATTCCCACTACACTTCGACGCCCAAGGAGGCATTATTGGCGAAAGAAGAGGCCATCGAAGTCGACGGGAAGGTCAAGGAATCCCTCCCGAATACAATGTTTCGGGTCGAGCTTGAGAACGGTCACGTCATCCTCGCCCACCTGTCCGGAAAAATGCGCAAGCACTACATCCGCATTGTCCCGGGCGACAGGGTCAAGGTCGCCCTCTCGCCGTACGACTTGACGCGCGGCAGGATCATCTACAGGGAAAAGTAGAGCGGGCTCCTAGCTGCGGTAGTCCGCGTTCTCCCTCACGTACTCACAGGACAAGTCTGAGCCCAGCACCTCGACCGGCGGTGCCGAGCCGTCGAGGATGACTTCGATCTCGACGCTGCGGTCGTGCTGCGGGTATCCCCAGCGCCCCGGCTGCAGGGCGCGCTGCCGAAGGTAGCGCGACAGCCTTTCTTCCTTTTCCGCATCCAGACGGAAGCATCCAGCCGAGAAGATCTCCTCGCCCCCCAGACGCACAAGCACGGCGCGGGTGTCCAGCGGGAGTCCCGCATTCCCAAGGTAGTCCCCGATCGCGCAGACGATGCGCCCCACGTTGGGATCATTTCCGTGGACGGCGGTCTTCACCAGGGGAGAGTTGACGATCGCCTTTCCCACGCCGATGGAGGTGGCCTCGTCGCGCCCCCGATCGACGCGCACCTTCATCACGTGCCCGACGCCCTCGCCGTTGCGCACGATGTCCGCGGCGAGCGAGGTGAGAACGGAGAGGAGGCCCGCCCGGAACTCATCGAGGTCCGCATTGCCGCGCTTCCCCGACGAGAACAGCAGCGCGGTGTCGCTCGTGCTCTGGTCGCTGTCGATCGAGATGCGGTTGAGGCTGCGCTCCACGCACCAGGCGAGGCACTCGCGCAGTCTCTCGCGCTCGACCTCCACGTCGGTGCAGAGGAAACACAGGAGGGTCGCCATGTTCGGCTCGATCATCCCCGCCCCCTTGGCGACGCCCACGATGCTCCCGCTGCCGACGCGCGCCCGCCTCACCTTCGCAAAGGAGTCCGTCGTCATGATGGCGCGGGCGAAGGGGAGAATCGAGGAGGGATCCAGGCCCGCGGCGAGGCCGGGGAGCGCGGCCTCCATGTCGGCCACGGGGAGGCTCCATCCGATGATGCCCGTCGAGGCCGTGAAGAAGGCGTCGCCGGGGACCCCGAGCCGCGTGCCGAGGCTCGCGAGCAGGGCGAGCGCATCCTCCATGCCGCGCGGCGCGCAGACGTTCGAGATCTTGTTGTTCGCGAGCACGCCGCGGATCGTCGGCCGGGCCAGTCGTTCCCGGCCGATGAGAACCGGAGCGCCGGGAAAACGGTTTCTGGTGAACACGCCGGCGAAGCTCGGCGTCTCCTCGTCCAGCGCGATCAGGGCCAGGTTCATGGGGAGGGGCTCGGCCGTCGCCCGCTCGCGCGGCAGAAACCGGATGTTCGCCACGCTGCATCGGAAGCCCTCGGGCAGCGCTGAGCGCGAGGAGAGATCCTCAAGGTACTCTTTTTCAGAAGCATAGGATTCCACGGGGACTGTATAGACGAGGCGGAGGGATTGTACAAGCGCCCCTATGGCGGCAGCCCTAGCGCGGCCGAGGGGCGCGCGGAGGCGAGAGCCCCTAGGGCGGCAGCCCTCTGCGCACCGATGTACGCAGGTGCGCAGGTTTGGCGCTCTAGTGCCTGATGTCCAGTGTGACCACGAGCGGAAGGTGGTCAGAGTAGCCGCGCGCGCCCCTCAAGCCGTTCCATTTCTTCGGCGACCCATCGGGCAGGAGCAGGAAGGGCAGGCGCACAGCGGCGAAGCTCCCCCACCTGTAGGTGAAGCCTTCCGTGTCGAAGAGGCCAGGGGACAGGAGGATGTGGTCCATGGTCTGCCACTCCTTCTGGTACACGTACGAGCCGCGCTTGGACGGTGCGATCTCGAACCACGGCTCGTACAGCACGAGCCGACCCCCGACGACCCCGAGCTGGCGGGTTTCCGATGCGAGGAAGAGGCTGGTGCGGTCGGCCTCGGCGGGCGCCTTCTCGCCGGCCTGGATGAGGGCTGTCACATAGCGCCGCCCGGCGGCGGCGTACTCGTCCACGTTTTCGTTGAAGTCCCCCGCGATCAGCACGTCCGCAGCCGGGTCGGCAGCGAGGATCTCCCTGACCCTGCGAGCCACGACCCACGAGGACTCCAGGCGGGACGCCTCTGTCGCGCCCGCGCCGCCGGTTCTTGACTTCCAGTGGTTGTCGAACAGGTGCAGGATGGCGCCTGAAGCGCCGGGGGCGCCTGAAGCGCCGGGGGCGCCTGAAGCGCCGGGGGCGCCTGAAGCGCCGATGGCGCCTGAAGCGCCGATGGCGCCTGAAGCGCCGGGGGCGCCTGAAGCGCCGGGCTGGCCGTCCATCTCGATCTCGACCTCAAGGACGTCGCGCACGGGACTGCTCTCGAAGGCTCCCACCTGCCAGGAGTGCACGCGCGCGATCGGCAGCCTGCTCACCACCGCGACGTTGGCGGCGAGCCGCTTCTTCGGGACCATCACCGAATGGGCGTATCCCATGCCCGCAAGCCCTCTCTCGACGAGCGCGCGGAGGGCATTCTCGTTCTCCACCTCCTGCAGGAGCAGGATGTCGGGGCCTCCCGGCACCGACTTCCGCACCACCTCGGCGATGGTGTCGACCCGCAGGGCGAAGGCTTCCGCGTCCCACGTGCGCGCTCCCGGATCGTGGTCGCGGAACTCCGTGCCGTTGTCCACGTCGTCGAAGAGGTTCTCGACGTTGTAGCTCATGATGGTGATGCCGTTGGAGCAGGAGAGGGTGAAGAGGAGGAAGACGAGGAGGGGGAGCGGTCGGGCTCGCGTTCTCACGGTTGGGGGGCGTTCATCGCATCCCTCACCCGGGCCGCCTCCTGCGAGGCGCCGAGGCCGTGGGGGACGAACTGCTGCCCCGTGATGGTCCTCCAGGCTGTGACGTACTTCCGCGCAACCTCGACCCTGATCTCGTCGGGGATCTCGGGCGGCGCTCCGTCGCCCTTCCAGCCCCGGGCGAGCAGCCACTGGCGGAGGTACTCCTTGTCCAGCTCCCGCTGCGGTTTGCCCTCGCGGAAAAGCTCGTCGGAGCCCTCAGCGTACCAGTAGCGGCTGGAATCGGGGGTGTGCACCTCGTCGGCAAGGAGCAGCTCCCCGCCGCGCAGCCCGAACTCGTACTTCGTGTCGACGAGGATGAGCCCGCCGCGGGCGGCGATCTCGGAGCCCCTTCGGAAGAGCTCGAGGGAGGTCTGCTCGACCCGGTCCCAGAGCGCCTTCTCCACGATGCCCGAGGCGACGATCTCGGCGCGGGAGATGGGCTTGTCGTGAAGGCCCTTCTCCGCCTTCGTGGAGGGGGTGAGCAGGGGAGTGTCGAACTTTTGATTCATCCGCATGCCGGCGGCGAGGCGGATCCCCGAGACCGGCAGCCCCTCCTGGTAGTCGCGCCACGCGGACCCCGTGAGGAAGCCCCGGACGACCACCTCGATGGGGAGGATGCGGCACTTGGCCGCGCGCACGGTCCGGGCCGAGATCTCCTCGCGCACGGTGTTCGCGATGATGTCCGTCGACTGGCGGAACCAGAACAGCGAGAGCGTGTTGAGCACCTCGCCCTTGCAGGGCACCGTCGTGAGCACCCTGTCGAAGGCGGATATCCTGTCGGTGGTGGTGATGAGCAGCTCGTCGCCCAGGTCGACGACGTCCCGCACCTTCCCGCGGCCCAGGCGGGCCCCTGCGGGGAGCTCCCGCGGGTCCAGCTCGTTCAGGCAGCTCTCAAGAAGTCCGCGGAAGTCCGGTGTGTCCACCTCTACAGCTCGCTCCGCGTGCGGACGGTGCGCGCGAGCAGCCCGTAGGCGACGGCCTCCTCCGCGTTCATCCAGTAGTCCCTGTCGGTGTCTTTCCCGACCTTTTCAAGAGGCTGGCCAGTCTCGTCGGCGATCAGGCGGTTGATCTTCGCCCGCAGCTTCTCGATCTCCTTGGCGTGGATCTCGATCTCGGTCGCCACTCCCCGCGAGCCGCTCATGGGCTGGTGGATCAGGTAATGGGAGTTCGGCAGGCCGATGCGCCGCTCACGCGGGGCGGCGAGCAGGATGATGGCCGCAGCGCTGGCGACCAGCCCCATCCCGAGCATCCGCACGGGCGGCTTCACGAAACGCATCATGTCGAAGATGGCGAAGCCCGCATCCGCGTCTCCCCCGGGGGAGTCGATGTAGACCCTGATCTCCTCCGCGCTTTCCTCCTCGAGGAGGATGAGCTGGCGGATGACCTTCTCGGCGAGCTGCTTGTTGATCTCGCCGGAGACGATCACGGTCCGGGATTTCAACATCCGCTGGAACACCGCCGAATCATCCGGTCGCGGGGCTGTCTCCTGATCGTTGGGCTTGTCCTGCATCTTCATGGCATCCTTACAATACGGAATTTCACGCTGATTGGCAACGAGATGCCGGGCGCAGGCCTCGGCCTAAAAATAAGGCCGGGGCTGTTACGCCCCGGCCACCCGTCAATCTTCCGTCCTCCAATTGGTGCTGGAGGTTGTGGGGCGGAAGCCTCCCAAGTGACAATGAGGATTATACATGGCGGGTCCCTGTTGTCAACGAAAATCGGGCAGGGCGGCGTTCTCCCGCGACGGAATTCTCCGGCGATGGGGGATCGCCTGTGTAGTGTGTGCCTTGATCGAGGCTCGGGAAATCGGGACACTACCAGGCACGGGGAAGGGAAAGGAGAATCGGGAATGAAGGCGCGGCTTGCGGTGATCGGCGGCAGCGGGTTGTATTCCATCGAGGGCGCCCTCGTGCGGGAAGAGCTCGAGGTGCCCACTCCCTGGGGGCTTCCGTCGGAGCTCATCGCAATCGTCGAGATCGCGGGGGAACCCGTCGCGTTCCTGCCGCGCCACGGCCGGGGACACAGGCTGCTGCCCTCCGAGGTGCCCTCCCTTGCGAACATCTGGGCCCTGAAATCACTCGGCGTCGAGCAGATCCTCTCGGTGAGCGCGGTCGGATCTCTCTCCGAGACGATCGCGCCGGGGGATTTCGTGCTGTGCGACGACCTGGTGGACAAGACGGCGCGCAGGCCCTCCACATACTTCGGCGGGGGGGTCGCGGGGCACGTGAGCTTCGCCGAGCCGTTCTGCGCCCGCATGCGCGGGAATATCGGGGAGGTGCTGGCTGCCCACCATCACAGCTTCCATCCGGCCGGCACCTACGTGTGCATGGAAGGCCCCGCCTTCTCGACCAGGGCCGAATCCCGACTGCACAAGTCCTGGAACGCTGCGCTCATCGGCATGACCGCGCTCCCCGAGGCCCGGCTTGCCCGTGAGGCCGAGATGTGCTACGCGACGGTCGCGATGGTCACGGACTATGACTGCTGGAAATCCGACGGGGAAGAGGTGTCAGTGGAGATGGTGCTCGCCACCATGAAGGAGAACACGGCCGCCATCCGGCGCATGATCCCCGGCATCGTCTCGGCCCTCAAGGGTCGGACAGACTGCCCCTGCCGGCACGCCGCCGCACATGCGATCATGACCGACCCCGCGCTCATCCCGTACGAGGCCAGGAGGAGGCTCGCGCTGTTCTACGGCAGGTACTGGCGGTCAGAGAAGTGAAATCCACCACCGTCGCCGTCGTGGGGCGCCCCTCGGCGGGCAAGTCGACCCTCGTCAACCGCCTGTGCGGGGGGAAGGTTTCGATCGTCTCCCCGGTTCCCCAGACCACGCGGAACAGGGTGCGGGGGATCCTGACGACGGACAAGGGCCAGATCATCTTCATCGACACCCCCGGCTTCCACCTGTCGGACAAGAAGTTCAACCGTTACCTCTCTGACCTGGTCTCGCGCGCCCTTTCGGAAGTGGACGAGGCCCTCTATCTCGTGGACGGGTCCCGAGCGTTCGGCCGGGAGGAGCAGGCCCTGATCGATGTCCTTCGCCTGGCGGCAAAACCGATGGTCATCTGCCTCAACAAGAAGGACAGCGGGGGCGGTTTCCGGGCATCGGTGCTGGAAAAGATCGCCGGCGCGTTCCCCGAGGCGCCGATCGTCCAGGCCTCCGCCCTCACGGGCGAGGGGGTCGAGGAGGTCCGCGACAGGCTGTTTGCGCTCGCGCCCGAGGGGGAATTGCTCTACCCTCCGGACTTTTACACGGACCAGTCCCCCGATTTCAGGATCTCCGAGATCGTACGGGAGAAGGCGATCGCGCTGACCCGGCAGGAGGTCCCCCATTCGCTCTACGTCCGCATGGAGGACCTCGAGATGAGGGACGACGGGGCCACGCTCTGGGCTCGCGGCTTCCTCTTGGTCGAGAGGGAATCGCAGAAGGGAATCCTCGTGGGAAAATCGGGCGACAAGATCAAGACGATCGTGCGGGAGGCCGAGAGGGAGCTGGCGGAGATCTTCCCCTACGCGGTCAAGCTCGATATGCGTGTGAAAGTCGACCACGAGTGGAGGAAGAAGGACCCGCTGCTGAGAAGACTGATCCAGTAGGGCGGGCCGCTCAGTCCTTGTGGCGCACCGCGAGGAGGCTGTCGATGATGAGCGCCGCCTTCGCGGTCGCCGGCTCGGCGATCCGAACGACGAGGGCGTTGCTTGGTCCCGTGGGGTCGGGCATCTTCACGGTTTTCTCGCCCGCGGACGAGTGAAACGACACCGCGGCAGCGCCAGCCTTGATCGTGAACGCGAGGGTTCCCGCTTCGGCGGCGAGCGCGACCTCGAGGGCGGGCGCGCTGCTGCCTTCCCAGATCAGCGCAAGCAGGGCGTCGTCCGCCGATCCGGGGGCAAGGGCGAAGCTGCAGTCGACGTCATCCGCTCCGATCTGGGCGGGCGGCAGATCCACGTTCGCGCCGGCCGGAACGACGAGCAGGCCCCCATCGAGCTCGACCCGCGCCTCGGCGCCGAACCCCTGCGGGAGGAACGGTCCGTCGAAGCCCTCCGCCATCACGAGGGCATCCCCATGGGAGGCGAGAGCCGCCCTTCGGTACTGGGCGGGGTCGGTCGACGGTCGCCCCTGGTCGTCCCTGTAGAACACGCCGAACTCGTCCACCACGCCGACGAAACCCTTCTCGCCGCCGATCGCGGCCTTTCCATCGGGCTTCAGTCCCTCGATCCGAACCTCCGCGCTGAACCGGGAGATCTGCTCCCCGTCGAGGAACCACGCCGCGGACAGCCTCTTCCCCTGGGGGAGCACTGAGAGGGAAACGAGATGCCGCCGGGCTTTCTGCAGGCCGGGTCCCTGCCAGGGGATCTCGAGGACGGGCCCCTGGCCGGAGGTGATGAGCGCGCGCGGCGACTGTGCGGCCGAATCCAGGACAATGGAGAGGGAGAATGCGCCGCCGGAGTCGCTCACCGTCAGGATGCGGCTTTCCGCCTCGAAGCTCTCGGGCGTCAGACCGATGCTGATGGTAAAGGGCTTCAGCAGCCCCCCGTCGACGGGAAGGACGAACCAGGGGATCGCGATGCCGGACTGTCCGTCCAGACTGTAGCCGAAGCCGTCCTCGACCTGGACGATCTGGGGCGCTCCGATCGGGGACGCCTCCGCTTTGCCCGCCTTCTTCCCCGCGGCTCCCGCCTCCCGCAGGTTGCCCCGCAGGTGCAGGAGCGACCAGTAGGATTCCTCAGGCCCGAGGTCGCCCTGTGCAGGACGCATCCCCGAGGAGACGAACAGGTCGGTGGACAGGGATTCGGAGGAGGAGAAGGGGAAATCCGTCCCGGCCGCAGGTGCGCTCGGGAAGAGCTCTAGCCGGATGCTGAACACCCCTTCGTCCGAGGGAGCGACCCACAGAGCCTCCCCGGCCCCGCTGGCGAGCAGCCCTCGCGCAAAAACTTTGCTCTTCCAGGACCACTGCAGATACGGGTTGGCGCCGCTGGGAGCTTCCAGCACGGCCTTCAGCAGCACTGTGGCGCCCATCGTGATGACCGGGGGGAAGCTCTTGATCCCGGTGATTATACAGTTCTCGTGCGTGATGAAGAAGGTGGAGCTTTTTTTCTGGATCTGCTCGCCGCCGGAGAAGGCCACGATCTCGAGCAGGTACTGACCCGTCGGCAGGTCGGGCAGCTGAAGGGACAGCTCCTCGTTCAGGACCGGAGAGGCGATCCGCCCGCTTTTCCAGACGCTCTGGCCGGAGGGCGAGGTGAGGGAGACTTCCATCTCGAGGTTCTTCTGCTCCTCCGGCCTGCGCGAAGTGAGCTCCAGCGGGATGGGAGCGCCGGCGGCGATGACCTGGCCGTCCGTTAGGCTGTTGATCTGAAGGTCGGAGGTTTCCTTTCCCCGGGACAGAAGCAGAGAATCGCTGCCGCAGGAGGCAAGGAGAACGAGGAGGATTCCTAGTATGAGAGCGCCCGCTGCGTTTCGCTCCATCCAACCCGATTATAGCACGGCCCGTCCTAAAATGCACGTCTTTTCGCCGGCGCTTGTCGAGTGCGGTCAGGCGCGGAAGTTGATGACTTCGATCTCGACGTCGCCCCGCGTGTGGCTCTGGCAGGCGAGGCGCATGTCCGGGCCAGCTCCGAGGGCGGCCAGCCGGGCAGCCTCCCGCTCCCGCACCGGACTGAGCAGCTCCATGCCCGAGTGCACGCGGATCAGGCAGCGCCCGCAGATCGCCCTCCCGCCGCAGAGCGTCTCGATGGGGAAGCGGTTCCTCAGCAGCACGTTGAGAATCGACGTGGGGAGCTCCGCCTCAAAGGCGTCCGGTCGGCCATGGATCCTGATCGTCGGCACGGGCGGCTCCGGCCCCCCGGCCTCAGGGGGCCTGCTTCTGCAGAGAGACGCTGAGGGGCGTCCGGTAGCGATGGAAGCCCGAGAAGGAGTCGGACCCGCCGAAGGCGACGATGAGGTCCAGCCCGGTCTGGTCCGGCGCGATGAAGGAGGAAGCCTTCAGTGCGACCTCCATGGTCGTGCCCTTTCCCTTCTCCGCGATGGCGTAGGAGGTCATCGCCTTCGAGTCCATGTCCCCATGGGAGTGGCCGGCGCCTTTCTGGATCTTGAGCTGCCCCTGGTCTCCTGTCGCGTACCCGATTAAGATGATCGCCTTGTCCATCCTGCGGGAGCCCAGGCCGACCGCGACCCAGCCCTTCGTTTCCGCCGTGACCCCGATCGTCAGGGTGTCCTCGGTCCACAGGAGGGCGAGCTTCGCTCTCGCGAGGTCGACGGTGAGGCTGTACTCGCCGGCTGTGATCGTTCCGTCGATCTGCGCCGTGCCCGTCGTGCGGCCCAGCACAGGGGGCTTTTCCTGCGCGCAGGCGGCGCGCGCCAGGAGCGCAAAAAGAACCGCGGTGAAAACGAAAATGCGATCTCTCATGGCAGAAGACCCTCCTCGTTCATGCTCCCTCGGGACAGAGCCGGCGAACCGCGCATGCCCCGTGATCCGGCTTTCTCGCGGTGCAGACCCTCCTGCCGTGGAAGGTAACAGCGTGGGAGAATGCCGTCCAGTCCCCCTCGGGCAGCAGGTCTCGCAGCTGCTCTTCGATCCTGTCAGGGTCGCTGCTGGAGGCGAGCGCCAGCCGCTGCGCGACCCTGCGCACGTGGGTGTCGACGATGATCGCGGGCTCGCCGAAGCACGTGCCCAGGACGACGTTCGCCGTCTTTCTTCCCACACCGGGGAGCCTCAGCAGCTCCTCCATCGTGCGGGGAACGCCCGCGGGGAACTCCCGCTGGAGGGTCTGCGCCGCGCCCTTGATGCTTTTCGCCTTGCCGCGGAAGAATCCCGTGGACCGCACCAGCTCCTCCAGCTCGAAAATGTCCGCCCCCGCCATGTCGTGGGGCGTCGGGAAACGCAGAAACAGGGCGGGGGTGACCATATTGACGCGCTCGTCCGTGCACTGGGCAGCGAGGATGGTGGCCACCAGGAGCTGGAACGCGTCGGCGTGGTCCAGCATGCAGCGGGCGTCGGGGTGCTCCGCGATCAGCAGGCGTGCGATCTCACGCGCGCGCTTCCCGCGCGCCGCCTCGCGTTCAGCTCCTCTTGCGCTTTCTGAAGAATGCATCGATCTCCTCCACGCTCATGCAGTTGATCGTGTCCCTTTTCCCGAGCCACGCCTTGCGGGCCATGGCGATCCCGTAGCGCATGTCGTCGAATCCGCCGCTGTCGTGCGCATCGGGATCGATCGCGATGCGGATCCCCCGGCGCGCCGCGCGCTTGAGCACCTCCCAGCCGGGGTCGAGCCGGTGGGGATTGCAGTTGTGCTCGAGGGCAGCCCCGCTCGCTGCCAGGGCCTCCAGCACCCTCTCCTCGTCGTAGGGGTAGCCCTCGCGCGAGAGCAGGAGCCTGCCGCTCGGGTGCCCGAGAATCGTGAGCCGGGGATTCGAGATCGCCTTCAGCAGCCTCTCGGTTGCCGCCTCGCTGTCCATCGAGAGCTTCGAGTGGACCGAGCCGAGGACGAAGTCCAGCGCGTCGAGGACCTCGTCGGGGTAGTCCAGGGCTCCGTCGGAGAGGATGTCGGATTCTATCCCTTGGAAGATTCGAAACGGCGCGAGTGAGGCGTTGAGCGCCGCGATCTCGGCGGCCTGCGCAGCGAGCGCGTCGATCGAGAGGCCTCCCGCGTAGGACGCCGTGCGAGAGTGGTCGCTCACGCACAGGTACGCGTAGCCCCTGCGGATGCACTCACGGGCAAGCTCGTCGAGGGAACGGCTCCCGTCCGATGCGGAGGTGTGGACGTGGATCATTCCGCGGATGTCGCGGGGCTCCACCAGAGCGGGCAGCGATCCCGCTTCCGCCGCCTCGATCTCCCCGTCCGCCTCGCGGATCTCAGCGGGAATCCACGCGAGCCCGATGTGTCCATAGACATCGCTCTCTGACCGGGATGGCAGCGGCTTGCCCGATGAATCGAAAACCCCGTACTCGCTCATCTTTAGACCCATTGCCTTGGCCCGCGAGCGCAGGAGGGTAGTGTGCTCCTTGGAGCCCGTGAAATGCTGAAGAGCGGAGGCATGCGACTCGGCGGCGATGATGCGGAAATCCACCTGCAGGCCCTGGCGTCGGATGGAAACCTTTGTCTCCCCCGCGCCGATCACGGCCGGACCGTCCGGACCCGCATCGGCGAACGAAAGGAGAAGTTCCTGGATCCGCGCGGGATCCACTTTCGTCTTCGGGATCAGGAGGATGTCGATGTCCTTGAAGACGGCTTTTCCCCGGCGCAGGCTTCCCGCGATCTCCGCGCTCGAGAAAAGGGCCGAAGCCTCAGCGAGGCTCACAAGCTCCTCCCCGATCGCGAGCGCCTCCGAGTACAGCCGGCTCGACTGCGTGGTCTTTCGGAACTCGATCGCCTTCAGGATGTTGGCCTGCATCTTCTCGCCGAAACCGGCGAGGGCCACCAGGCGGTTCTCGCGGCAGGCGTATTCCATTTCGCCCAGCGTTGAGACGCCCAGCGAGTCGTACACCGCCCGCACCCGTTTCGGGCCCATGCCGGACAGGGAGAGCAGGTCCGTGATTCCCGGGGGGAACGCCGAGGTGAGCCGTTCGAGAAGGGCCGAGCGGCCCGTCGCGACGACATCTTCGATCACCTCCGCGATGCCCTTGCCAACGCCCTTGATTTCCGCCAGCCGCCCCTGGGCGCACAGCTCGGGGACGCTGTCGGGAAGCTTCTCCACGGCGCGCGCCACGTTCTCGAACGCCCTCGCCTTGAAGGGATTCTCTCCCGAGAGCTCGCTGAAGACGGCGATCCGGCGCAAGGTATCGGCGATCCCGCGGTTGTCCATGACGTAGGAATTCTACCCGTGGGCGCCGCGCGTGTCCACGCGGCCGGCGGGGCGCACACCCGTGCAGCCTGCGGACCCCCAGGGCGGACGTCCGGACCACTCGATGATCGGGCACTTGACAAGAATGATCGATTTGCATATTTATTGGGGTTTCTTATATTTATTCCAGAGGAGAGCCTATGTGCGGGATTGTCGGCGGAATTGACACGAACGGGGGAAGGATGGGCGGCGAGGAGTTCATCCGGGCGATCAGCGTCCAGCGCGACAGGGGCAACGGGCTCGGCGGGGGATTCGCGGCTTACGGGATCTACCCCGGTTTCGAGAAGTTCTACGCCCTGCACATCGCCTGCGGCACCGAGGGCGCGGCGCGCGCGGCCGACGACTTCATCAAGAACCACTGCTACGTGAAGGTCGCCGAGGACATCCCGACCCGCGACCTGGAGGCGATCAAGTGGCACCCCATGATGCGCCGCTACTTCGTCGTGCCGGGGCCTTCCAACGAAGACCTCAAGCTCTCCAACATGGCACCCGGCTCCGCCCTGCAGGGCGGAGAGGCCATGGACGCGTTCATGAAGAAGTTTGTTTTCGACTTCAACAAGACCATCCCCGGATCCTTCGTCATGTCCTGTGGAAAGAACATGGGCGTGTTCAAAGGAGTCGGGTATCCCGAGGACATCGGCCGTTTCTTCCTGGTGGACAGGATGGAGGCCTCGATCTGGATGGTGCACAGCAGATTCCCGACCAACACGCAGAGCTGGTGGGGCGGGGCGCACCCGTTCACGCTGCTGGAATGGTCGGTCGTGCACAACGGCGAGATCACTTCCTACGGCGTCAACCGCAACTACCTCGAAATGTTCGGCTACGAGTGCTCGCTGAAGACCGACACCGAGGTGATCAGCTACCTGTTCGATCTCCTTGGCAGGGAGAACGGTCTTCCCATCGGCGATGTCTGCACGGTGCTATCGCCTCCGCTTTGGGAGGACATCGACAGGATTGAGGAGCCGGCCGAGCGCGCGAAGGTGACCCATCTGCGCCAGTACTACCCGCAGGCGCTTCTCAACGGGCCCTTCGCAATCCTGGTGTCGGACGGGCGGAGCCTCATCGCGATGAACGACCGCTCCAAGCTGCGGCCCCTCGTGGCGGCCCGGCGCGGCGCTCAAGTGTTCTTCTCGAGCGAGGAGTGCTCCTTCCAGATCCTCTGCCTCGACAGGGAAGAGACATGGATGCTCAAGGGAGGCAAGCCCGAGATCGTGCGGATGAAGGAGGCCCAGAGTGCTGTCGCCTGACGGGCCCTCCCTCTCGATGGCGCGCAACTGGCGCCACCAGCCCAAGTTCGTTCCCGTCTTCGACCTCGCGCGCTGCACCCGCTGCGGCCTGTGCGCGAAGGCGTGCAGCTGGGGCGAGATCCGTCTCGTCGTCGAGTCGGTGAAGGACGGCAAACCAGTCACCATCCCCGTGGCGAACAGGAGCTCCTGCGGCGCCTGTCACTACTGCGAGAAGCAATGCCCCGAGGAGGCGATCTCGATCGTGGAGACCCCTTTCGTCTCCTCCCACGCGTACTGGCGCAAGCACCAGAAGAACATCTGGCGACAGGCCGACCCGGCGGAGCCGGGGCACGTGCTGCTCATGTCCAGCGGCGCGGACTCTGAGGCGATCAGCTACTTCGACCACCTGCACTTCGACGCCTGCCAGGTGACCAACCCTCCGATCGACCCGCTGCGCGAGCCCATGGAGCTGCGCACCTACCTCGGCCGGCGCTCCTTCGACGTGCAAGGGGGATCGACGCAGCCGGCACCACCGCTGCTGCGCCTGGCGACTCCCATCCTCTTCTCGGCCATGAGCTTCGGGTCGGTCAATCTGCGCGTGCAGATCGCCGAGGCGCAGGCTGCGCGCGAGCTTGGCACCCTGTGGAACACGGGTGAGGGCGGGCTGCACGAGCAGCTGGAGCCCTACAGGGACGTCACCATCGTGCAGGTCGCCTCTGGCCGGTTCGGCGTGAGCCCGCGATTCTTCGAGAACTCGACCGCCGTCGAGATCAAGATTGGCCAGGGGGCAAAGCCGGGAATCGGCGGGCACCTGCCGGGCGAGAAGGTGACGCAGGAAATCTCGAAGACCCGCATGATCCCCGAGGGCTCCGACGCGCTGTCGCCTGCGCCGCACCACGACATCTACTCCATAGAGGACCTGCGCCAGCTCATCTACGCGATCAAGGAGACCACGCGCTACGAGAAGCCGGTCTCCGTGAAGGTTTCGGCCGTGCACAACATCGCCCCGATCGTCGCTGGCATCGCCCGGGCAGGGGCGGACATCATCGCGATCGACGGCTTCCGAGGCGGCACGGGCGCGGCCCCCCGCTGGACCCGACAGTACACGGGCATCCCGATCGAGATGGCCATATCCGCGGCGGACAGGCGCCTGCGCGAGGAGAAGATCCGCCACACTGTGTCGCTCGTCGCCGCGGGCGGGATCCGCAACTCCGCCGACGTGCTCAAGGCGATCTGTCTCGGCGCCGACGCCGTCTACCTCGGGACCTCCGTGCTCGTGGCCCTCGGCTGCGGGGTCTGCCAGCGCTGCTACGCGAGCACGTGCAGCTACGGCATCACCACCAATCGCCCGGATCTCGCCGAGAGGCTCGACGTGGATGCGGCCCGGGAGGCCCTCGTCGGCCTGGTGTACGCGTGGTCGGAGGAGATTAAGGAGCTGATGGGAGGCATGGGGATCAACACGATCAGCTCGCTTGTGGGCAACCGCGAGAGGCTTCGCGGCCTTCACCTGACCCGGGAGGAGCTCGCCACTTTAGGCGTGAGGCAGGCGGGGGAGTAGCGGCGGTGAGCACCTGCACCATCGATGTGGGCATCATGCACTACAGGGACCTCAATGCCCTCATCCGCGAAAAGATCCTCGAAGGCTGCGCCGAGATCATGCTGGAGGGCGTGACGGGCCAGCGCTACATCGGGGCGGGGCTCGACAGGGGGGTGAGAATCCAGATCCGGGGCATCCCCGGACAGGACCTCGGCGTGTTCATGGGCGGCGCCGAGATCGAGGTGTTCGGAAACGCGCAGGACGGCGTGGGCAACACGATGAACGACGGCACCCTCGTCATCCATGGCAGCGCGGGGGACATCCCCGGCCACATGATGCGAAACGGCAGGATCTTCATCCGCGGGAACGCGGGATTCCGGGCCGGCATCATGATGAAGGAGTACCAGACCAGCCACCCGGTGATGATCATCGGCGAGACGGCGGGGGACTATCTCGGCGAGTACATGGCCGGCGGAACCATCGTGGTGCTGGGCCTGGGCTGCGCGGAGGGAAAGAGCCCCGTCGACATGCACGTGGCCTCGGGCATCTTCGGCGGCACAATCTACGTCCGCGGCCTGATCGCCCCCTGGCAGCTGGGCGGCGGCGCCGTGATATCCCGCGCGACCTCGGCGGACATGGAGAGGATCGTCCCCCACATCGACGACTTCTGTAGAATCTTCGGCCTGAGCAAGCCGGCGGTGCTCGACTCTCCCTACAGCGTTATTCGAGCCGCGGGCGAAAGGCCGTACGGCAATCTCTACGTTCACGGCAACAAGACCGGCCGAGGCCTGCGCCCCGTGCACAGGAACCTGACCCCGCCCTGCGCCGCGGCCTGTCCGATCGGCATCCCCAACCCCGTCATCATCAGGAGGATCCGGGAGGACAAGGTCGCAGAGGCGCTGGAGCTGATCGATGAGTACACCCCGTTTCGCTACTCCTGCTGCGGGATCGTCTGCCCGGGCCTCTGCCGGGCTGCCTGCTCGCGAAACCTTCTAGACGAGCCCGTGCGCATCGACGAGATAGCGCGCCGCTACTCGCCCCAGGAGGCGCCCGTGACCGGGCGCGAGGTGGAGCGCGACGAGACCATCGCGGTGATCGGCTCGGGCCCCGCGGGGCTCTCCGTCGCGTGGCAGCTGGCGCGCCGGGGGTACGGGGTCGAGGTGTACGAGAAGGATGAGGACATCGGGGGAAAGCTCACGCACAACATCCCCGAGGAGAGGCTCTCGCGCGAGGATGTCGAGCGAGATCTCTCTCGGATCAGAGCCATGGGGATTGAAATCCATGCGGGGACAGCTGTCGACAGAGGGCTTTTCGCCAAGCTGCGAAAGCGCCACGCGGCCCTGGTCGTGGCCGCCGGCGCGCAGAAACCGCGCGCACTCGGTTTTTCCGGGGAGGAGAACGCGGTGTCTTCCTTCGTCTTCCTGCGCTCCTTGCGGGCAGGCAGCCTGGAGTGGGATCTGAAGGGAAAGCACGTCGTGATCGTGGGCGCGGGTAACGTCGCCATGGATGCGGCTGCCGAATGTTTCCGTCTCGGCGCCGAAGCGGTGACCGCGGTGGACGTCCGCAAGCCGCTCGCCTTCGGCAAGGAGTTGGACAAGGCGAGGTTGCTGGGCACGAAGATCCTCTGGCCGCGGGTAATCGAACGATGGGTCGACGGAAAGGCCTACTTCAAGAACGAGCAGCCCGTGCGCGCGGACTTCCTCATCGTGGCTGTCGGCGAGGTCCCCGAACTCTCGTTTGCGGGCGAGAGCCTCGTTGTCGCGAAGGACTCATTTACAACAAACCTGCCCATGGTATATGCTTGCGGCGACGCGGTCGCGCCCGGGCTCGTGACGCACTCGATCGCCGCCGGGCGGAGAGTCGCCGAGCTCATCCACGGGACGCTGCGGGGCATTCCCGACCGCACGGGACAGGCGGAGGCGATTGGGAGGGAGAAGATGCAGCTCCTCTACTTCCCGAAGGCCGGTGAGCTCAACGACTCCCTCGATGCCTGTTTCTCCTGCGGCACCTGCGTGCAGTGCGACGTCTGCGTCGAGGCCTGCCCGCGCGGGGCCATCACGCGGAGGGGTGAGAGCTTCACCGTGAACCTGGAGATCTGCACGGGGTGCGGCGTGTGCGAGGCCGTGTGCCCCCGCGGAGCGATCGTGATGGCCAAGAGGCAGGGGCAAGGAGGGCGAAACTGAAAAGCCAGGAAGCCAGGCGGCGGCTGATCCACAGCATCCTGCACGCGGAGAGGATCCACAGCCAGGAGGAGCTGCTGAAGCGTCTTGAGCAGGAGGGGGTCGAGGTCACGCAGGCCACCCTTTCCCGCGACTTGAAGTTCCTTGGCGTCGCCAGGGTGCCCGACAGTGACGGGGAGTACCTCTACACCGTCGACCCCCCGAAGGAGCCGGCCCAGGATCCCTTCATCAAGGACGATCTGCGCCGGGAGATCACGAGCATCAACTTCTCGGGGAACCTCTGCGTGATAAAGACCAAGCTGGGCCACGCGGGCGGCATCGCCTACGGCATCGATCTGCTCAGGATCCCCGAGGTGATGGGGACGCTGGGCGGAGACGACACGCTCCTTGTTGTGCTGAAGGAAGGGGCGGACAGGAAGAAGTTCCTCGCTGCGATCAAGGGAGAGGGGTAGGCCGCGTCCCCTCGCGAGTCGCCCCCGCCCGCCCGCCTTGACCCCTCCCCGCAAAAGGCATAGATTCCGGTTCCACGGGGCTCTCGCCTTCGCGCGTCTGCGACGCGCTAGGGCTGCCGCCCTTCTGGGCTCCCGCAACTTGCGGAGCAAGTTGCTGCCGCCCTTCGGGGGAGTACCCCCTCGGGATGTAGCCTAGCGGCTAAGGCGCCTGCTTTGGGAGCAGGAGATCGTTGGTTCGAATCCAATCATCCCGACTTGCGTCCATAGCTCAGCTGGATAGAGCAACAGCCTTCTAAGCTGTGGGTCGCCTGTTCGAGTCAGGCTGGACGCGTCTACTTCCGTAAGGTGGAATGCATGTTTGGAGAGGTTTTCTGAAGCATTCTTGCACTGCTCCCCTGATCTTCAGGTTCACCCAAATGCCTGCTATAGCAGGAAGGGAAGGGTGGAAACGGACGAGGGTGTCCGGTGTCTGCAGATTCGGATCGACAGATCATCGTGCTTCCCCCTCGCCCCTCTCTCGTCCAGCATAGTATCCGGTCATCCTCCTCGCATGCCGCGATGAGAGGCTCGCATCCGCCCTGATTGCCCTCATTGGCGCGGTGCGGAAGGCTGCCGCGCCGGTCCGCCCCCTTGTATGAGCAATGCCGCGAGTGTATCATAGGAAGAGAGAACCCAAGTGCATCTCATCAATAGCATTCACGTTGATCCTTCCAAGGCGAGAAGTTATCCCGAATTGGCGAGCGAGATAAAAGATCAGCTCACATCATCAACAAGGAGATTTGAGAAGCTCAAGACGACGGTGTCAAACCTCGTCAAATACACCAAAGACATACGGGGATTCATTGATGTCGATCTGCTTGAGAAAAGGGCGAACCGATTCAATCCGAATATGGATGTTGTGAGATCATTGAGACTGGTAAAATACATACTCTCTACAATGATCTACCTGACGAAGGGCGATGAGAAGTACATGGAGAACATGAAGCCCGATGAGGAGTTCTTCAAAACGAGACCTCAGTTGAGCGAGATCGTCAGAACGAGAAAAGACATTGATACCGTGCTCCTTTCGCTCTACAACGAGCTCCCAAGGAAATTCATCACGGATTACAGCCCACACTACGACATCAAAGGGCTGCTGGAAGAAATTCTGGTCACCAAATCAAGGCGCAAATCGCTGATGGAGAGCCATTCCTTTCAGACGCAGAGCAGGCAGTTTGAGGAAAGCATGTACATGCTGACAGGAGCTGTGCTGAGGCTGCTATTCAATGTGGAAGAATCAGATACGGACATGGATATCATGCTGTATTTCATCAAATCGAAAAAAAACAAGCCTGTACGATTGAAGAGGGTCTTTGCGGATGATGTCAGACGGGTGCACAAGAAGATAGACCATTCTCTTTTCCTGTTGAAGGAGGCGACCAACTACGTGCTGCAGGAAACGGAGAAAGATCCTTCATTCATCCAGCAGATACTCAATCAATCCTACATCGCGAATGTTCTTGAAGGCTCGAAGGGGGTGCTGAAAAACGTCGATGCTCTTGACTCGCTCCTTGATGGGCTGAGCAAGCTCAAGACAGACATGATACATCTCTGCTGGACCATGAAGGACAAGACAAGCGAACAGACGCGTACGCTCAACAAGTTGATGGATTCAAGCGCGTACCGGGATCTGCTCCTTCTTTCGAGAGACATGAAAGAGGTGGGGAATGCATTCTTCGCCCATCTGCAGGATGTCTGTGGTTTTTTTGCTGCCCTCGCTGCCCAGAACAAGGTCAGCATGGCCGAATTGCTCGATCGGCTCGAAGAATCGTTCACATCGCATTTCTCTACAATAGACGATTACCTCAAGTTCATCCCTGGTTTCGAGAAGAAGCTTGACTCGTTCAGGAAGAGCTACGGCCAGCTGACGCTGATCGAGGAGGGAAGATCGGAATTCTACCAGACGATCATTCATGAGATATCGCAAGTGTACATGAACTTCACCACATCGACCGAGCGAGGCAAGATTTTCCATAAGCACCTCGTTTCTTATGAAGATTTTGACCTGCTGTTTGATCCCCTGTATGGGGACAAGATAAAAAACATAACCGACCCGATCATTGAACTGCGCGAGACATTCCCTCCAGAGAGCAAGTTCAACCTCTTGCGATTCGTCGGAACAGATAGCATCAATCCTGACGCGATGAGGAACAGCTACCGGAAAATCATGTGGGTACAGCTCTGCGCAGACGCCATCCTCGATTTCTACGGCAACCTCCTTGAGAATGACAAATACATGTTTGACACGGCTGCGGTGAGGCAGGAATCGGCAAATATCCGCCGCCATCTCAACGAGATCGTGAAATACTGCAGTATCTATGATGATGTTCATGGGGAGAAGGATGGCGCTGAACAACCAATAAAAGCTTAGCACAGAAAAAACTATAGTCGCGTTCAGTCGCGTACGACCAACTTTCCGCACATTACGGACGCGATATCGCACCAATGATCCGGTTGGTTTCTTTGAGGGAGAGCTGCTCCATTTGACGCAATAGCCGCCTAAGCCTCTTGTGGTTACGGATCCACTCCTGACATAACCTGGCCTGCTCCTCGGAAAGACGTATCGTACGAGTCTTACCGGCGATCTTGTAGCTCCATTGGTAGTAGGGACCATGTAATTGCGGTGGGTGAGCCATGCACCGGCAGGTGGGGTTCCCGCAGGGCATAAAACGGCGCACCAGGCTCCCCGGGCGGACGAAGCCCAGCTCCAGGATTTGCCGCTTAAGCGCATCGAACCTGCTCTGAGCATCTACCGAAGGCATCAAAATCCCTTGACACTGATCAATCTATCAGTTAATATACTGATGGATTGAATATGAGTCAAGCCCAATCTTCTTTCGCCCTCGAGACACGCGGGGTCGGAGGCCTCCCCCCGGGTCAACCATATCCTGCAGCGCCTCAAGGTCGATCAACTCCTCAGCTGGGCCTTACCCTCGGGAGGCCACCTCAGCCACGCACGTGCACTGGGAGTTCTGCTTCGCAACATCGTGCTCAACGACGGCCAACCCCTCTCTACCCATGCCGAGTGGGCCGCCCGCGCGACCCTGCTGACGGAGCTTGTTGTGGGGGTGATCCAAGAGTTCACCATCGACCTGGACCAGCTCCATAATGACTCCACCACCTTGACCCTGACAGGCGATGACAAGGCAGCAGACGGGGGTCGCCCGGGCCACCTCCTAGTCGGATTCACCAGATAGTTCACCACTTTCGCAAAGCATATAAACGATATGAAGCCTTCTACTTCACAACTGTTTGCCCAGGTGCCTCACTAAAGCCTTAAAGGGGGTTGGGACGGTCTTCTAAGCTGTGGGGCGCCCGTTCGAGTCGGGCTGGACGCGATACGAAGGCAGCGCCACGCTGCCGGTCGAGCATTGCCACTTCACACGTCGTCTGGTACAGTCTGCCGGAGATGCACCAGGACGGCTGGCAGGAGGATGTGACGAACCCCGAGAGGGAGCCGCGCAATCTCGGCGGCGACTTTCTCATTTCCAACATCGATCTTGCCGATCCCAATTTCTACCGATCTGTCATTCTCATGATCACCCACGATGAGAGCGGAGCCTTCGGCCTCGTGGTGAATCGTCCTTCCCGATTCACCCTCGGCGACGTGATCGAAGGGATGGCTGCGTCGCCGGCGTCGTCGATCCCGGTCTATGTCGGCGGCCCGGTTCAGCGGGATGCCCTCTTTGTGCTGCGCGGCGAGGGTCCATGGTATCCTGCTCCCGTTCGGAGCGAGGAGCCCGTCGAAGGCGTGGTCTTCGAGCCGGCCACGCCGTTGATGATGGAACACCTCAATTCCGAGTGGAGTTCCCTGCCCGATATCGATCGTCCGGCAGTCAGAGTCTACGCGGGCTATTCCGGCTGGGCCCCCGGCCAGGTCGAGGGAGAGCTGAACGCAGACGCCTGGGTTGTGCTGAAAGCGACAAAGAACATTGTTTTCCATCCGAATCCTCAAGAGGCATGGGAGGAAGCCTTCGTCCGGAAAGGCCCCCTCTACCAGATCATTCTTCAGACCGGCTTCAAGCCATCGATGAATTAGGAGCCCAAGGCAGAAAAAGAAGGCCGCCCTCCTCGGGCGGCCTTCATGTCTTGCGGACGATCTCTTCGCGCTCTCAGCGGCTGACGCCGACGGTGACCTCGGTTCCCTTTCGGTTGACCTTGAAGCTCATGTCCTTCTTGGACTTGTCGTTCAGCGCCTTGTAGAAGTCCATGATGGTGCCGATCGACTTGCCGTTCATCTCGACGATCACGTCGCCGGGGCGCAGGCCCGCGACGCCAGCGGGAGTCTCGGGATCGGCGACCAGGCCGATGACGACGCCGTTCAGGCCCTTGGCGATGTCGGCTTCCTTGCGGATGTCGTCCGTGACGCGCACGACGCTCACGCCCGGCCACATGTTCTTGTACGATGTCGCCTCGCTCTTGTCGTCGCGCACGCCGAGCTTGATCGAGAGCTTCTGCCTCTCGCTGTAGCGGACGATGTCGAAGTCATAGGTCTTTCCCGCCAGGAGATTGCCGACCACGAGGATGAGGTCGTCGCGATTCTTCAAGTCCTGGCCGTTCACCCGCGTGATGTAGTCGCCGGGGAGCATGCCCGCCTTCTCGGCAGGGGAGCCCTTGAACACGTCGACCACGAGGGCGCCCTTCAGGTTCTCGATCTTCAGGTCCTTCGCCACTCCGGGGTAGGTGTCGGCGTTGGCCGCGGCCTGCACGTCGTCGGGCAGAACGCCCAGCCAGCCGTACTCGACCTTGCCCTTCGAGATGAAGTCGTCGATGGCCTTCTTCGCGTTGTTGATCGGGATGGCGAAGCCCAGCCCGACGTTCCCGCCTGTCGGCGCCGCGATCCACGTGTTGATCCCGACGACCTGGCCCCTGACGTTGACCAGCGCGCCGCCCGAGTTGCCCTGGTTGATCGAGGCGTCGGTCTGGATGTAGTCGGTGGACGACGAGACGCTCTGGCCCTGGGGGCCGCGCCTGCCCAGCGCGCTCACGATGCCCATGGTGATCGTGTTCTCGAAGCCCAGCGGGTTTCCGACAGCGAGCACGAGGTCGCCGACCTCGAGGCTGTTGGAATCGCCCAGCTCCGCGATGGGAAGCGCCTCCTTCGCCGTGAAGGAGACGACGGCGAGGTCCTTGCGGTCGTCCTTGCCCACCACCTTGCCCTTGAACTCGCGCTGGTCGGAGAGCTTGACGCTGATGTCGGTAGCCGAGGAGACAACGTGGTTGTTCGTGAGGACGTAGTAGGTGTCGCCGCTTCTCTTGACGATGATGCCGGACCCCAGGCCGCCGCGCTTGAACTCCCTGGGCTGGCCATTGCCGGGCGGCTGGTTGAAGAACCAGTCGAAGGGAGTCTGCAGCTGCTGGGCGGGCTGCTTGACCACCTCGGTGACGTCGATCTCGACCACAACGGGGAGGACCTTCTTCGCCACCTCGCGGAACGAGTACTGGATGGATTCCAGCGACTTCGCCGACTCGGCGAGGGCCGGCGAGCTTGGGGCAGAGGGCTGCGCCGCCTGCGTCTGGGTATCGGCCGTTGCGGGAGTCTTCTCGGCCCCGGGGAGAGAAAACGCGAGCGAGGGCGCCACGAGGAGCGCCAGCGTCGCGAATGCCGTTAAAAGGAATCTGCTGCGTATCATTCGTTCGTACCTCCTGGTCACGAAGATACCCATACCGGGTTGCGGATTGATTAGGCTTGTGTTAATTTTCCTTAACTTGGAAAATCGCCAGAGGGCCGGTACCTGAACCGGCGGACGGGAGATCTCCGCGATGACGAACGATCAGATCAAGCAGATCCTCCTTCTGTTGCGGAAGACCGACAAGGACTTCACGGTCATCATGTCGGGCAAGAAGAGCCGCAAGGTGCACGGGCTGTACAAGCCTGACAGCCGAGAGATCATCATCCACAACCTGAACTTCAAGACGACGAACGAGATGATGTATACGGCGATCCACGAGTACGCCCACCACATCCAGTTCACCACGTCGCCGACGCCGATCTCTGTGCGCTCTCACACCACGGAGTACTGGAACCTTTTCCACACGCTGCTGTTCGAGGCGGAGCAGAAGGGCCTGTACACGAATCCCTTCGA
>Ga0315291_10001676_pt1 | contig 29498 bp, 21 predicted proteins | sample YL17G12_20_MG_FD_203070 | JGI IMG/M metagenome (GOLD analysis project Ga0315291, IMG submission 203070) | Sediment microbial communities from Yellowstone Lake, YNP, Wyoming, USA - YL17G12_20 | ecosystem: Environmental > Aquatic > Freshwater > Lake > Sediment | place: USA: Wyoming | collected...
GTCCGTTACTGTTTTATTTTCCTGCAGTGCTCTCTTTTCTATGAAAGAAATAATTGCTGAATAAATACTTTCGAACTGTGATTCTGTTATTTCGCTTCCGGAAAAACGCAATTGCTCAGCCTGTTCAAAAATTGTGCGTATCCGGGTGAGGAAATTCTCATCGCTCCCTGATTCTGTTAAAATAGCAATGATTTCCTTATCAGTCCGTCCCCCTTCAGGAACTGAGCAATGCTGTATGACATAGGTACGGAATTGATTATATGTTTCATCTAATTTCTGTTTGAAAGAGAAGGTTGTTTTTCTTTGAATTGCTTTGAGCTGGTCTAAAATGAGAGTTTCCAGCGGTATCGGTTGTTGTTCAATCGGTTTTTTTGCTGATTTTTTCTTCCTCCAGTGCCAGTATGCTCCGCCAGAACCTCCTGCCGCAATTATCAAAAAAAGAAACACTAACCAGTATTTACCAGACTTCTTTTCAGCCACAGGGAGCAATCCCTTAATCCCCATCCGCTGAATTGGAAGAGTATCTTTAACTCCTGACAAATTGTCAGTATAGTCAATCTCCATTGTTTCTACATATCCCATTCCCAATTCGACCGGTTTAAGCAGAAATGTATACTCTTTAACCGTGTGCGGAATCCCGTTAAGAACCTCTGACCGGCTGGTGGAAGTACTGCCTGTTACGGTTAAATTAATCAATCTCGGCGCATTAAACGGCCCAATCCGGTATCTGTCTGCCGTATCATCCCAAGAAAGGATAATGGTGAGCTTCACCGGTACATTAAGCGGTGTTTCTGATTGTTCTATTTTTGTTGACAGTGAAATTCTTCCGGCTCGTGTTGAGTCCATTTGATGGATAGAATTATCAGCAGAAGCAGTCTGACTAACAGTAACTAAAAGCCATACAAAAGCACCTAAAAGAATATGGATTCGCTTATTCGGAGAATAATATACCCGATAAAACCATTGCAGAAACCGTATTGCATAATGCCTACTATATCGGACAGTTGCCGCCATAGCCGAACAATCTCCACCAGAGTATTACTTTTTTATGACTGCGGGCTTTTTTGCTGGCAATTCAGGATTTGGGGGATTCTCGGCTTCTCCAAACCGTTTGAACATGATGCTGTCAATTTCTGCCTGTGATTTGTTGAGCATTTCCAACTCGAATTTTGCAGAGGTAGTGAGGGTGCAGTCGGGATACTGCTCAACCATCATCCTGTAGTATTTTTCAGCTTTTGCTTTGTCTTTTAAATCATTTAAGTTAATAAATCCGAGTAAAAATACTGTATTGCTTCGGTACGTACTGGTGGAATATGTTTTTACGAGGTCTTCAAATGGTTTTACTGCCTCATTCGGTTTTCCCTGATTGTATAGAGCCATTCCCTGTTCGAATAGTTCTTTATCAGTAAGTTTTTTGCCGCATACAATAAACACCGAAATAAACAACCCGATTACTATGCCGAAGATACATACGTTCCGCACCATTGTGTTCTCCTGAATAGTTTTTTATATTATTAAAATATTGTGTATTATACTGTTAACGGAAGCAATAAGTTTCCGGGAGAATTGGAATACCGGGCGTTACTTATGCTTAACGATGAACTTCAATCCTTTATCCTGTGCGTCAATCGTTACTGTTTTTCCAATTGGGATTTCGCCGGAAAGCATTTTAAATGCCAGTGTATCGGCGATTTCTTTCTGCATTACCCGTTTGAGCGGACGTGCACCGAATGCCGGGTCATATCCAGCATCGGCTAAATATTCACGAGCACGCGGGGTGAGTTCAAGCGTAACACCGATTCCCTCGCTCAATTGTTTCATTCGGTTGAATTGAATGTCAACGATCTGTTCGAGCTGGGTGCGGGTAAGTGCCTTAAACAAAATAATTTCATCAATACGGTTTAAAAATTCTGGATTAATTCGCTGGCGGAACTGGCGCCACAGTTCTGCTTTAATCTCGTTATAGATTTCATTTTCATTAAACTCGCTTATCAGTGCGATGCGCTCCATAATATATGACGCACCGATATTCGACGTCATTATAATGATGGTATTTTTGAAGTTGACTGTTCTTCCTTTGTTATCAGTCAATCTGCCGTCATCAAGAACCTGAAGTAAAATATTAAAAACATCATTATGGGCTTTTTCAATTTCGTCCAGCAGAATAACCGAATAGGGTTTCCGGCGGACGGCTTCGGTAAGCTGTCCGCCCTCCTCATAGCCGATATAACCGGGCGGGGCGCCGATGAGCCGGGAAACCGAGTGCCGCTCCATATACTCGGACATATCAATGCGGATAATTGCCCGCTCGTCATCAAACAGGAATTCTGCGAGGGCTTTTGCAAGCTCGGTTTTTCCGACACCGGTGCTCCCTAAAAAGATGAATGTCCCGATCGGGCGTTCGGTTGCCTGCAAGCCAATGCGGGCGCGGCGAATGGCATTTGATACCGCTGAAACTGCTTCATCCTGTCCAACAACACGGGTATGAAGCCGTTCCTCCATATTCAGGAGCTTTTCCCGCTCGGTTTCAAACATCCGCGAAACGGGGATTCCCGTCCACTTTGAGACGATTTCGGCAATGTCTTCTTCATCCACCTCTTCTTTCAGGAGTTTGCGGTCTTTTTGGATTTCCTGCAGACGGCTGTTGAGCCCGGTTAGTTGTGCCTCTAAATTGAGAATCGTTCCGTATTTCAGTTCAGCCGCTTTTGAATAATCGCTCTCACGTTCTGCTTTCGCTTCTTCAAATTTTGCGACCTCGATTGCTTCTTTCGTGCCGCGAATCGTTGCAATTGTTTCTTTTTCTACGTTCAATTGTGCCCGAACTGAGTTTGCCTCTTCAGTAAGCGAGGCTAATTCTTTATTGATAGCGTCCATTCTCTGCTTTGATTGTTCGTTGTTGTCACGTTTAACGGCTTCACGCTCGATTTCTAACTGCTTTATTTTACGTTCGATTTCATCTAACTCCTCAGGGATACTGCCGATCTCCATACGGAGTTTTGATGCGGCTTCATCAATCAAATCTATTGCTTTGTCGGGCAGAAATCTTCCGGTGATATACCGGTCGGAGAGCACAGCGGCTTGAATGATGGCGCTGTCGGTTATGCGGACGCCGTGATGGACTTCGTACCGCTCTTTCAGCCCGCGCAAGATAGAGATAGTGTCTTCAACGCTTGGTTCTGAGATGTTTATTGGCTGGAAGCGCCGTTCTAAAGCGGCGTCCCGCTCAATATGTTTCTGGTATTCGCCGCGGGTGGAGGCGCCGATGCATCGCAAATCACCGCGGGCAAGTGCAGGTTTGAGCATATTTGAGGCATCCATCGCCCCTTCCGCCGCACCGGCACCGATAAGAGTATGCAGTTCGTCAATAAAAAGAATGATTTCGCCATTTGACTGTTCAATTTCTTTGAGCACTGCTTTGAGACGGTCTTCAAACTCTCCCCGGTATTTCGCCCCGGCAATGAGTGCTCCCAGGTCCAGTGCCATAATCCGCTTGGTCTTGAGGTTTTCCGGAACGTCCCCGGCAATAATCCGCCGCGCGAGTCCTTCGGCAATCGCAGTTTTCCCGACGCCGGGATCACCAAGCAGAATCGGGTTGTTCTTCGTTCGCCGGCTCAATACCTGACAGATTCTGCGGATTTCATCATCACGCCCGATGACCGGGTCAAGCTTGCCTTTGCGTGCAAGGTCATTGAGGTCGCGCGCATACCGTTTAAGTGCATTGTAAGTCGTCTCCGGAGACTGGCTGGTAACCCGCTGAGTACCCCGAATAGACTGCAACGCCTGGAGTACTTCACTCTTAGTCAGCTTGCCCGTTGTAAATACGTTCTTTATGAATTCCTGGTCATCGCAGAGCGATAGTAATATATGTTCGGTAGAGATGAATTCGTCTTTTAACTGTTCAGCTTCTTTGAATGAGCGGTCTAAAACTGCGTTTATACGTTGAGATAAGTATATAGTACCAATGCCGGAACCAGTTACTTTTGGAAAATGGTCAATAACAGTTACTGTCTGATTCTTAAGAGTATCAATTGAAAAACCTATCTTAATAAGAATTGCGCCGACGATACTTTCAACGTCGTCCAAAAGCCCTAAGAAAAGATGTTCAGGCTCAATTTGCTGGTGCGCATTATCACTTGCATATCTTTGTGCGGCCGCTAATGCTTGCTGGGATTTTATAGTGAATTTTTCGATATCTATCATTAGCAAATTCCCTTATTTATGTCTAATATGTTAAGCACACGTATTGAATTTAAATAACATTTTTACACAGACAGGAATGTCTGTGCCACCAGAAATAATACATATACTATATATATAATATGAGACCTTTGAAAAAATGGACATTTTTACAAAAAGGACGGAAACGCACCCTTACTCCCTCCGCCTCTGGCGGAAGAGGGGAATAAAAGGGGTGTGTAAAATTACATTTTCTGATTAAATCAAAGATCTCATAATATATACAAATCTATATATAATAATAGTGGCATAGGCATTCCTGCCTGTGTTTTTGCATTCATCCTTTTTAAATAAGCGGCGCCAAAACTGCCGGCGCCGCCTCCCTCACCGATATATATTGAGAATGCTGTTATTTCCCTTATATTTATTTACTGATTGACAGAATGCTTTTCAATTGGGCAGACACCCGCCAAAAGAACGGCGGTTAAATAGGTCTGCCCCTACAAAAAATTTCGTTTTTTATCCGTAGAGGCGAACCCGTTTTGTTTGGGCAGACCCCTACGATTGGTTAATTCACCACCTCGTAATCGGCGTCTTTGATTTCTTTATCATCGTCCGTGCCGGTTTTTTTCTCTTCTTTTGGCGGTTCCTGCTGGTAGTGTTGTTCGCCGCCCGGCGGAGGAGTCTGCGACGCTTGTTGGTACATCTTCTGTGATGCCTCATTCCAGATTTTCGTTAGTGCATCCATTGCTGACCTCATCTCATCTGTGTTTTCGGTCTTCAGTGTTTCTTTGAGCCTGCCGATACCGGTTTCAAGTTTTGCTTTTGTTTCAGAATCGAGTTTGTCTTTCAATTCTTCAATCTGTTTTTCGGTCTGCCATGCCATTTGGTCAGCCTGATTGTGGATTTCCACGTTCTCCCGGCGTTTTTTATCCTCATCAGCGTGGAATTTTGCGTCTTCCCGCATTTTATTAATGTCTTCCTGGGTTAATCCGCTTGAAGCGGTGATAGTAATTTTTTGTTCTTTGCCGGTTGCCTTATCTTTTGCCGAGACGTTCAATATACCGTTTGCGTCAATATCAAAGGTTACTTCAATCTGCGGGATGCCGCGCGGCGCTGGGGGAATTCCATCCAAATGGAAGCGTCCGATAGTTTTATTGTCAAGAGCCATCGGCCGCTCACCCTGCAGAACGTGAATTTCAACCGTTGTTTGATGGTCAGCCGCTGTCGAGAAAATTTCCGTTCTCCGTGTTGGGATTGTTGTGTTTGCTTCAATTAACCTTGTCATCACGCCACCCAATGTTTCGATACCAAGGGAGAGCGGGGTTACGTCAAGCAGGACGATGTCTTTTTCAACGCCGCCGCCCAGGATAGCGCCTTGAATTGCAGCGCCCATTGCAACGACTTCATCCGGGTTGACACTCCTATTCGGTTCTTTGCCAAATAACTGTTTCGCAATATCCTGAACTTTCGGGATTCTTGTTGAGCCGCCGACAAGCACAACTTCATCTATATTCTCTTTTGTCAGTTTTGCGTCGTGCAGGGCAATTTCGCACGGATGAATCAGCCGCTGGAAAATATCATCACAGAGTTGTTCAAATTTCGCACGGGTAAGTGTTATGTTCAAGTGCTTTGGTCCAGCATCTGTTGCGGTAATAAACGGGAGGTTTATTTCCGTTTGCATCGTTGAAGAGAGCTCCATTTTTGCTTTTTCAGCGGCTTCCCTCAGGCGCTGGAGTGCCATCGGGTCTTTCCGTAAGTCAACGCCTTCTTGTTTTTTAAATTCATCAGCAATCCAGTCTACCAGACGCTGGTCAAGGTCATCACCGCCCAAATGGGTGTCGCCGTTGGTGGATTTTACCTCAAATACTCCCTCGGCGATTTCGAGAATTGAAATATCGAACGTACCGCCGCCGAAGTCAAAGACGGCTATTTTTTCCTCGTTTTTCTTATCCAGCCCGTAGGCTAATGAAGCAGCAGTCGGCTCATTGACGATGCGTTTCACGTCTAATCCTGCAATAATCCCGGCTTCTTTTGTTGCCTGCCGCTGGCTGTCGTTAAAATACGCCGGCACGGTAACAACTGCGTCGGTTATTTTCTCACCTAAATAATCTTCTGCGGTCTGCTTCATTTTCTGTAGAATCATTGCTGAAATTTCCGGCGGGGAATATTCCTTATCTTTCGTTTTCACGCGGGCGACATTATTTGCACCGCGAATAACCCGAAACGGGACAGACTTGATTTCTTGAGTAACCTCATCAAACATCCGTCCCATAAAGCGCTTTATGGAATAGACCGTGTTTTCAGGATTGGTAACAGCCTGCCGTTTTGCGGTTTGTCCGACTAAACGTTCACCGGTTTTCGTGAAGGCGACCACTGAAGGGGTAATCCGACCACCTTCAGAATTAGCAATAACGACCGGTTTCCCGCCCTCCATTATTGAAACACAGCTATTGGTTGTTCCCAAATCAATGCCAATTATTTTACCCATACAGCATTCTCCTTTAAGATGTATTCTATAACCTCTTCTGCGAAATTATTATATGAGACTTTTGAAAAATTATGGAGTTTGATTCAAAACACCCACAAAACCCGCCACAAAGACGGCGGGTGGGTGCCACATAAATCCCGAGTACTCGGGACTGAAAACTGATTTTTTCAACGGTCTCATTATTGAAATAATATACTTTTTTTGTGGGGGTGAACAGCCGTTTGCTCCCACTCATTTTAAAATATAAAGCAGATATATTAAATGCAATTCGTATACCATCTTTTGAATTATTTGAAAATATTGTCGTAATATCTGAAATTACAATGCAGTATGAAGTTTTAAAGATGAGGTAATGGTTGAAACAAGATGTGAACGTATACCGTCATATTGACAGCATATAATGTCATTATGACAATATTATATGAATCCCGATATGGAATAATCATTTTAATAAGAAACTACGTTATAAATGTTATACGGTTTGCACTTTGGAGTGTGCATCGCTACTTAACCGCTTGCATTTTACCGTGATATTTGTTATCATAAATACAGAATACTCTCTGTGTATCAGAAAGACAGTCTACTTGTACTTATTCATATTATTATGTACAGCAATGGGGCGGTCAATTCAAAGCGATTTTTACAAAACACCTTTAGCCGAAGCACGTGCAGAATTGCTTGTGCACGGCTCACGATTCATTGCATTCATTGCACCGTCAGTTTCTGTCAGTGATGTAAAACACTGTCTCGCAGCCGCGAAACAAACCTATCACGATGCGGCACACCACTGTTATGCAAGCATCCTGATTACCGATACTGAACTGCAGGAACGATTGAGTGATGCCGGTGAACCCTCAGGAACGGCAGGAAAACCCATTCTTGCCGCTTTGCACAATGCTCATCTTATGAATACAGTGTGCATTGTTGTTCGGTATTTCGGGGGAATAAAATTGGGTGTCGGGGGATTGCATCGGGCATACAGCAATGCAGCTAAATCAGCTATTCAGTCGGCAACGATTGTGGAAAAATACGTTATGCGTTCTGTGCGAATTGCTTTTCCGTATGATATGACCGGTCAGGTGGAGCGATTATTAGATGAATGTAATGCCGAAATTACGGAGCGTCTGTTTCAGGAAATACCACAGCTGGTTTGCACCGTCCGTGCGGGACAATACGAGGCATTTCTGGATAAATTTTGCACCAGTACCCGGGGGAAAGGAATCGTTATTGAATAATAAGATTTATAGAGTGATAGAGAACCGATATGCTGGGGAAAACACCAACAGACACCAAGATATTTTAGCACAGGTATTTCTGACGATGAATTACTTACTATTTAATTTTTGAATGGGCTCTGTATACTAAAAACTGGAGATAAACTATGCAGGCAGTGATAATGGCAGGGGGTTTAGGAACACGCCTCCATCCGCTGACAACTACTATACCCAAACCGATGGTTCCGCTGATGAACCAGCCGCTTATTGACCATATTGTCAGACTCCTCAAACAATATGACGTTACCGAGATTATCGTTATGCTGTTCCACCAGCCGGAAACGATAACGAATTATTTGGGAGACGGCTCTGTATACGGAATAAAGATTACCTATTTCACGCCTGACGTTGACCTCGGAACTGCCGGGTGCGTGAAATTTATTGAATCTTATCTTCATGATACGTTTCTGGTTATTAGCGGAGATTTGTGCACAGATGCGAATTTAGTAGAGTTCTATCAATTTCATAGAGAGCATAAAAGCGATGCAACGATCTATCTTACCCGAGTAGGAAATCCTCTATCATACGGCATTGTGATGACCGATGCCAGGCATTATATTACCCAGTTTCTCGAAAAACCATCGTGGGGCGAAGTGTTTTCAGATTGGATAAATTCCGGTATCTATATGTTTGAGCCATCGGTGCTTAAATATATTCCGAACAATAGAGAATATGATTTCGGGAAGGATTTTTTCCCGAGAATGCTTTCGGAAGATATTACTTTTGTAGGGTATCCCGGGACGGCGTACTGGAAGGATATTGGTAATCTGGATGAATACCTTGCGGTTCATCAGGACGTTCTATCCGGGAAAGTAAAACTGCAGATTTCCGGCAGGCGCACCGGCGCCGTGCTTATCACCGGAAAGGCTTTTATTTCTGATTCCGCTGTATTTGAAGGTGATGTTCTTGTTGGTGACGGCGTTACCATCGGCGAATTTGCATTCATTGAAAATTCTGTTATTGGAAATGGAGCTGTTATCGGGAAAGGTGCTCGGATTATCAATTCAGTGCTCTGGAATGATGTTCACGTCGGAGAGAACAGCCAGACGAAAAATTCAGCGATTGCCTCACGGACCCGTATTGGTCGGTCATCGGTGGTTTCGGACAAGGTCTTTATCGGTGAGGATGTTGTTATCGGAGACCGCTCACTCATTAAGCCGCAGGTTAAAATCTGGCCAAAAAAGACGATTGCAAGCGACACGATACTTTCCACCAGTTTGGTATGGGGCGACCGGTGGCTGCACGAGTTATTTACCGATGCCCGTATTTCCGGGATTGCGAATATTGAGATTACTCCGGAATTTGCGGCGCGGTTAGGGTCAGCATTAGGGGCTGCCTGGGGCACAGGGGCGGCTGTTTACGCCAGCCGGGATAACGACCGTTGCTCGTTTATGATTGCCAGTGCCTTGCAAGCAGGCCTTATTTCAATGGGTGTGAATGTAGAAGACACACAGGTAACCCCGATTCCTGTTGTTCGGCAGGTACTTCGCGGTTCAAGCACCGTCGGCGGATTCCATGTGCGGCGCTCTTTCAGAAATCCACAAAGTACGGATATTATCGTATTTGACTCCAACGGATTAGACCTCACCGCGAATAAATGCAAGAAAGTTGAACGGCTGTTTTTTGGGGAAAATTACTCCCGTGTTGAGCCCAATAATGTTGGAAGTCGGGATATTGCGGTTCGTCCGCTTGATATTTATCGGAAAAAATTCCTCGAAAAGATAGATGCGGATATTTTGAAACAATCTAAGTTACGGGTAGTGATTGATTTTTCATTTGGTCCGGCAAGTATGATTTTCCCCGGGCTTATTGGTGATTTAGGGCTGGATATAGTGCTGCTGAATGCGTTTGTGAGTACATTGCACGCACAATATCATACAAAGGAACAAATTCCGAGGTTATCGGCAATAGTAAAATCTCTGGATGCCGATATCGGGTTTATTATTGATCCTACCTGTGAGCGTCTCCAGCTGATTGATGATAATGGGCGGCTGTTTGGCAATGTAGAGTTGCTGGCAATTATTACTACGCTGTATCTGATGCATAATTGTCCAAAAACCATTGGGATACCTATCAATGCACCGCTGGTGATAAATAGGATGGCGGGTGGACAAGGGGTGAACGTTGTTACCTGTAAGAGCACGCACCGTTCAATGATTGAGACAGCTCAGGGTGATGGCGTTGGATTTGTCGGGGGGACACAGGGCGGATTTATTTTTACCGAATTCAATTATGCCGCTGACGCAATGTATGCCGCAGTAAAGGCGCTGGAGCTGATGGCGAAAACAGGCTGTCCGCTGTCGGCGCTCATTGATAGTATTGAGTTCCCCCATATAGCGGCGGTTGATGTATCGTGCCTATGGGAGGAGAAAGGCAAGATAATGACGGCGCTGATGGTAGCGACCGAAGGGATGAAGCGGGATTTAATCCACGGTATTAAGGTATTTGATGTTCCCGCAGGAAAGGACGGTACGCCGAATTGGGTGCATTTTTTGCCGGCAAAAGAGGAGCCCCTCTTTACAATTACTGCCGAAGCCCCAACCCTCGCTGCCGCCGAAACCATCGTCAGTACCTGGTCGCAAGAAATAAAACAGTGGCAGGAATGATTTGTAATAGAAATGATGTGGATAATTACGTGCCCAGACAGAGACTGGGCACAAGGTACAAACAATCCCTTAAATTGAGAAAAAAATGAACCGAATTAAAAAATACACTATTGGTTTTCATTTTATATGTTTTATTGGTGTACTTTTATCCCTGTTTTGCTCTACTTTTTCTTCTCCTCAAACACCTTCCTTTACACCGCTCTTTACTTCGCAGGAATTTACCAGTCTGATTCGGGAATGTTCTGAGCAGGGCGGATTTTTCCAATCTGACACCTGGGTTTCAAATGAGCTTACCTATCTTGATGTACTTGAGCCATTAGACCGGTACAAGGTAAAAAGCGGCGTGTATATAGGGGTGGGACCCGACCAGAATTTTACTTATATTACTGCGATTAAACCTGAATTGGCATTTATTGTTGACATCCGCGAGCAGAACCGGATACAGCATTTGTATTTTAAACTCCTCTTTGAGCTTGCTGAGACTCGTGCTGAATTTTTATCTCTCCTGTTCTCTAAACCATTAGACCCCAAAAAAGATGCAATGCTGAAGAAAAATCATAATATTGATTCATTGGTAATATATTTGTATAAAACACCATCTGATTTAAAGATGCACGATAAAACCCGAAAGCAGGTTCTGGAATTGTTGAAAGACAAATATGGATTTCAATTGACGTTAAGCGAACAATCAGAACTTAATTATGTTATTGATGCGTTTTATGAGTATTCGATTGATATTACCTATAACGGATACCGGCGGTCGTGGTATCCAACGATAGTATCCCTGTTGCAGGCTCGTACCCCAAAAGGAGAGCAGAAAAATCCCTTCAATAGTGATGAAGATTACCAGTATCTGCGGAAAATGAATCTTGAAAACCGGATTGTGCCAATAACCGGCAATTTTGCCGGCGGGAAGGCTTTGAAGGCAATTGCACAGTATTTAATTAATCACAAAAAAACACTAACCGCTTTTTATGTATCCAATGTAGAAGAGTATGTAATTCGCAACTATTATGACTGGCAGCAATGGGTAGTAAATATGAAAGCAATGCCAACAAATGATACCTCCGTGATAATCCGATGGACCCATACTGGCGGAGGATCAAATCAGATGACACAGCTTCAATATATAAAAACTTTTTTAAAAAATTACGATGAAGGTAAATACAGAACATATTCCGACCTTATATGGCTTGATTACATTAAATAAAATCTTTGAATTACGGGTTCACCTTGCTTGTATTTCAATATGTTATTATGGTAATCGGTAGGAGCGAAACGTTTTTACGTGCCCAGACAGAGACTGGGCACGAGGTATGTGGATTTAAATACTATAAGAGAATATATTATTAACAATCCATTACATTGAGAAAAAGATGAAGAAAATCCTGAATATTATAGGATTTAATATAATATATCCTCGTTCCCAGTGTCCTCTCTGGGAACGAGATAACACGCAGGTGCAATATTATGTATGTCTCTCCAATGAGCCGAATTAAAAAATACACTAATGGTTTTCATTTATTGTATCTTATCAGTGTATTTTTATGTCTATTTTGCTTAACGTTCTCGACACAGTATACTCCTGCAATCACCCAATTTCTCACTCCACAGGAATTCACAAGACTTATTCGGGAATGTTCTGAACCGGGCGGGTTTTTCCAATCTGACAATTGGGTCTCAAATGAGCTTTCCTATCTTGATGTGCTTGAGCCGTTAGACCAGAATAAAATAAAAGGCGGCGTTTACATCGGTGTTGGACCGGAGCAGAATTTTACCTATATTGCAACGGTCAAACCGGAATTAGCGTTTATTGTTGACATCCGCGAGCAAAACCGGATGCAGCACCTTTATTTTAAAATCCTTTTTGAGCTTGCTGAAACCCGCGCTGAATTTCTATCCTTGCTATTTTCTAAACCGCTTGATCCGAAAAAGGATACTATGCTGAAGAAAAATCATAATATTGATTCGCTGGTAACATATTTTTATCAAACGCTCCCTGATTTTAAAATGTGCGACAAGACTCTTAACCGGGTTTTAGAGTTGTTACGAGTAAAATATGAGTTTCAATTAACGCCGAGCGAACAATCCGGGCTTACGTATGTTATTGCTACGTTTTACGGATACTCGCTTGACATTACCTATACCGGATTGCAACAGCAGCAGAGGTCGCGGTTTCCTTCGCTTGGCAACTTGCTCCAATCTCGAACCCTAAAAGGAGAACAGAAAAATCCCTTCAACAGCGATGAAGATTACCTGTATCTGCGAAAAATGAATCTTGAAAACCGGATTGTGCCAATAACCGGCAATTTTGGCGGCAGTAAGGCATTAAAAGCAATTGCACGTTATGTAACGAAACAAAAAATGACGGTGTCGGCATTTTATGTGTCCAATGTGGAGCAATATCTTTTCAGAAACTTGACTGATTGGCAAAATTGGGTCGAAAATGTTAAAGCACTGCCTATAACCGACACCTCCGTGATAATCCGATGGACGCACAATGCCGGTATGTATCAGAGAAATGGGAATACGTACCCTCCTGTCTTCCCGAACAGTTGGATGCAAGGCACGAGTATAGATGGGAAAACACAGCTTCAATGGATTAAAACCTTTAAAAAAAATTGTAACGACGGTAAATACCAGTCATATTCCGACCTCGTCCTGCTTGATTACATTAAATGAAATGGTGAAAGGGGATACTAATGTTCTGTCCCAAATGCGGTGTTGAGTACCGGGAAGGATTCACTGAATGCTCGGATTGCAATGTTGAGCTTGTTGCAATCCTTCCCGAAGAATTTCAAACAGAAGAAATTCCGCAATATATTGAATATATTGAAGTTGCTTCTACGTTTAGCCAGTCAGAGATTGCATTTCTGAAATCATTATTAGACAGTGTTGGAATCACGTATTATTTTAAATCAGAAATATTTGCCCGGGTTGATCCGCTTATCCAGTCATCGAGATTGATGGTAGCAAAAGATGATGTTCAAAAAGCAATAGAGCTTCTGAAAGAACATAATTTAAAATATTTTGGGCTTTCAGGCACTGAACCTGATTAAAGAGATGAAACCTTATAAATATTAACTATTTGAGAGGTTATAGCTATGCGAAACCGTTTATGTTCTGCATTCCTTATCTTTGGAATAATATCTGTATTCGGAACTGTTTATGCACAGAATCTTGAAAGACTTAAAAAGACTGCTGTTGATGAAGTAGAGAAACGGCGTGTATTTACCCAGCAGATGGTGGATATGATATACAGTTTCTCGGAATTAGGATTTCAGGAGTTTGAGACTTCGAACTATTTAGTTTCACTATTGAAGGACAATGGTTTTAAAGTAGAAGAGGGTGCGGCGGGGATACCGACGGCGTGGTTTGCCCGCTGGGGTTCGGGCAAACCAGTGATAGCTATCGGGAGTGACATTGACTGTCTTCCGAAGGCTTCTCAGAAACCCGGCGTTGCGTATTTTGACCCGATTGTTCCGGGTGCTCCCGGACACGGGGAAGGACATAATTCCGGGCAGGCAGTAAATATAACTGCGGCGATTGTGGTCAAAGAAATTATGCAAAAAGAGAACATTCCCGGTACGATTGTCGTCTGGCCCGGTATCGCTGAGGAGTTAGTTGGAACGAAGGCGTATTACGTTCGAGACGGGTATTTTAAGGGTGTTGACGTCTGTTTTTTCTCGCACGTGAGCAGTAATTTTGGGGTGATGTACGGTCCGGCGGCGGGAAGCGGGCTTATATCAGTTGAGTACACGTTTTATGGTGAAGCCGCCCATGCGGCTGCCGCTCCGTGGCGCGGCAAGAGCGCCCTGGATGCAGTCGAGCTTATGGATATTGGCTGGAACTATCGCCGTGAACATCTCCCGCTTACTCAGCGCTCGCATTACGTCATAACTTCGGGGGGCGACCAGCCCAACGTTGTTCCCTCAAAAGCATCAGTGTGGTATTATTTTCGTGAGATTGCATATCAGGATATAATAAACTTGTTCAATTTAGGAAGCCGGATAGCGGATGCCGCCGCAATGATGACCGATACCCGTGTTGAGCACCGTGTGCTCGGCAGTGCCTGGCCTGGATACTTTAACAAGACCATTGCCGAAACAATGTACGAGAATATCACGGTTGTCGGTTTGCCTGAATGGAGTGCAGAAGACCAGACGTTAGCAAAAGCTCTCCAGGGAGAAATCGGCGTAAGACCGGAAGGATTGGCAAATAAAATAGATGAATTGCCAAAGCCCCTTGACCAACCAACCAGCGGCGGCTCAGACGATATCGGTGACGTTTCCTGGAACGTGCCGACAGTAACGCTCCGGTATCCTGCAAATATCCCGAACCTGCCCGGACATAACTGGACTGATGGCGTTGCTGAGGCAACTCCCATCGCTCATAAGGGGTGCACTGCCGGCGCAAAGGTGATGGCAATGACTATGCTTGATTTTCTCATTCGTCCGGAATTGGTAAAAGAAGCACAGAATTATTTTGAAACTGTCCAGAAAAAGAACATAACCTATACGCCGCTTATCAGCCCCACGGATACACCAGCAACGTTTCTTAACCGGGAAACAATGGAACGGTTTCGGCCGGAGCTGAAAAAATATTATTACGACCCGAAAAAATACAAGACCTATTTAGAACAATTGGGGATTACCTATCCGACGGTGAGGAAAAAGTAAGAAATCTCCGTATGTGCGGTCCGCCTTGTTTTACGAGGCGGATCCCCGCCCGTTTTATTTTTTGGGCGAGGGGACCTCGCCCCTACAAAAAATATTATTTTCACCTCGTAGGGGCGTCCGCCGTCTTTATGGCGGATTATGCCCGTTTTATTTCACCCGTAGGGGCGAACCCATTTTATTTATGTACCCACAAACCCGCCACAAAGACGGCAGGTGGGTGCCACATACCACATACCCCGTTTTATTTTGGGCAGACATCCCGACTATTCGGGACCCCTACAAAATATTTTTCACCTCACTATTTATTATGTAGAGTGTTTTAACTCCGCCAAGACTCACAGCCCTAACCAGAACGAAACACTGGCACATTATGCGAAATTATACCTAATATCTCAAGAAATTAGTTTTGTGTCCCCCAAATTCATGCTCGGCTGCCGACGTTTGTCTGGTTGTTGGCACTTCTTGTACTGATCCGTACTAATGTAGTCTCGACAACTATGGCCATTCCTACATGAAACGCAAATAGCTACGATGTCTACTGAAGAACCGCTGGCTGCGATGACCCGGAGTCAGGATGATGATGTGGTACTCTTTCTGGGGCAAATATCCACCACCTCCACTGTAGTTTTCCTCAATGTTCTCACCTCTCAATGGGAACGACAGGTTCAACGTGATTAGACGTCGTTTGGCTTCGATTGTTGTCATGGAGTCGTCGTTCATCAGCAACGCCATGTCGATATCCCGCGCCTTGTGAAATCCTGACCTCACGCAGGACCCAAACACCGCTAGGGAGCGAAGCCTCCTGCCGAACAATTTCTTGATTACTTCTACGTCGGTCTGGATTGTGGTCGGCAAGTTGTTTTCAGCACCGGTTGTTTCTTTAGGTTTCATCATAATACTCCTTTCGTCACTGCATTAGCCCGGCTACATAACTGGCACCAATGCCCAACAAGAAAGTGCCGATCCCTTGAGCAATGAGCGCTTTGCGCCTTGATCCCCTTTCGATATACACAAGAGGTGTTAATACTTCATATGGTCTGAGATTGACCTTCTTGAATTGAACTATAGTCTTTTCACATGTAACGCATAGGGCGCGTGGCCATGCACCGGTGATATTTCCTCCCGCAACTTCAACAGTAAACTGCAGCACGTCACACTGCACGGAATAGCCTTGATCGTATCTGAAGAGCATACTTTGAAAGAAGGGCCATGTTGAGGAGATATCAATTAGTTTGTTCTCTTGCTCCATGGCTGCGGTGCAGAAATTAAGAGTAAGAACAAGTTCCTCTCCGATGGCGAGTTCTCTGCCTAGATCTACGCGATAGATGAGGTTGTCACGTGTGTCCTTGATGGACGTAAATGCGTATCCCCCGTTCCCCTTTTGAGCATCAAGGAACTTCCCATCAGGACATCCGGTTACCTCGAACCAATGGTCATTGCCCACGTGGGCGATTTGAACCTTCCGTAAGTGGTAAATCTTCGTCCACGATGCCACCCGCTTGGCGACATTGATGACAGCTTTAGATTCGAGACGGAGAATTGTGAAGTTGCACTTGCTTGCGACAGGAATTAGCGACGATGAGCCGAAGAATTCTTTTTCTTGTGTCTGTTTTATAGTTGTTGCAGGCATATCATCCTCAGATTACCTCCAGTTGTCCCTATATGTTTCTCGTCTTGTTTCTTGCCAACCTCTATTTATATGGTTTCCAGATAAAACCGCTTTCAGATTTTTCTTCTAGATAAAACTCATTTTAAAAATTATACAATAAAAAAATTAAATAATAAAGCATTATAACCCCAAAATATCATGTTGATATGACACTAGTTTCTCTTTTTAAAGATTGGAGTACCATCGAGCGAACCTATAAAGTAGAAGTAATGTCCCAGCAAATCCGCGATCCTTGAAATTAGGCTCATTACCTGATAGATTGAATTTCCTAAGTTATACTCTTGTGTTTTCGTTTTAATGATATTATCACCAAAGATATCTTCTGCTTCTCTCTTATCTATAACAAAAGCGTGATCCTTATAATTATAAACTAAATCATGTGCAATTTGCTTAGGTTTACCTTTCAAATTTGATGCATGAGTCTGAAGAAGACGTTCTGCATACTGTGAAGCAGATTCAGCTACTCGCTCGTAATATCCTAGATGGATAGGTTTCAATGAAATACTCAAATACTTAGCAAACATATCGGATGCTTCGGGATATCGCTTAACTAATTCTGCAAGGTGTTCGACTGAATTCTTCAGACCTAATGCGGGGAGTTCATCTATCTGAGGATCAATGGGACCTAGTTCGCTTAAACTCCCCATATGTATTTGGTCGGCAGCGCAGCATATCAATGTTGCCGCAGATTTTGCCTGCCGTGGAACTACAACCACAAAGTCATCGTGTGAGTTCTCCCGACAGAGCTTACCAATTAGATAAGCGGAGGCGATTGAACCTCCTGTAGAATAGAGAACTAATAGAATAGATTTTTCTTCTTTGAAATCTGTAATAGCATTGTAAATGTTGTCAGCATCACTTTTCACCATTCGACCTTCATCATGAAGTATAATGACATTGTATTTTTTTAAAACAGAATTTTCCACTACGCTTTGTATAATGTAATTGCGAATAGTTTTATCACATATCTTTTTTTGATCATCGGTGGCACCCTCAGCAAGACGGTTAAAGATCGCACTTAACAGGTCTTTATCGGATATGTGTTGAGGTTGAGTATTTATCGTTGGTTCATAGGTAGTATTCTTCTGATCCTCGTGTGGTTCTGATTGAGGTGTATTATTTTTTTCAGATGAAGTTGCTACATTTTTGTCCAAAGATTCTTTTGAGGGGTTTTTTTTCTTCATATTACTACTTTTACCCTAATAATAATTATCCTTGTCTATATAAGACCTTTATCATAACTGTTTTAAATCCAAACTACTGTATGGCAATTATTATATACAATTTATTTATTTACAATTATGACGTAAACTGTGTTCTGTATATAAATCTTAAATTATATTAATATATCCTTTCCTTAAAGTCAAGATTTTTTTATCTTTTTCTCTGGAATGGTTTATGATAGAATCTCTGAATTATGCTTATGCGATTCCAAATCAATGTTCAATTAGGTAAATCATTTAAAAATAAGGTTCATCTCAATTTAGGTGATATAGAAAGACTTGTTTATGAATTTTTAGTAATAGAAAATTAGAAAATTTTGGAGTGAACAAGCTTGCCTGCGCTTTTAAAAGCGACAACAGAGCTACCGCACTCCACACTATTTTGCTTGTCTTCTAAACCAATTGTGCAAGACAAAAGTCGAATGAGCATTATGTGTTTATTTTAAATATAGTTATAGAAATTAATATATGTTATTTTCTTTAAAATAGTGCACCACATTTGGAAAAAAACCTATTTTAAAATAATCTTTGCGGCTTTTTGGTGGCGGTCTTCTTCAAGGCGGTGCGCTTCTTTTGCGATTAAGTTCCACATATATTCCAGATATTGTTCACAGCAGTGAATATTCCCGCCTTTTGATTTGATAATTTTGCAGTATTCTATATTGAGTTTTTTAAATTCATCAAAATTATGAACACCTTTCCCGACAAACCAGGAGGGCAGTGCTTCACGATAGACTAATCGTTTTAAACATTCTGCGCAAACTTGCTTTTTGCAATACTGACAGGATTGTACATCTTTGGTAGATTTGCATTCAATGCAGTTTTCTTCGAAGAATCCCATAAGCGTTCCTTTTTTCAGTACTCGATGGTTCGGTTGTTGAGTTATTTTAACTTGACTTTGCTATGGGTTTACCGTAATTTAATTTTGTTCAATATACTTAATTTTCATATAAAAGTAAAATGTGTTTTATATACATCGTTAAAATTTCCACATATATATAAAACAAATGAGTACTATGGATATTCACAAGAATTCTTCATTTCCTGCGCGGTGGTGGCATATAATTGATGACGGGCGCATCCAGTGTGATTTGTGCCCGCGGTTCTGCAAATTGAAGGACGGACAGCGCGGATTCTGCTTCGTGCGGATGAACGAGAGCGGGAAATTGATGCTGACCACCTATGGGCGGAGCAGTGGGTTCTGCGTTGACCCGATTGAAAAGAAACCGCTCAATCACTTCTATCCCGGAACGAGCATTCTTTCATTCGGGACTGCCGGGTGCAATTTAGGGTGTAAATTCTGTCAGAACTGGGATATTTCCAAATCGCGGATGATGGACAGACTGGCGGATTATGCCTCTCCTGAAGAGATTGTTAGCTCAGCGAAACGGATGAACTGTGCATCGGTTGCGTTCACCTATAATGACCCGGTTATTTTTGCCGAGTATGCGATTGATATAGCTCGGGAATGCCATAAAGACGGGATTTACACGGCTGCGGTAACTGCCGGGTATATTACCGAAGAGCCCCGGGCTGAATTCTTCGCAAATATGGACGCCGCAAACGTTGACCTTAAAGGATTTACTGAGGAATTTTATCGCGATTGGTGCTTAGGACAGCTCCAGCCGGTGCTTGATACGCTCGTTTATCTGAAGAAAGAGACAAATGTCTGGGTTGAAATTACCACATTGCTGATTCCGACTCTCAACGACAGCGAACAAGAGTTGAATGCCCTGACGGAGTGGGTTGCGGAACATTTAGGTGTTGATACACCGCTCCATTTTACTGCATTTCACCCGGATTTTCAGGTTACCGATTTACCACCGACACCGTTAGCAACTCTTAAAAAAGCCCGCACCATTGCTCATTCAAAAGGACTGCGATATGTTTTTACCGGCAATGTTTTTGATCCCGCTGGCTCGAGCACATACTGCCCACAGTGTAAAAAACTCCTGATAGAGCGAAATTATTACGAAATCGGTGAATACCACATCAAAGACAGTAAATGCACCTACTGCGGATTCACCATCGCCGGCCATTTTGCCGACCACCCCGGCGACTGGGGCGGAAAACGGATGGCAGTGAAGATAAGAAAATAATTAAAACGCAGAGACATATATAAAATACTTTTAATTGTTTTAAAATTATTTTAAATTTAATAAACTGATTTTACTGGAGATATTATGATTACAAAATTGCATATAAAAAATTTTAAGTCCTGGAAAGATACCGGAGAATTAATATTTGCACCTCTCACGGGATTTTTTGGAACTAATAGTTCTGGAAAAACAAGTATCCTACAAGTACTTTTAATGTTAAAGCAAACCGTTGAATCTCCTGATAGAAAGCGAGTATTGAATACTGGCGATAATCGCTCTATTGTTGATTTAGGGATGTATTATGATATATTTTACGGGCATAAATTAGATGAAGTATTAGAAATTCAATTTGCTTGGGATTTTCATAGAACTGTCGGTATTCCATTAGGACGTGAAATTTATGGAATTAGAAAACCAATTGAGATTGATTCTTTAAAATTTAATACTAAAATAAAAATAGATAATGATAAATTAGCAAATAATGAAAAGCATTTCGAGAAAGCTATCGTTGATGAGTTTTTCTATTTATTTTCTGAGAAAGATATCGATTCTTCTTCAACAGAAAATAAAATTGGCATGAAAAAGAGTGAAAAGAATCAATATAAATTAGATTATGATTTAAGAAAATATAATTATGAAGCTACGAGACAGATGGGGCGTGCGTGGCCACTTCCACCACCAATAAAATGTTATGCATTTCCTGATGAAGTATATAGTTATTACCGAAACGTTGGGTTTTTTTCAAAATTTATTCTGCTTTTTGAAAAACTTTTTTCAGAAATGTTTTATTTGGGTCCATTAAGGGAATATCCCAAACGGAGCTATGTATGGGCTGGAGATACCCCTGAAAATGTTGGAATTAAAGGCGAATTAGCAATACCAGCTTTGTTAGCTTCGCGAAATATTGGAAAAATGTTTTCACCTGGCTCCCATATGCGTAAAATGACAGTTGAAGAACGTGTAGCATATTGGCTTAAAACTATGGGTATGATTGATAAATATGAATTAAAACCTATTGCTGATAACAGAAAAGAATACGAATTTCATATTATGAGAACAAGTACAAGTCCTTATGTGCTCATTACAGATATTGGTTTTGGTGTATCTCAAATTTTACCAATACTTGTTCTCTGTTATTATGTACCTGAACATTCAATTATTATTCTTGAACAACCTGAAATCCATCTTCATCCTTCAGTTCAAGCATTTCTTGCTGATGTATTTATTGAAGTAGTTACCAGAAGAAATATACAAATTATTTTAGAGAGCCATAGTGAACATCTATTACGGCGCCTCCAACGCCGTATTGCAGAACAAAAAATTGAAGCAAACAAAACAGCATTATATTTCTGTAACTATGAGAATTCATCTTCAGCTATAGAAAAATTAGAAGTAGATTTATTTGGTAATATTGAAAATTGGCCTAAAGATTTTTTTGGTGATGAATTAGGGGATTTAGTAGAAAAAACTAAAGCTGAAATGAACTTTAAACAATAAAAAGTGTTGTGAAAAAATACTACATTGTTGATACAAATGTACCTGTTGTAGCAAATGGGAAATCTCCTCAAGCTTCTACAAATTGCGTTTTAGCTTGTATAGAAATAATAGACAATTTACAAAAAGATAATTATAAGCTTGTATTGGATGATAATTGGTTAATTATAAAAGAGTATCAAAAAAATCTTTCTCATAAAGGACAGCCGGGAATTGGAGATGCTTTTCTAAAATGGGTTCTTACTAATCGTAAAAATCCTAATCGAATTAATATGGTCAAGATAACGCCAAAAAATAACAATAATACAGATTTCAACGAATTTCCAAACGATCCCGGATTAACAAATTTTGACCCTGAGGATAAAAAATTCATTGCAGTTTCAATTGCTCATAATAATCACCCGCCAATAATACAGGGAGTTGATTGTAAATGGTATCATTTTAAAAATCATCTAAAAAAATTCAATGTAGAACTTGAATTTATTTGTCAAGAAGAGTTAAAAAAATATTTACAATTGAATAATATGTATTGTTCAAAAAATTATGTGTCATAATAATATCGGATTCATTATTAAAAGATTTGACCTATGAACTCAGATGAAATTAAACCACCAATAACACCCGGCCGCGCCATTTCTGTTTATGCTGCATCTATAATACTCGGCCTTGCAGCAGCACTTGTCGGAGAACTCTATTTTGGATTATCGGGTCATCGTGTAATCCTTTTTTACATTGGGGTGTTGTTTCTACTTGCCTCAATAAAACGTCCAGGATTACTTTTTGAAACAATTCGTCGGGCTGGAAGATTTTCTCGTATCAAAAACAATAAAACACATCAGATTATAATGGCTGTGGTTGGCGTCTTGCTGTGTATTCTATCTTTGGTTCTCTCTGAAGAATTTCTTACTGAGTTATCCAGAGGAAATCGGTAATTTTAGGACACAATGCTCATTTTATTGGTGTTGATTTTCTTCTGATTCTTTTTGTGTCATCAGGGGTTCTGCCGTATTTTTATATCAGGGAATTATCAATTTCTCCGATGGAATTGTTCTAACATTTCATTTCCACCTGCGTTAAGGATATTTTCTGCCAGCAGTTTCCCAACGGATTCACTCTCCGCAAGCTGTCCCTGAAGGCTTTGCTTTATAAACAGGCTTCCATCTGCTGTTGCGACAAATCCGGTGAGTTTTATTGTGTCTCCGTCCGTTTTTCCGATACAGCCGATGGGGATTTTGCGGTCTCCTTTGAGTGTTCGGAGAAAGCTCCGCTCACCGAGTGCTGTTTGATAGAAGATGTTATTGTTTATTTTATTGCAAATTACCCGTGCGCGTTCATCATTTGCACGGATTTCAATTCCGAGCGCTCCCTGTCCGACAGCAGGAATGATAACGTCCACCGGGATATATTCAGCGATGTGAAAATCCAGTGTTAACCGTTGGAGTTCTGCCGCCGCTGCAATAAGCCCGTCAGCGCCGGACTGATAAAACCGACGGATTCTCGTCTCGACGTTGCCGTGCACAGTTTCGATGACAAAATCACCTCGGAGATGCAAGAGTTGTGCTTTCCGCCGAAGACTACCGGTAAGTATACGGGCGCCGGGCGGAAGATTTTCAAGGGTGCTTCTCTTCGGAGCAATAAGTGCATCGCGGACGTCTTCCCGAACTGGCACCGCCCCGAGTATCAAACCCGCCGGCAAAGTGGATTCTAAATCCTTAAGACTATGTACAGCGGCATCTATTTTGTTTTCAAGCAGTGCAGTTTCAATTCCCTTTGTAAATAATATCGTACTTCCGATTTTTTCCAGCGACACGTTACGGATTTTATCGTCCGTTGTGCGTATCTGAACAACTTCTATTGGTATTTCAGAGGCAGTTGACTGCAACAGCTTTGCAATATATGATGTCTGCACGAGTGCTAAACGGTTGTTTCCTGTTCCGATGCGAAATGGCTGAATCATTAATGGTCATCTCCCGTGTTACTATTTTGAGGTGTTTGAAAAAATTGTTGTTCCTTTCTCATTAGAGATGGCTTACACTATGAAAAAGGGAATCAATTATGTAAAAAATAGGCTCAATTTTACCCGCTCAATAGATAGTGGACTCCGAAGTAATCTCATTCATTTATACAACACTATATTCAAAGTAAAAAAAGTTTAAAGTATAATCAATAATTATCTGCTATTCTATCAATTCAGATAGTACTCGTTTGTAATTGAAGACTTGTCTGGCACTTTTGTATTGATTTTCCGCAAAAAATTCCACACATTGAGCAGTAAAATATGTTATGGATTCAAATGAGCCAGACAAGGGTGTTATTTATTTCAGATGTGCATTTAGGGATTTTTTCACCAGAGCAGGAACATAACCGGGAACGGCGGTTAGTGATGTTTCTCCGGGATATGCTCAAACCGAACGACCGGCTGTTCATTGTCGGTGATTTATTTGATTTCTGGTTTGAATACCGGTCGGTTATGCCAAAGGATTTTCTGTCAATTTTAACCTGCCTGCGTGAGTTGACCGAGAGCGGTGTGCGGGTAGATTATATTGCCGGCAATCACGATTTCTGGGCGGGGGATTTTTTCCGGAAACAGTTAGGGCTTCATTTTCACCCGGAGCCTGTGCATGAAACGATTGACGGCAGGCAGTTTTACATCATTCACGGCGATGGATTAAAAAAGATGGACCGCAATTATCGTTTGATGAAACGGATATTCCGAAATAAGGTTAATATATTCCTGTACCGCTGGCTGCATCCGGATATCGGAGTTCCGCTTGCGAAATGGTGTTCCGGCTTAAGCCGAAACTATACTGCCAACCGTGATTATGGTAATGAGGAAGAATATATTGCGTTTGCTGAACAACGTTTTTCTGAAGGGATTGATTACGTTATTATGGCGCATACCCACAGCCCGTTTGACCATATAAATCCCGCCGGCAAACGACTGATAAATTTAGGCGACTGGATTACACATTATACGTATGCGGAATATGTAGACAGGGTGATAACGCTAAAGAGGTATGAAGGACAATAAAATTCCGTAGCGTCAGGACTGAAGTCCTGACTAGACAGGGAAATGTAATTGCCGAAAAATAGTTAAGAACTTTTCCGATATTTTATGTCTATTTTAAAAAAAAGAATGGCATTGCTTTCATTATTTGAAGTAAAATTTAATTATTTCGCTCTATATTTCTGTTTTATATTCACGATTTCTTTGTAAAAACATTAGGAGGAATGAATCATGCGGAAAACTGCGATTACCATTATACTTTTAAGCATCGTTTTTTTTATATGCGGGAAATCCGTAATCAATACAAAAACTGAGGTTATCGGCGGGGTGAAATACATCCACAACGGCGCTCCGAAATGGGGTGAAGAGCCGAAGGTTTCGCTTAAATTTGTCAGGCAGATCGGGGAATTGGACGCCCCTGACTCCAATTATGAATTATATAGACCAATTGACATAGCAAAAGACAAAAACGGGAATGTATATGTGCTCGACAGCGGAAATTACCGGATACAAAAGTATGATTCTTCAATGAAATATATGAAAACATATGGCAGACGTGGTGAAGGTCCCGCAGAATTCAAATTATCACCTAATTGTATTATGATTGACAGCAATGAAAATATAATTGTAACAGAGAGTCTTCCAACAAAACATATTGTGTTCAACCAGAACGGAGTTGAGATTAAACGTAAAACGTATAATCACGTTTTTGGCAGAATAATATATATCGATTCACTATTTATTACTGCCTGCCCTCCCAATGATTCAACTCTTCTGGGATTCCATAATTCAGCTGGAAATCCTCTTAGAACATTTGTAAAAAAGAGAAAATATAATATCGTCGAGGGGTATAATTTTGATGACTTAGGAAATAGGTTAAATTTTAATGTAGATACAAAAAACAATATTTTCGTTGTTTTTGAAATACAAAATAGAATTGAAAAATATTCACCGGAAGGAACAATTATTTTCAAAGCAGACAGAAAACTTAACTATGAAGAAACAATTAAACTTAAGCGCGATAAAAACAGCACGTCTGTTGCGCCTCCGTATAATACAATTTGCAGAGGAATGGGAATAGACAATAAAGACAGAATTTGGACAATTAAAATCGTTAATCAGATTCCGGAATCAATAAAAAAGAGTGATAGCCCTGATGTTTTTCAACAAGTGCGCGACTATTTTCAAATGGAAATATTTGACAATGATGGGATTTTACTCGGGTATATTCCTATGCCTGACAAATATGCATTAAAATTTAAAATAATCGGAAATTCAATATACTTTTTTGAAGGGGATTTTAATATGTGTATTTATGAGTATAAGATTATTGAAAAGTAGTATGTGTTCATTCCATCTCGAGTACAATTTACACATATGCAGAGTATGCGGATGGAGTGATAACGCTGAAGCGGTATGAAGGGTGAAAAAATTTGCATTTATTATATAAAATCTTTAGGAGGAGAGTATGAGATTAGAGATTTCTTTATTAGGATGCTTTTGCATATTATTAATTTTTGCACAGGCAGGTGCGCAGTTTTCTACTGACACAATTAAAACAGCAAAGGGGGATTTGAGAATCACCTTTTTGGGGCATTCATCGCTTTTGTTTGAATACGGTGGAAAAGCGGTGTATGCTGATCCGGCGGCGGCAGATTATGCAAAATTGCCGAAGGCAGATATTATCCTTATCACGCACGAGCACAGCGACCACCTTAATCCCGGGAATATTAAAATATTAAGCAAACAAGGAACTGTTGTTATCGCAAATAGCGCCGCTCAACTCCAGGGAGCAGTGGTTATGAAAAACGGCGATACCCGCACGGAAATGGGATTCCCCATTGAGGCTGTGCCTGCATACAATATCGTTAGAAGCCAGTATCATCCAAAAGGGAATGGAAACGGCTATGTGATAACCTTTGGTGATAAACGCATCTATATCGCCGCTGATACGGAAAATATTCCCGAGATGAAAGCACTTAAGAATATTGAGATCGCTTTTCTGCCGATGAATCTTCCGTATACAATGACACCGGAGAACGTCGTAGATGCAGTGAAATTATTTAAACCGAAAATCCTTTATATCTATCATTACAGAGGTTCCGATACTGAGAAATTACAAACCCTGATGAAGGATGTGCCGGGAGTCGAGCTGAGAATCCGGAAGATGTATTAATGAATTTGGTGTAAATTCTTTTATGCTTATGTTGAATACATTCTTTATACAGAAAATTCCGAGTATTCTGGAGGTGCCACCGATATTAATAACCAATAATTTATATCATATTGTTTATACTATATATAACTTTATTGTAGAAATGGTGGTACCGGCATTCCTGCCTATTTGTAATTGGTTCTTGATAATAAAAAACGCCGGGTTTGTTGGGGGGCTTGCCCGGCGTTTTGTGTGCGTCTATAAGACGTAATGCTATTTAGTTTTTTACCGTTTATCGCATCGCCATAATCGGTATATTAATTTCAATAAAGGGGTTTTTGGCACCACACCACTCCTTTATTGCTGTTTTTTTATACGAATTTCGGTGCTGAATGTTTCATAAGGATTATTTAAAGTTGATTCTTTATTTTAGCAATTTTATAAAATAATCACAAAAGTTCTAAGGTAAGTTGATATAAAATGCTGTTTAAGAAAGCACAGGAAAAACCCCTGCTTCCGGGTAAGGAGTATTTTATTAAGAACCCGGAGGGATTTTTATTTACGCATTTATTTGCGTCCGGCACAGTTTTAGAGCGGTTTTCTGAGCTTGCCGGTGGGGAGGCTTCAATTACTGCACAGGCGATTCACTGTGCTCCCACAACGTATGTAAAAGCGTTTAAAAACCATACGGCTGTTATTATTGAATTCCCACCGGAATTCCCCGGGTCAGCAATTATGATTATCCCGACTCATCCGCTGACGGCGCTTACTAAACATACCGGAACGGCACCGGTAGAATTTTTATCACGACTGTTTGAGCCAGTTTCCAATAACCTTTCGTTGTTAACGCAGAAGTCTTATCTGCCGGTTGTTATTCATAAAGTACTTCCCGATGCTGTTCAGTATAAAGATTCCGATACTCTTTGCCTGTGGATTAAATACCTGTTCTCAGCAGGTGGAATTGCCGATGCGGTGTTTGTGCAGTGCATTATGCCCGAATTGTTTCAATCGGTGCATAAAGAATTCGGCGGAGGTGATTCTTCGTTACGAGCGGTTAACTCTGACGAATTTATCGAAATCGTCCGGCAGGTGAATAAAAAGTTTCAGGAGCGGCTGTTCGAAACCATAACAACATCCGAGACCGGTAAAATAGACCTTAAGAGCGGCGCAGTGCCAGGCGAAGCAGTCTCAGAAATAAGCCTTGAAGAGCTCTTGCTTGCAGACGACCGGACAATTCGGGTGATTTTAGATGAGACATCTCGTCGGCGGATGCCGGTTAAAACGTTTGTGTTTGCACTTCAGGGAATGAGTGATACTCTGCGCGAGCGGTTTTTGCACAATATGTCGCACAACCGCCGTGCAGAAGTGCGAGAGGAATTATCATTATGGAAGAGTACCCGTGAGGAGCAACTTCAGGCACAGCGGGAATTGGCGTTTATTATCCTTGATGTGGCAGATTCCGGTGGAATTACGCTCAATCCCTTGATTCGCCGGCATTTTGAGCAAGTGATTGCTTCGCTTGATGCGGCGCTGATAAAAAGTGCCCAAAACTATCTGCAATCAGACCATTTTGATAATGCCGTCGTTTCATTGAACGATGTTCTGCTTCAGCTGTTACTGCGGCGGGTTCAGCGGCAGGTATTTGTTGCGGCGCTTTCTGAAGCTCATAAACAGGTACACTTTAAAATTCGTGCCAATATGACACCGTTTTCACATCAGTTGTTATTAGAAGATATTGAACATCACCACAAGGCAGTATCAACGGAGAGCGAGCGGTTTGGCAAGGCGGCATCTGCCCAGCAGGAAATCATCCGCACCGCTGAAAAATTGAAAAAAGAATTTATGCAGATGGCGTTTTAACTTTGATACTACGCGCCAATTTGGATAATAGCAGAGAAGAAAAAATGGTGGGTCATAGATCCAGTCTACTTACTTCTCGTAGACTTTTGGATTGACTTTATAAACAAAAATCGCAGGATACCCTTCTTTATCTTTGGACAAATAATATATCTTTCCGTTATTTAATCTTGAGTATGGTGTTAATACCCGCTTTACCAATATCTGCTCGTTCTTGTCAAAAATATATGTGAGATAGTAATATTTTTTATCTTCATAATTTCTTATGTTGATATAATAATATTTATTATCACTAAAATGACTGTGTAATGGATAAGCATACCGTGTTTCACTGAGCGCTTTTCTAAAAGCAGCCTTGTCTTTAACTGTTCTATTATTTTTAATCATACTATCAATCATCTCTTTTGTACGAATATAAGGTTTAAAACTTGCTCTGAGTTTCTCGGTTTTTTTATCTTTTATTGAGTATATACCAACGGTGAATATCCCCATTTCATCAGATACATACGTTACCTCAGCAGGATGTATATAAATAATAGAATTATTGTCCGTTAAATCAAAATAATAAGAACCTTGAAATGATTGTTGAAGATCAGGATATTTCAACTTCCATTCATCACGAAATACTGCAGTAACTGTTTTATCCTTTTTGTTTTCACAAATTACATAATAAATAAATTTATCAATGCTATTTTTATCAATGCCTTTTTTAGTAATCATGATAAAATTCATCAATTCATATTCATTCAATGCATAGATTTTTTGTAT
>Ga0315291_10001677_pt1 | contig 29496 bp, 29 predicted proteins | sample YL17G12_20_MG_FD_203070 | JGI IMG/M metagenome (GOLD analysis project Ga0315291, IMG submission 203070) | Sediment microbial communities from Yellowstone Lake, YNP, Wyoming, USA - YL17G12_20 | ecosystem: Environmental > Aquatic > Freshwater > Lake > Sediment | place: USA: Wyoming | collected...
GCCATCGACCAGATGGCTTCCGATGAATCCCGCTCCGCCGGTGACGAGGATGGATTTGTTCTTGAGGCTCATTTCATCTCACCGATCGTCTCCTCAATCGTGTCTGCTGCCCTGTCGATCTCCTCATATGTAAGCGCGTAGTACATCGGGAGCGCGAGCGACCTGCGGTACAGATCTAGCGACATAGGGCACCTGTCCTTGGACTTGTAGACCGGCTGCATGTGCGAGGCGTAGGTGCCGATCTGTGTCTGGACTCCCTTGTCCTTGAGCTTCGATATCAGCCGGTTCCTATTAACCTTCCTGTCGACCAGCGCCACATAGCTCTGGTAGACTGCCCTTACGTTCTTCGCGACGAACGGCTTTTCTATGAGGTCGATTTCATCAAGCAACTTATCCCAGTGCCGCGCGAGCTTCTGCTTCCTCTTGATGATCCCCTCGATGCGCTTCATCTGGACGACCCCGACGGCCGCGAGTAGGTCGCTCATCTTGTAGTTGAACCCGACATCGGTGAAGGTCTGGACGGAGTGCTTCGCCCCCTTCTCCCTGTCCCAGGCGGCCTTCATGCCGAACACGGAGAGATGCCTGATCCTTTCGGCGACCTTCTTGTCGTTCGTGACGGCCATCCCCCCCTCGCCGGTCGTGACGCCCTTCCTGGCATGGAACGAGAAGCAGCCGATGTTCCCGATGGTCCCCGCGAACCTGCCATCGTACTTCGCTCCGAGCGCGCAGGCCGCGTCTTCGATCACATGGAGATCATGGTTCTCGGCGATCTCCATGATCGGGTCCATGTCGGCTGGCTGCCCGAAGGTATGGACGGGAATGATCGCCTTCGTCCTCTTGGTGAGCTTCGAATGGATTAGCTCCGGGTCGATGTTGTATGTCTTCCTGTCGACATCCACGAAGACTGGCTTGGCCCCACAGTAGAGGACCGCGTGTCCGGTCGCCGGGAAAGTGTAATCCGCGACAAGAACCTCGTCCCCCTTCTTCACGCCGATGCTCAGCAGTGAGAGGTGAAGGGCGGCGGTGCAGTTGATCACGGTGATCGCATGCTTCGCGCCGGTGTACTTGCAGACAGCCTTCTCGAACTCCTTCGCCTTCGGCCCCTGGGAGACCCATCCAGAGTCAAGCACTCCGGCTATCTCGCGCATCTCTTCAGCATCGAAATACGGCTTGAGCAGAGGCAGTCCCATTGGCTCGACCTTCTCACAAAACGGTTTCCACTATTTTATCGCTTTCATCATAATGATTTGTAAATGTCTATTAGTTGCTGTGCGATCATTTTTGCATCGTGGTTTGCCTCGACGTAGGCCCTCCCTTTTTTGCCTAGCTCAGCGCGCATTGCCGGATCCGTTGCCAGGGCTTTCAGATTCTCATATATGCTGTCAGGGTCCGTGTTCACTATCGGGAGGTCCTTGTACATGCCCGCGAAATGCCGGTCAATCCTTCCGAGGATCGGCTTCCCGAGGGCCATGCATTCCATCGCCAACAGTCCGTAAGGCCCCTGCAGGATATCATCCACCACGATGTCCGCGGTCTTGAAGACCTCGACCGCCTTGTCGTGCGGCATATTCTCAACTAAAACGGTGTTAATCTTAAATCCTTCCTTCCTAAGCCTCTCGATTGCAAGCAGAATCAGGTCGGTCCCCTTGACGGCCCTTTTCGTTGGAGCATGGACTATGTTGATGCCCTCCTCCTTCGATTCGGCTCCCACGAAGGGGAACTTAGAGATATCCAGCGCCTGGCGGACGACCCTGCTTTCCGGGGAGAACGGCACGAGGGAATAATCCCCCACGATAGAAGCGCCTACCTTCTTTTCGATCTTCGCGATCTTCTTCCTTTGTTTCTCATCATCAATTCCGGGGATGAGCTTCCTTAGCATTTCCTCGTCGAGCAGGGTGTACTTCTTCGCGAGGTCGATCTGCATCACGTCCGATCCCCAGTAGTGCATCACCGTCTTCTTTCCCATCATCTTGAGCAATCCGAGGTCGAGGTTCAACGGGAGCAAGGAACGGCCGTAGTGGAAGTGGAAGACGTCGTACTTCCTGGCGAACTTGAGAAAATTCAATTTCTTGCTGAGTATCCTGGTCCCCCAGGGTCTCGAATCTATCTTCAGGTCGATGTCGACATCGAACGCGAAGACATTCTGATTGAAGACAAGCACATCGCTCTTGATGCCGAGTTCCCGCTGTGCCCTCGAGATCGTCGTCGCCTGACCTGCAATGTTTGCCGGTGCGTGCAAAACTCTCAACTGGCTGTCTGTCAAGGGAGCACCGCCCTCAGTTCGGTCTGCTTCGGGAAGTTGATCAACACTCCCCTGTTCTTCGCTTGGTAGACCACCATGCTCCCGGCCGCGCACGCCGAAGCTCCTGCGTCCACCGCCTTCCTGAAATCTTCAATGCCCCCTGCGCCGCCGCAGACTATTAACGGCACGTTGACGGCCTCAGCTACCGTCTTGATCAGCTCGAGGTCGTATCCTTCCCAGGTACCGTCCCTATCGATCGAGGTGAGAAGTATCTCCCCCGCGCCCATCTCCTCCATCATTCTCGCGTGCTCGACAGGGCCCAAGCCGGTCGGGTTGGTGCCACTCCTCGTGAACACCTCATACTTCCCCATCAGCTTTTTCTTAACGTCTATCGAGGCTACGATGCTCTGGTTTCCGAACTCCTTTGCGGCCTGCCTGATGAAATCGGGGTTCTCGACGGTGTGGCTGTTTATCGCTATCTTCTCGACGCCCAGGTTGAATATCCTCCTCATATCCTCCAGCGAATGTATTCCGCCGCCGTAGGTATATGGCATGAAGCACTCCGCAGCAATCTCGGAGATCGTCTTGAACGGAGGGGCCTTCTTGTCGACGGTCGCGGTGATGTCGAGGAAAATCAGCTCGTCAACCTCCTTGTCGTTGTATATCTTCACCGCATTGATCGGGTCGCCGATGTAATCCGGCTCCCTGAACCTGACGGTCTTCACTAGCTTCGACTGGCGAAGCAGCAGGCAGGGCATCACTCTTACGCGCAACATGCTAGAGCTCCGAGAAGTTCTTCAGCAGCCTCATCCCGAACTTGTGCGATTTCTCCGGATGGAACTGCGTGCCGTAGATATTCCCTTTTCTCACCGATGATGTGAAATCGTAACCGTAGTGGGTGGTGGCGAGTACATCCCTATCATCCTTGCAGACGAGATGATATGAGTGTACGAAGTAGAACCGCGGCTCCTCGTCCATCTCCTTGAATATCGACGGCTCGCCTTGGATCTTCACCGTGTTCCAGCCCATGTGCGGGATCCTGAGTCCGTCGTCTGCATTGAATTTGAACTTGACAGTGTCTGCATCGAGCCAGCCGAGCCCAGGAAGCACCCCCTCCTCGCTCCTCTTGCCGAGGATCTGCATCCCCAGGCATATTCCGATTATCGGGATTTTCTCGTCGAGAGCCTTCTTGCCCAGGATCGGTATCAGTCTAGACTCATCCAATTTCTTCATGAAGTTGTCAAAGGAGCCGACGCCAGGGAGGATGATCTTGTCGGCTCTCTCGATGTCCGATGCGCTTGAAGTGCGTAGGGCTTTGACCTTGCATTTCTCCAGCATGCTGACAATCGAGCCGAGATTCCCAATGCCGATGTCGACAATCGCTATCATCCTGACCTAATGAGAAAATCACTTCGTGTATTTCAAGTAGAAGCTCTTCGGGATGCGGTTCATCTTGTACATCAGCCAGAAGAACGGGCGCATTCGCCTGAAGGTCTGATGGTAGGTCTTGAAGTCGTGGTAGGTGCGCTTAGGCTGGGCGATCAGCCTGTCGAACTCCTCGTCGCCGATGCTCAAGCGCTTCTTCACCTCGACCAGGATCGACTCGTCGAACTCGTAGGGCTTCTGTATCTTCTCGAGCGCCTCGTCGCGCGTCATCTGGCCGGACCTTATCAACGCGGAGAACTCGACGTATCTGAAGTCGATTCCGAACTTCCTCGGGAGGATGTAGTTGTCGCAGAAGATCGTGTAGCGGTTCTCCATGTGGTGCCCGCCGTACCATTGCCAGTCCAGCTCCTTCACCAGGAACTTCATTGCATCCTCCTTGTGGTAGTCGATGTAGTAGAGCGGCCGGAGCCTCTTGATGTCCTTGAGGAGCCACTTCATCCATTTCGACAGCCAGAGGTTCGGGAAGCGGTCCATTTTCACCGTACCGTACTGCTTGTGAACGCTTTGGATGTACTTGCCGTCGAAGTAGAACCAGCCGAGCGGGGTCATCCCCTCCGTCCTGAACGAGTGCCCATTGAAGATGTACTTCGCGTCGTACTTGTCGGCGGCCATGTAGAGTGTAGTCGTCAGGGCGATGTCGGTTAGGGAATCGATTTCGGGCACGGAGGCCTTTAGGAAGGAAAGTGCGAGATCGCTGAACTCGTCGTTGTCCATCACGTAGGTGTAGAGCGGGATGTCGAGCTTCTTGAGCACGCGCTGGATGTTCTCGACGGAAATCTTGGAATTCCAGGTGTTATCGAAGTGCGCTGCGACGGGCCTGAGCCCGAGCTTCTCCTTCGCCAGGTAGCAGAGATATGAGGAGTCGCAGCCCCCGCTCACGCCGATCACGCAGTCGAACTCCTTCTTTCGCTGGTCGTGCTTGATCTTCTCCGCGATGGCGGTCAGTCTCTTCCAGCCCTCGTCGCCGGTCGGGTACTCCCTGTTGAGCTGCTCGTGCTGTCTGCAGTAGTTGCAGATCCCCTCTGAATCGAATGAGATACCCGGGGTCTTCTCGTCGTATATGCAGCGCTTGCAGACCTGAACCATAGCGAACGCTCCTTGAGAACTGGTGCGCATAAGGACGGGACGGTTATATTATTATTGTTCGAGTTCGAAGAATCACTCAAATGATCCTTCAGATATTTACGACAGGGCGTTGTGGCCGGATGACTTCGTAACAAGCCGCCTTAGGTTATCTTCTTCAACCTCTCTTTCACGGTGAGCTTCGCAGCTATCCTGACAGTCTCCTCGCTGGCGTGCTTCGCCCTCCAGCCGAGCTTCGCCATCTTCTGCGGGGAACCCAGAAACCTCGGGACGTCCCCCTTCCAGCCGCTCTCGCCGCCGGTGTATGTGATCCTCGTTCCATCGAGGCCCGTCTCTTCAACGAGTATCTCCAATTTCCTCTTGACGGTCGGCTAGATACGAAAAAAAGCCTTGAAAAGCGGTACTTCGGTGCACATTTCGATAGGCTTCTGATTGAAATCGAGCAAGTATGAATTGATTCATCAGAAGCCGGTGGATCAACGAGGATGAGTGCCACTTCCCTTGTCTTGATTTGTTCAAAAAGTCAACAGGAAAATATTTCGCCTTTCATCATCGAAAGTAATATACAAAGGTCAAGCATAAGTGCAGAGGTATGCGGGGAGGAAAGAAGACCACTGGTACCGCAATAGCGATCATATGCTGCATTGTCATCCTTCTTCCATCCCTTGCTGAGGTACACCCGAATTCGCCACGGAGCGCCAAAGCTCTTCTCGATATTCCACCCGCGGAAAAATTCACTATGCTTTTCGCCTCAGATGTGCATATGGGCTTTCCGTACGTCGACGACGTTTCAAGCAAGGATACCGCTAAGCTTATAGCTGACATAAATTACAGCATTCATCCCGATAGCCTCGTGCTCGTCGGCGATTTGACTAATACAGCATTGGACTACCAATGGGATGCCCTGCAAAAAGCGCTCGGAAACATCAGCGATCCCGCGTTGAGGGAGAATAGAACCTTCCTTGCCATTGGCAACCATGATATCAATGGGTCTATCGGCATAACCGCCAATCATGATAGATTCAAACAGAGGTTCGGCTACCTGCCCAACTACACCTTCGAAATTGGGAACCTCCTCTTCATCGTCCTGGCGACCGAGTGCTACCAAGTATACGGATTTCTTACCCAATCGCAAATCAATTGGCTGAATTCGACAATAACCGCCAACATTGACAAGAACATAATCATCGTGAGCCACCATCCATTGCAGAACACCACATATTCGACCTCCTTTCAGGTGGGTTGTTACGAGAATGGGGTTGACCAGCAACTTCGCTCAATGATGCGGTGGCACAGCGCAAATGTCTCAATGTGGATTCATGGGCATCGGCACGGAGCAATCTATCAGCAAAATCAGTCGAATATCGTGGATGGCATCACGTACTTCAACGTCGCCGGTGTGGAATGTCAATCGTTCCCGTATCTAGAGGTATCATGGCTTGCAGAATTCACTCAGGGATCGAAGAACGTCTCCTTCAAGCCGAGGATCTCCAATGCATGGATTCCGTATTGGAATGACAACATGACCCGGAACGCCTCACTAAAGTACCCTTTCGAACTGGACCTGCCAGCGGGTTCCATTGTTGTCAACTCCGGGGCGGCGTACACCAACAGAATCTCGGTGACTCTGGCTCTCACGGCGAGTGCCAACGTCAGCCAGATGCTCCTCAGTAACGACAGAGTCAAATGGACATCAAGAGAAAGCTTCGTAGCATCGAGAGCATGGACTCTCTCGGCCGGAGACGGTTCTAAGACCATATGCGTTCGATTCATCGACATTTATGGCGATCTGTCGTTGGTTTACAATGATTTGATCACCTTGGACACGATCTCTCCGACACTGACGATAACCGAAGCAGACAATACCATCTTCCAATCGACTTCAGTCACAATCAATTGGAATACATTTGACATGACAAGCGGTCTGGATTCCATAGAGGTGAGCCTTGATAGCAGCGAGTCATTCACCACACTGACCAACACGATCACATCGATGTCTTGGGACGACCTCGCAAATGGAGATCACTATACGATAGTCCGTGCGATTGACAAAGCCGGCAATGAAATCGATAAGCGGATTGATTTCAAGGTTGAAATCGGTTCAGGAGGGAGCACATCTGGGCTCCCTAATTGGTTATTGCCGACGATCATTGTCGTCGCTATCGCTGCAATCATGGTATTCCTGGTTCTCATACGGATGAAACGAGAAAAATCCCGATCTCAGCAGCCACCTCAGCAGCCGCCGATCAATCATGGTCGATTTAGATGAATCAGAAAAGGAAAAAGGGTTTGAGGGGGAGAACGGACGATGGGCGATTCCTGAGGTACTGGCAGTCTTTTCGATTTCCTTGGGAGCGTTTATATGCCAATTTCATGAGAGTCGAATCGCATCCGATATAGACGTCTCTCCATGGACTCACTCTAAAGGGATTACGATTTCGAGATCTTTCAACTCATGCTTCAAATCAATGGGAGACCCATGAAAATATACTGTGATATGCGAGACTCTATCAAGAGATCCTTTTTGATGATGTTAAGGTGCCATTTAGCGATTCAGAAAACCTCGCCGATGAGATCTCCAAAGCCCTTTCATCCGAATTTGGTTGCATGGGAACCTTGTGAATGTCACGAGAGCCGCTCCTTCACGACGATCTTTGCAGCTATCCTAACGGCTTCCTCGCTGGAGTGCTTCGCCCTCCAGCCGAGCTTCGCCATCTTCTCCGGCGAAAGAAGGAACCTCGGCACATCCCCCTTCCAGCCTCTCTCGCCGCCTGTATAGTCGATCTTTGTGCTCCTCAGGTTCGCCTCCTCCAGGAGTATCTCGACGATTCTCTTGACGGTTATCTGGTCGCTCGCCCCGAGGTTGAAGTAGTTCAGCTGCTCCTTCGCCCTCTCGAACCCGAAGAACATGCCATCTACCGTATCCTCCACGAGCAGGTATGACTTCCTCTGGTTCCCGTCACCGAGGACCTCCAGCTTCGACCTGTCCTTGTTCAGCTTATCGACGAGATCTGGGAGTATCCCGTGCGTGCTCCTCTTCCCGATGATGTTCGCGAACCTGAAGATCCATGCTCTGATTCCGTAGAGGGATGAATATGCCGATACTAATCCCTCGCAAGCGAGCTTCGACGCGCCGTAAAGCGATATCGGCAGGCAGGGGCCGTAGTCCTCCGGGGTCGGGATAACCTTCGCCGGCCCATAGATCGTCGAGGTCGAAGAGAATACGACGCTATTGATATCGTTCCTCCTCGCCGCCTCGAGCACATTATAGGTGACCAGTGTGTTCTGCTCGAGGTCGTACCTCGATGATTCCGTCCCTTTCCGTATGTCCGGGTTCGCCGCGATGTGCCACACGGTTTCGTGCCCTTTCATCTCCCTGACGACCCTGTCGAAGTCGAGGAGGTCGGCCTTGACGAACTTGAAGCTTTTGTCCCCGAAATGGTGCGATAAGTGCTCTTCCTTCCCTGAGCTGAGGTTGTCGTAGACGGTGATCTCGTTCTTGTCGATCACCCGGTCGACGATGCAGCTGCCGATGAACCCTGCCCCGCCCGTGATGAAGTATATCATTTAATCACCCTGCCGGTCGCCCTTTCTGGTCGATTCTTGTAATCTGTACAGCGTATAAATATTCAATGAGCCGCGGTCATCGTGTCTTCCTATTGATATCCCGGAGAACCCAGTCGACCGCCTCGATGAAAGTCGCCTTCCGCATGTCCGGCATCTCCTTAGAGGCCTCGATCTCTGAGTCGACGTGGTACTGGTCTCCAGGCTCTGGGACGAGCACCCCTATCGAGCCGACGCTGTGCGCCATCTCGATGTCCATCATCCGGTCGCCTATCACATAGGACTTCCTCAGGTCGAACCCGTGCTCCTTCTTGGCCCTAAGGAGCATCCCTGGCTTCGGTTTCCTGCAGTCGCATCCGGCGTCAGGCATGTGCGGGCAGTAATAGAGGCCGTCGACGATGGCCCCCCTGTCTTCAAGTATCTCAAGGAGCCGCTGGTGGATCAATTCGAGAATCGCCTCATCGAATATTCCTCTGGCGACTCCCGACTGGTTCGTGACAATTATGACCGGGATTCCCGCGTCGTTGAGCCTCTTTATTCCCTCTGGGACGGTGGGGATTATGTCAAGTCTCGTCGGGTCCGCGAGGTAGTGCTTGTCAAGCACCATCGTCCCGTCCCTGTCGACGAAGACTGCGAAACCGGGCTTCTTGGCCATCTGTGGCTCACATCCCGCACTCATGGGAATCCCTGAGCATCATCGAGAGCATGTGCTCGATGAGCAGGTGGGCGTCCTCGATCTGCTGCATGCAATTGCCTGGAACGATGTAGGAGATCTTAGCTATCCCGGCGAGCTTCCCGCCATCGAACCCTGTGAGCCCTATGGTGACAGCCCCCTCCTTGTTCGCATACTCGACAGCCTTGAGGACGTTCTCCGAATTGCCGGAGCCGCTTATGGCGATGACCACGTCCCCTTTCTCCAGGTGGTTCTTGAGCTGCTCGACGAAGATGTCCTCGTAGGAGGAGTCGTTCCCCCAGGCCAGCATCGAGGGGATGCTGTCGGTCAGGGCCACGGCCCTGAACCTTGGGGCGTCGTGCCTGCTCGCCCCCTTGTTGAGGTCGGAGGCCATGTGCGAGGCGGTGGAGGCGCTCCCGCCGTTCCCGAGCGTGTAGATCCTCTTCCTCCCGTTCCTAGCCTTGACGAGCGCGGCGACGATTTCCCGCATCTTCGGGGGGAGGTCCTTTTCCATCCTCGTAAGGATGCCCTTGACCTCTCCGATGTACCTGAGCGAATGGGATTCGAGGTCCTCCATCACATATCATCCCCGACATAGATGATCTTGGAGCCCTGTGGCTCCATCTTGAAGTCGATCTCCTTGAGGCTCGATAAGGCGCTCCTGACAGCCTGCTGCTTCTCCGCAGGGACGAACAGCGTGAGGAACCCTCCTCCGCCTGCCCCCGTGAGCTTTCCGCCGACTGCTCCCGCCTGGAGCGCTTTCTTGTAGAACCCGTCGATGTCGGGGTCGGAGATGCCGCTCGCGAGCGACTTCTTGAGCTCCCAGCCTTCTTTCATGATTGTACCAATCTCCTCGATTCTGTGGCAGATGAGCTCGTGGAAGAGCTTCTCCGACTGAGCGCACATCTTGTCGAGCGTGATCCTGTTGATGGATGAGTTGCCCTTCTGCTTGGAGAGGATACTGCCTGAGTTCCTGGTCTTGCCGGTGTAGAAGAGCATCATGTGCTTCTCGATGTCCCGCTTGGTCTTCGGGGGGCATATGACCGGGTCGACGAAGACGGTCTCGTCGGCGTTGAACCTGATGAACTGCATCCCGCCATAGGCGGCGATGTACTGGTCCTGCTTTCCGATCGGCTCCCTGAGGAGGTCGATCTCGATCTCGCAAGCCTCTTCCGCGAGCCTCTTCGGGGAGGCGCGGTGGCCCGTGAACGCGTAGAGGGCGTTGAGGAGGCCGACGGTCAGCGCGCTGGAAGAACCGAGGCCGGTGCCCCTGGACGGGATGTCGGCGATTGTAGTGACTTCGATGTTGCTGGCAATCCCGACTTTCCTCAGGCATTCTCGGACGATCCCGTGCTCGACCTTGTCCACCGAGTCGGCTATCTCGGTCTTCGAATAGGAGACCCTGATGTCGTCCTCGAAGCGCCTGTTGACTGTGACGTACATGTACTTCTTGATGGCCATGCTGAGGACGGAGCCGTAGCCGAACCTATAGTAGTCCTGGATGTCCGTGCCTCCGCCGGCGAGGCTGACCCTTAGGGGCGTGCGAGAGATGATCATGATGCTTCCTCTTGCCACTTGAATAGTTAATCCTAATTAAAGATGTAATTGGTAAGATAGGTTGATAGTGTCCATCTCATAGAGCCTCAACCGATATGGATTCCGCAGCGGAGAGATATACTCCCGTCATGGCAATCAAGATCTTGCCAAATAGGATTTCTGTCGCTCTCGTATGCTAATTGTGCGCAGTGGTCCGGATTTTTGGCCCAGTCCTGGAAATAACCTTAAGTCCTAAAGCGCGGTTATGGCGATAGGGAATCAAGATGCAAGAAGGACGGAATGGCGGTGTAAAACCTATGCCAGGGTATGATCCATCTGTTGTATTGAAAGAACCCGATATCGGCAAGATAATCGCACGGAATAGAGGTGCAATTACCAAGATAGCAGTTCTGGTCATAATATTGATCATATCTTTCGGCATTCTTACGAGTTCGGGGCTGTCCCCGATTTCCTCAATTCGTGACACCGATGGGGATGGAGTAGTGGATTGTTTCGATAAAGATTGGCTGAACTCATCTGCCTGGAATCAGGCTTACGCCCAAGTCTCCGTTTCTGTGGCGAATCTAGATAAGGATCATAATGCGTCATTCCTTTTCTATTTCGATGGAGTTTATATAAATGGTTGGACACTGTACCCTATGACATCGTACGTTTTCACCATACCAGTGAGCTGGTATTATGGTGACTATTCAACTAAGACTTACACTATTGCCGTGAAGTACTCTTCATCAGATCCGATTGACCGTAATTATCCCCCAATTGATCTCCGTACAATTACGGTCCATCCGAACGATAGCATCGCAATGGCTTCATACTATTGAGCGGCAATCGCTCAGAAGAGAGATGTAATTTCCTAGAGTCGAACCGCATCCGATGCAGATTTCTTGCCTACTGGGGTGGGCACCTCGTCTCATTTCCTTCTGAGCAGGCTCTTAATGCGACTAATTGACTCCCGAAACATCATTTGAACGCGTTCAAGAAACAGCAAGACACTCGGGATTTCGGACGGGTTGCGTTTGAGATGGTAGAAGATGCCCATGATGCCAGTAACTGCGGCAATTGCCAGAATGAGCGCCGGAGGCCAAATGGGGATTTCTTCCCTGATTATGAATGAGGTATCAGGGATGATCCCATCGTATCCCAATTCCGTGAGGTATGTGCCATTTATCCCCCCCATCGAATCGCTGATTGAAGGGTGAGTGAGCTTCTGCCATTGCTCATCCGAGAAGAATCCCCGTGAAGTATAGGAAGCGTTGTCCCCAGCGATTGAGAACCGTATTGATAACCTAACGTAGTATACCGATTGGGAGAAAACGCCACCGTGCGTCGTCGAGGATTTGGATGAAATCGTCCAAGCCGCTGTAAGATTCTGACCGGCGGGCAATTGGTCGATAGTGATTCTGTTTGATTCGGATGTGGAGTTACTGAGGACCGGTGGGTCGACCACTCCTTGCCAATAGCCCCTGCCGTCCCCTTCGATCAAGAGGTAGGGCTCGGCAACGAGAGTGGCGTTTACAATATCATGCTCGAATGGATTGGTGAAAACGAAAGAAATCGTCGCGCTCTCTCCCGGTTGGAAGAATGGTGAGTTCACCTCGGTTACGAGCTTGTTCACATCCGTTGGATCGTTCCATTGTGCTCCTGCGCAACCCGCGAAAAGGGAAATCATGACGAGGGCTGACAGTCCGATCGTCAGCCGCCTTCCGCAACCTCGCATCATCCTACGAGATGCCGCTTTGGGTAATAATCTTAATCTCATGGAAAATCACCGAAGCGTTGCCTCAGCACTATATTGGTCAAACCGGAGGATGGCGCATTCTCTCAAAAAGGAACTCCCTACTGAGCTTAAAGAACAGATGGGCCGTCTGCATCGGGATGTAAATCGGGAATCCCCTCGTGGTCCGAAATGTAAACCTGAAGTTGTAAATGATGTCTCTAACATCTCTATTGAAAGTTTTTCCAGCCTTCTTATTCCGCGCCACTCCTATCTTGTGCCAGATGACTGAATTCATATGCATTAGCACCTTGTATCCCTTCCTCCGAATCTTGATGCATAATTCGACATCTTCGCAGCCGAAGAAGAAATCGGAATTCAGTAGGCTATCCCTCAGCAAAGATGTCCTAATCATCATCGCCGCCCCGGAAATCCAATCGCACTCTACGATCTCCTCCCGCCTACCTGTCCTTTTCGACACCGAGCCGATTCTTTTCTGACGATATCCAGGAAATATCAGCCAATTCAGTTCTCCGCCTCGATGAGCGACTACATCTCTGCTGCCCTTGTAATTGTAGAAGAGCATCTTCGGTCCTATGGCACCAACGTCCTTCCTAGTCTCTGCGATATCGATTAGCTTGCCTAAGAAATCCCTATCCACTACCGTGTCGTTATTTAAAAGCATCACATAATCCGGATTCAGCGCTTTCAGAGCATATCTAATTCCCACATTGTTGCCCTCCGAGAATCCGAGGTTCTCGTCGTTCGCGATAAGGACGAGCTTTCTCGAAGATGGCAGACCAATGAGTTCTTTTTCTCTTCCTCCACCGCCTTCTGCCTCCGCTCGTTTATATGAGATAACTTTCACTGGTTTGTTATCCTTCGAGTACTTGATGAATTCTACATTTGGCAGGAGCTTTCCCTCTGCAAACTCGATGATCTTCTTCAGGGAATCGTCATTCGAACCGTTATCCACGACGATCACCTGATAGTTCGAATATGCGATCTGGTAGAGCGACTCCAGACACTCGATCGTATCGTTCCAGCCTTTCCAATTCAGGACTATGATTGAAACCGACGGATCTTCCTTCAGATCATCTACCACCTTGCGAGTCATCGATTTGGCGTAAATCTCACTATGCAATCGGAAGATTGGATTAAATCCGACCTTTCCGGTCCGACGACGCCATCTCTCACGATGATTTTCCCAATATGTTCAAGAATTGATAATAGTTACCGCTGAGACAGGCACACGCTGTCAAGTGCGGATTACTACCTGACTACCCAAATCATTTCAACTCCATTGTCATAGATTATGTATGTTTCCTTATGTACTCCTACGATAAACTGACTTGAACCCGAGTGGGGCCATAGAGTGTTCCCATCATAGTCTACCACCTTTCCGTTCAGTCTCTTGTCTTCTATGAAGACTGTCACATTATATTTGTCCAGGATATTTGATGCATCCTTCATGTTCCTGCAAATGAGGTAGAGCGTCACCCAATCGTTGATCATCTCTAAAGTCCAATGGGTGGAGAATATCTGACCTTTTGAGGCCAACATCGATTCTAGTGAGCTGGTTTCAACATCAAGTTCATTCGGAGTAATGATCCCGTATACTAAGAGATTCGATATGCCCGCGCTGAGAATGCCCAACGGGAACTGCGGACCTCCTGAGGTTGCTTGGACCCCTCCGCCAATGAGATCGTTGTTGATAGCGAAATTCTCGCCCTCGAAATTGTATTGGAAGTAGAGGGCAGTCATGTAAGTATGGTCAGTAATTGCAATGCCGTCATTAATCGCCATTCTCGATGGCCATTGGTTATAACGGTCCACAATAACGAAGTTGAACGGCAGGGTGAGGATTACTGCAACGGCTATCACTAGAGTGAAAATCTTCCTGTGCCTCTTATTCTTGATGAAATGTATTGGAATGAAGATCATGATGACAATTACGATTGGGAAGAGGAGCCGCTCGTAAGTTCTACTGCCCAAAAAGGGCAGGAGTATCAGGAGCGATATCACAAGGAAAAGGTCAACGAAAGACTTCTTCTTTCTCAATACAATGATAGCAAATCCAATCGGGAAGAGGAGTGCGATTGGAAGACCCGCCGTTGCAGCAACGGAACCCATAACGTTAAGCAACTTAGACAGATCAGATCCGTCGGAAAAAATCCCTAGCTCATACGATTCCAACCCAAGCCAACCAAGGTAGTAGGAGAGGACGGTGACAGATATTCCCACACCGATAATCATTACGATTGTTAAAAGCCTCCCCTGTGGGAATTGTATTCCTACAAACCTGAATCCTTTATGGAACGCACCCCAATTTAAAGTCTGATGGACTCTCCTGGCGATTAAATAGGAGACGATGAATAGCAAAGCCATCAGAGCTACCTTATGAATAGCCACCAAGATTACTAAATTCGCCGCGAGAAGAACAAGCAGGACCGTCTTCATCCTTCTATCTGATTCGTCGTCTCCCAACCTCTCTCTCTTGATTATCAACCAAATTGTCAATGGAATGAGAGCCATGAAGAAGCTCCGCGTCGTCATTGTCCACTGAGTGTAAAAAAGGAGAAACGGGGATGCGGAGTAGATTATTGAAACCGCGAATGCAAGAATCGGCGATTTCCTTATCTCCAAAGTCAACATGAACGAAGTCATCGCTGCGATTGCCGCGACAAGGAAAGAAAAGATTAGTATTGTAAATTCTACGGTGGTGCCGGTCATTAGAGCGAACTGAGATAACAGTATGGGTATCCCACTCGAATATGACAATGGATACAGTCCGAAGATCGAAAGAGGGCTGGCAATCCATCCCATATCGCCGAACTGTACGATCGATGTCGATAGACTGTGGATGTAGAGCGAATCGACGCCCGTTTCATGGTAGGTCGACGGCCATCTCAGTGCCATCGTCACAAGCACCGAGGTTAAAACCAACCAGAAACATTCCTTCCGCAAGTCACGTGTCGCCATCAGCTGTCCCCTGATATCGATGTTCATAACAAAGTAGGCCTAGCGTTACCATGCGAATTATCATCGGTATCTGATTATTTTGCTCCTATTCCATAACATGATAATCAACTTTTCCATGGAATTGCTCTGTAGAAATCCTCAATGAATGGCAAAAAGATAGTCTCCAACCTCCCGACATTGTATGCGAACGCCCTGAATGCTAGCTCCTTGAATCCCTTGAAGCGGACATGTTTTCGCCCAAAATCGATACCGAATATCCTCGGCGTGTATATCGCATCGGCAAAAGGTCGCGTTAGCTTCAATTGGAGACCCGCGGTCTCTGTGTCCGTAAAGACTATTCTCCTCTTGCCCATAAGCCGCGCAACTTAGGATAGATATGGGGATCCAAAGCTCAAGAAAACGTCGGATCTGAACTTCCTAGCAACCTCAGGATGTTCAAATCATTCGACAGGGTCTGAATAGCTCTCTCGGCCAATCCGAGGCTGTCTTCCCATAGGCTGTAAACTCGAATTTGTACGCGGTGGTCACATCGAGCGTAATCCCCCCGGTCCTCTTGTAACAACTTTGTATCTCCACCCCTATTCAAAAAGCATCTTCAGTGCGTGTCTGAAGAAATCCACATCGGCTGGGTGTGACATCTCAATCAAGAGCCTCATGTCGTTAACGTCTCTCCGCGGATGTGGCCGGATACACATCTACTATGCGTCAGACCAGCGGTTCCCACCACTTCCTGTTCGCCAGGTACCAGTCTATGGTGGCCTTGAGCCCGTCCTCGAACCCGACCTTCGGGGTCCAGCCCATCTCTTTTATTCTGTTCCAATCGAGCGAGTACCTGAAGTCGTGGCCGGCCCTATCCTGGATATAGGTGATCATGCTCTCGGGCTTCTTCATGTGTGCGAGCATCTGCTTAGTGACCTCGATGTTCGTCCTCTCGTTCCCCGAGCCGATGTTCACGACGTCGCCCGGTCTGCTCTTCCGGAGCACAAGGTCTATCGCCCGGCAGTTGTCCTCGACGTAGAGCCAGTCTCTGACGTTGTCTCCCTTGCCGTATATCGGAAGCTTCTCGTTCCTGAGTATCTTCACTACGAACCTGGGGATCAGCTTCTCGGGATGCTGGTACGGACCGTAGTTGTTCGATGACCTCGTGACGGCGACGTGCATGCCATAGGTCCTGACATATGACCTGGCGAGAAGCTCTCCGCCAGCCTTGCTGGCGGAGTACGGCGACGAGGGATCGAGCGTGTCCGTCTCCTTGAACGAACCGGATCTCGTCGAGCCGTAGACCTCGTCCGTCGATATCTGGACGAACTTCTTCAGGCCTATCCTCCTCGCTTCCTCGAGGAGGGTGAAGACCCCGAAGACATCGGTCCTAACGAACACCTCGGGGCCTTCGATGCTCCTGTCGACATGGCTCTCCGCGGCGAAGTTGACGGCTGCGTCGCACCCGCTCATTGTCTTCTTAACGGCGTCCTTGTCGCAGATGTCCCCTTTGACGAATTCGATCCTGTTCATGACATCCTCGAGGTTCTCGAGCCTCCCCGCGTAGGTCAGCTTGTCTAGGACGACGATCTCGTCCTCGGGATGCGCCTTCAGCATGTACCGCACGAAGTTGCAGCCGATGAACCCGGCCCCGCCCGTGACGAGTATCTTCAAGTCGCTCACTTCCTCAGTCGCCACTTGTAGCCGACGCTAGGATCGTCCCATTCAAGCCTGTATTCATCAGGCTGCTTGTAATTGTACAGCTCTGTCGGCGTGTTGATCACCCAGATGTCCTGGTCGTCCATTGGGGTGAAGCCGTGGTACACCAGGGGAGGTATCTTGATGAATTTTGGCTCCCCCTCTCTTACCTCGATTTCTTGGAGGACTCCTTTGGATGGCGATCCGTCTCTAGAGTCATACAATCCGATAAGGGCGTTCCCCCGGATCGGGACAAAGTGGTCCCACTGGAGCTTATGATAGTGCCACGCCTTCACGATGCCAGGTCTGCAGGTGGTCATGTACGTCTGCCCGAACTTCTGGAACTCAGGCCAATCGCTCCTGAAGATCTCCATCAGGAAGCCTCGGTCGTCAATAATTCTCTTGAGATTCTTGATGACAACTCCGTCTATAGTCCCGAACTTCGGTGCCATGCTGTCATGAAAAGGCTATTATGTTAATTAAGTTGTCTCGGATTCGCGATTATCTACCGGTGTGTGGTCGGATTGAAGAGACTTCTTGTCATCGGCGCTTCGGGCCTCCTCGGCAGCAAGATCATTGGTCAGGCGAGGGGGAGGTTCGACGTCTTCGGCAGCTGCAATCCCGCGGTCGACGGATGCAGCACATCGGGCCTTGAGCCCCTCGACATGTGCTCGGAGAGCGATGTCTCGAGGATCTTCCAGGAGCTGGACCCGGACATCGTGATTCTGGCGGCCGCGATGACCGACGTGGACGGCTGCGAGAAGAATCCCGAGCTTGCAGAAAGCGTCAATGCAATTGGTCCTGACATTGTCGCCAAGGCATGCCGGGAATACGGGGTCAGGCTTGTCCACATTTCGACCGATTATGTCTTTGACGGAAGCAAGAGGAATCGGTACGTCGAAACGGACGCAACGAACCCGGTTTCCGTGTACGGGTCCAGTAAGCTTCATGGCGAATTGGCAGTCCTATCGGAACTCCCAACCGCCTTCATCGCGAGGACCGCGGTTCTTTACGGGTGGAATCCGATAAAATCAAAATTGAACTTCGTTACCTGGGTTCTGAGAAAGCTCAGGAATGGCGAGAAGGCCACTCTGTTCAACGACCAATGGATATCGCCGACGTTCGCTGACGACCTTGCCGGCGCGCTGATCGGCATCTCAGGGAAGAGCGAATCAGGGATTTGGCATGTCGCCGGGCCCGATTGCCTTGACAGGCCGACCTGCGGCAGAATGATAGCAGAAGCCTTCGAGTTGGACGAAAATCTGATCGTCCCGGTCCCTTCGAGTTCCGTGCCGTTGCCTGCGAAACGCCCGGCATACAGTTGCTTGGACTCGTCCAGGGTCGAGAAGCTGTTAAATAGGGAAATGATGCCTTTCGAGAAAAGCCTAAGGGAAATGAGGCGGCAGGAGCTGTCTGAAAGATGAAAGGGCTCGTTCTATCAGGGGGATACGGCACGAGGCTCAGGCCGTTGACGCACACTGGACCGAAGCAGCTCATCCCGATCGCGAACAAGCCGAACATCCTGTACTGCATCGAGGACCTGCGGGATGCGAGCATCACAGACATCGCCGTCATCCTCGGAAACGTCATGCCGGAGAAGGTGCAGGAGTTCCTCGGGGACGGCTCGAAGTTCGGGGTCAAGATCACTTACATCGTCCAGGGAGAGCCGAAAGGCATCGCCCAGGCCGTCAGCCTCTCGAAGGACTTCATGGGGAAGGAGCCGTTCGTGATGTACCTTGGCGACAACCTGCTGAAGAACGGGATAAGGGCGATTCCGAAGAAGATGCTGGAGGAGAAGGCGGACTGCGTAATCTCCCTGATGCCCGTGAAGGAGCCGCAGAGGTACGGCATCGCCGAGCTCGCTCCAGACGGCAAGAAAGTCCTGAGGACGGTTGAGAAGCCCAAGGAGCCGAAGTCGAACCTTGCCGTGATTGGCGTTTACGCCTTCAACGAGACGTTCTTCAAGGTCTATCCGAAGCTGAAGCCATCCTGGAGGAACGAGTACGAGATCACAGATGCCATCACTCTGCTCATCGAAGGCGGGCACAAGGTCGTCCCGCATATGGTCGAGGGGTGGTGGAAGGACACCGGGAAGCCCGAGGACATACTGGAAGCAAACCACCTCATCCTCGATAAGATGGAGGGAAAGAACGAAGGCATCGTCGAGGACGGGGCGACGGTCGTAGGCCGCGTCACCATCGGAAAGGGCACCACGGTGATGGGCAGGTCTGTCATCCGGGGGCCATCTATCGTTGGTGAGAACTGCAAGATCGGACCGAACGCCTATATCGGTCCTTATACTGCCATAGGCGACCGGTGCGTGATTGCGGCCGCGGAAGTCGACGATTCCATAGTGATGGAAGATACGATTATCGACGTTGAAAGGAAGATTGTTCGAAGCATGATTGGGAAAGGCTCAAGAGTTTTAAGTGCGAGCGGGCTCATTCCAAAAGGAGAACGATTGGTGGTTGGTGAAAATACAACGGTTCATCTTTGATTGAGAAATCTCGCTATATGGATTTGGCCTTTTGCGGTTTGATTTTCAGTTCGAATGATGATGAGCGCTACTTTCTGGGGGTTAATACACGTAGCGATTAGGATGGTAATATCACGGTTATCCGGCTGAGTCCAAATAATCACTCTCAGGCGACTTAGATTTAACTCGAAGAAAATGGACTACGAGATTCTATCGCTCTCAAAGCAACTCAAAGCTCGCCAGTTTGCCTCTTTTCCTAATAATAATGCGTTCTCCGCATGAACAACGTCAAGCATCTTTGATGAAGTCTTCTGGCAGAACAATATGATATGATGTGGTGAGTGATTGACCACCGAGAGTATTTTGAAACCAACATAATCGACGACTCGGATGGCGGATTCGGTTGTAAAGACGTGATGATGGAGGCACCGGTTCTCGAAGTTCTTGTTCGACCTTTCAATGACTTCCTCCCAGGTTCCTACTTCGGGGGTCATGCTCAAATCGTGTAGCTCTAGGATTTCGCTCAGATGCGTCATATCATCTTCATTCACTCCCATTTCGTAGTCCTTGATGAGATGGCCCAGATCGGTCACAGGTCTCCAATGATCGAAGGTTCTTTCCTTGTGCGGGAGAAGCAGTAGTAGCATGCCTCCGTCCTTTATGACTCTCTTCCATTCGTGGAGCGCTTTGATTGGATTGGCTATATGCTCGAGAGTGTGAGAAGAAATGAGGAAATCATAGGTATCATCCGCGATACCCTCAAGCTGTGTCCCTTCGCAAATGAATTGTCTGCCTAACTCCTTTCCTTGATAACTGAAAATGTGCTCATTGCCAATTGAACTGGACCAAATTGTTTGGGCAGCGAAATTGCAATTGTCAACGCTCCCCGCAATCCTATATACTGGCACGATTGATTTTGGAGAGAAATTATCGCTAGGGCCTCCTATCTCCAATCCTTTCTTCCAGGTAAAGGAATCTTTATGATTTTTGAATTCTCGAAGGATTCTTGCATGAAAAATCCAGCGATAAGTCGAGAAAAAAGACTCAGAGAATCCTTTTGATTTCATTTTCTTTGAAAGGAACTCTTTTCAGGCATAAGGCTTTTTCTTGATTTTGAATTAAAATGTAATATGCAATTAACTAATCAAAAGAGATTATTATCGAAGGGGGAGAGTTCGGCAGTCTGGGAAAACGCGGTAATCTTGCTTCGAATCAGTTTCTGAAAGTTCCTCGTATGAGTCTTTTCGTTTCATCTATTTATGAATCATTTGTAATCAATATCATGAATGGACGATAGGCCGCGAAACCATCAATTAATTGCACGACGAGCGTGAAGAGAGATTACCCCAGCAACCTGTAAAGGGAAAGATTGGTCGTGGGTGAGAACACTGCCCTCTACCTGTAATGATGATGCCGATCCGCTCAAATGACTCTCTCTAAAGATTTTCAGAATGCGCTCATTCGGGCCTGTGTCGCAGACTGCGATATATGTGGCGAAGTTCCGAGATGAACGAGCCCTTTGTCAGCAGCATCATTAACGCAGCAAAGGAGCCCGCTCCCAACACCACTTGTACCGCGAGCGACACCAGCGATTGCCCAAGCCAAGCCTGAGCAATCATACAAATGGGGACAATGAGGATGCTAGCAATCAAGGGAAAGACCAGCGGACGGATCACCTCAATAACTGAACACTTAAGGATTCTTGCGATGAACACGGAAATCCATGAGTATGAGACCACTCCGATGGCTACGAAGAGAAGGGAAACTCCCAGAATGCCAGTATACATTACGACAGGCAGAAGAACCACAAAGTAAGGAACCGCAACTACGAAAGCCTGCATAAACATGACATTGGGATGTCCCGTAGCCATCAAAACGCTAGAAGCCGGCGCTGTTACCGACTGAATTATTCCTAGTATCGAAAAGATTGATAGCGGCAATGCTACCGCAGACCATGACGAATCAAAGAACACGTTCACAAAAGTCGTGGAGATCGCAATCACCCCAATACCTATTGGGACTGACACCCAGGCCAAATACTTCACTGCGATGAAGTATTGGCGCTTCATTTTGCCTGTGTCTTGCTGCGCTCTCGCAAATGTCGGAAACATGACACTGGAAACTATGCCAGTGAAGATGTTAGGCATCAGAGTGCCATAGGTGTATGCTATCCAGTACGTGCCGAGCACTACGCCCCCCAGGATCTTCCCCACGACCAGCTTGTCCACATTGTATGCAAGGAAGACAAGGAATGTAGTCCCGAGCATGAACGCCCCATACCTCAAAAGCGGTCGAGCTACCTCCCTGTTGATTCTGTGTCTGATGCGCCAGGGCTGAAAAATCGACAGGGAGACAAGCAAACCTATAGATCCTAATAAGAGAGCCAGCGGCAGCGACAGAAACCCAAGGCCTAGCAAGGCAAATAGAAGCGCCCCAGCAGACCAGCAGACAGAATTAATGATCCTCGAAATACTGATGGCCTTGAAGTTGAGATTTCGGGTGAGGCGGGTTATGCTCTCGAAGCTCAATGCCACCACGATGATTACCAAGACGATGACCAAAATCGCGGGAGCGAGATCCGATTGACCATAGAAGAGAGAGAATTGCTCTGCGAGAAGCAATATGATTGCAGCCGCAGAGATGCCAAGGGTCAGACGAATTGTGCTGGCCGTTTCATAGGCCTTCTCGACATCTCCAGCGTAATGGATTACTGCCGAGTCAAGACCCAATATCGTTGTCGATATCGCTAGGTTGTATACGACCAGGCATATTGCGTAAATCCCGAAGTCTGCAGGGGAGAGAAACCGAGCGAGGATGAGGAGGATTAGAGCGTTGAGCACTGCCGCGATGAAGTGTGCCGCGCCCACGAATCCCAGGTTCTTTGCAGTGGATTCTCCTCTGTCCATCAGAAAGCAGTATTGCTCATCGTAATATAATCATTTCACCCGCCTGCTTCAACACGCACTCATCTGTTTCCATCGCTGGCAATCGCAGGTTACCCTCCGGGGTGAAGGCTGGGATTCGCGCAATGCCGAAAGGATAATGTTCCTCCCTTACGTATCGCACCCGGCAGGATGTTCCTGCGGAGTGCAAGGCATGCTCGATCTCGTGGTCATGTTCTCTCCCATCCTCATAATTCTGATATCCAAGACTCAAATACTCAAGAGACTCCACCTTGATCTGGATCTGATCGCGAGGATCCTGCTGGCGCTCTTCCTGGTATCCGCCGTCTGCGCTGCAATTTCCTACGTGCTCTATGGCAAGGGCTCTGGAATTCTCGGGTTCATTGGCGGATACTTCATGCCCCTGGGCTTCGCATTCGTCGTGCTCCAGCTCTACAACACTCTGAAGTTGTCAAAAGTGGTGATTTTCATAGCCATTACATGGACGTTCGGCCTGGTGTCGGAGTGGCTCGGCGCAAGCTACGGACTGGTATTCGGCCATTATTACTATAACATTCAGACATTCTACTTCGGTTCCGTTCCTCTGATGACGCCGTTCTCCTGGGTCATAATCATCTATTTCTCGTATGGAATTACGAACCTTCTGTACAGCTCACTGGGAGATTTCAGGCTCGGATTCAAACGGTACGCCGTTCCCATGACATTGATTGCGATTCCTGCCATACTGGCTTCGATTGATGCGATTGTCGCAACCAATCTTGACCTGCTGCTAGACCCCGTCTCTGTCGCCCCAGGTGTGGCGGGCTGGGTATGGGTGGACGGCGGCCCCTTCTTCGGCGTCCCGATTAGCAATTTCATCGGCTGGTTTTTGGTCACATTCCTGGCGATGTTCATTTTTAGGGCGTATCAGAATGCAGGAAATCCTACTACTCCGACAATCCCTCCAGCGGACTTCCGAGCACCCATAATGTATTTCGCTTATCTACTAGTTCAATCCGGCCTGGCAATCGGGATCGGCCGGAGCGAGTTCGTGCTCATCGGGGTCGGGGCGATGTCCCCGTTCCTACTATTGTCTCTCCTGTGCTGGATCAGGAAGGTCACGCAAGCCGACCATGCCGGAGGTTCGGGGGAATGAAAGAAGGGATCCAGCAAAGGGTGCTGCGAACGGCGCGTTGGGGTTACCTAGCGTCAAGGGGTTTCCCCTACGGCAGATATCTGATAACCCTGTTCCCGTTCTATGCCTTCCTGATCGCCGATGGCGTCGTCGATTCGGTCTGGCAACTTGCTTACGTCATTCCATTCATGTTTGCGATCGCTGCAGGCTTTTTCTATAATACCCTGTGCGACGCTCCAACGGACCCAGTATCCAAGAATCCGATCACCCGGGGTGATTTTTCACAGCGACAAGCGAAGCTCAGCGTGATCGGATTGAGCGTCATTTGCTTGGCATCGTCGATAATCATCTACAGCAGCTGGATTGCGCTTGCGACCATGGCCTTCTATCTGCTGCTTTGGCTCCTCTACAGCGGTCTCGGAGTGAGATTCAAGGAGAGCCTTCTCGCACCTGCGGTGGCGTCCTACGTCCTTTGGGTGGGTCCTCCGTCGATCCTGCTCATCCAGTTTTCGTATTTCGGCACGAATCCGATGCTCCTTCTGCTCGGCCTCTTCCTCATCTATGCCGGTCATGAGATTAAGCACACGGTAATCGAGCACGAGATGGATCAGCAATATGGTTCCAGAACCTTCTCGGTCATCGTCGGTCAACGCCGGGCGGCTTGTGTCGAATATGTCACGCTGTCCGCAGGCTTCTTCTTCCTCGCCGCAGTCGGCTACGATATGCTCTGGGGCAGTATGCCTTTGTCGGTCGTATTCTTCTCGATCCTTTTCCTGGTCACGCTTGCCATGACGCTCACCAAAGGGATCCGTTCTTCGTTCAAGATTAAGAAGGATACCATTGCGGTCAAGGCTCCATATATCGGCGCGAAGGCCTTCCTAATATTCATGGGAGCGATGACCATCGGGCTGTCTCTCCTTGTTACGCTCTTCATACTCTGGGTATTCCTGATCATACCATACCCATGAGGCAGGTGCAGCGCATGATTTCCGTCGTTTGCGTCTACAATGATCTGAGCATCTACAGCGAATACCTCCTTTCCAGCATTCAGAGGCAGAAAGGCGATCACGAGCTCATCGCGATTGACAACCGGGACGGGCATTTCAAATCGGCTGCCGAGGCTCTGAACGACGGGGGGAGGAAGGCGAACGGCGACTTCATCATGTTCGCGCATCAAGACGTGCGTCTGGATTCAGACAATTGGCTCAATGGAGCCGAGGAGATGCTCAGATCCATCTCTGACCTGGGAATCGCAGGTGTTGCAGGTAGGGAGGATAAGTCAGGAGTGATATCAGTACTGATTCACGGCAATCAGCTGGCAGGAGTGATATCGGTAACGACTCACGGTGACCCCCCCGAGCCGGTGGGGTCCATTCACCCCATCGAACCTTTGCGGGTTCAGACGGTTGACGAATGCCTATTCTTCGTTCCCAGGGATGTCTTCGCATCTGTCTGGATGGACGAGCAGGTCTGCGACGACTGGCATCTTTATTCTGTGGAATACTCGCTCTCTCTCCGAGAGAGAGGCCTAGTCGTCTATGTCCTGCCGCTTCAGGTTCATCATAAGTCAATGGGCCGAATATCCGAGACATACTTCACGGTTCTCGCGAAAATCGTCGCAAAGCACAAGAATCATTTCTTGACGATAAACACAACCATTGGGGTCTGGAGCACTGTGATCCCGATCAATATTCAGAGGATTTATTTTCGACTTCGGGAGAGCATCAGTGTGTTCATGGCATCAAGGCAGACTCGGTGATACACGATCGCCCCATCACCACCACAAGTTCGAATCATTCGCCCGGGACGAGTGGCGTCGGGCTCAGGCGATTGGCGTCCGGAAGGATTTCGAGATGTGCTCCCCCTCTTCTCTGCGCCCCATCATAGCGCTAGCATGCCAGCAGGAAAAGCCATAGGGGCAGCATCACGATCCTGCCCTCCATCCCGAGGTGCCTCTTTGTCAGCAATATCCCGAAAGGACACTTGTTCCTCTCATCCATGAACCTGTTCAATGCCGACAGATCGCCTTGATCGATGCTCTCCCGGAACCGTACGTCGATCGGCACGAGACGCCCCATCAGATTCGCGACTATGTCGACCTCGTGCTTCTCCGCCTGCCTCCAGTAATATGTCCTCGGTTCGATCGTCGGTTGGAGGCAGAACCCCAGCCGGCGGATATGATCCAGGGCGGCAGTCTCCGCGCAGATGCCGAGCTGGGCCGGATCTCCAAGCAGTCTTTCGTCCAGTATGCCCAGGACCGCGTTCCTGACCCCCGAGTTCGAGATGTAGAGCTTGCGCTTGCCGGCCATGCTCCTGTACAGCGAGCCCGAGTAGCGGTAGGAGGACGATATCAGGTAGGCCGATTCCAGATGGGCGAGGTACTTCTCCACCGTCCTGTAGTCGATATGGAGGGCTTTCGCGATCGATTGTGGGGTCGACACGCTGCCCGATCTCTGCGCGATCAGCCCCAGCAGATCCTGCGCTTTCCCGGGCTCCCGCATGTCGGGCATCTTCATCACATCTTTCAGCAATGCCAGTTCCACCGCCTGCGAGATGTTGCGCGCGGCGATGTTGAGGTCGTCCTGATCCAGGTTCTCCGGGTATCCGTCCTTCAGGAGATAGTCCATCAGGCGCGCCTGCAGCTCCGATTCCATGTCTGAAAGATTCATCTGGCCTTCACGGAACGCCTCTAGCAACGGTTTCGGGTCCTTCTTCTCCAGTGCTTTGCGGATCCCCTCTCTCAGGATTTCGCGGGAGACCTGGTTGACGCGCTCCCCGCTCCCTTCCGCCGCGCCGTATTCGGCCACATCGGAGAATTTCATCTGCATCATCACATACCTGTCGAGCCTGCCGACCAGGGCCTTGGCGGCATCGCGCATGATCTCGGGCGAGCTGGATCCAGATACGACCAATTTCGTATTGGTGGAGCGGTCAAAGTGCCCCTTCAGCGTCGTCCCCCACTCAGCCAGCGCGTACACCTCGTCCAAAAAGATGTACACTCTGTCCGAAGAATCCTCGACAGAACCTCTCAGGGCAGCTTCCTCATACGCCGTCAGAATGTCCAAGAAGGGGCGCGCCAGGAATTTCTGCAGATACGGGTAATCGAGGCTCACGAACAGGATCCTCTTCGGATCGACGCTCTGCCCACGGATCAGATCGTCTACCAGTTGGAAGAGCACTGTCGTCTTGCCCGCTCGTCTCGGGCCGACGATCGCAAGGATCTCCCTCTCCGGCATGCGCTCCTTGAGCGTGTAGAAATCCCGCCGGCGATATGGCATGACGAGTTTCTGCGGCACCTTTCCCAGAGTCCACCACGGGTTCTGCGAAGACAGGCCGCGCAGAAGCCAGTCCTTTGTCGAGATGGCTGTTTCTCGCGACATACTACATCATAATGTAATAATTATCTATATAATACCTACATCGTAATGTAGATTACTTGCATTTTGAATGTACACCGCGTTGCTGGAAATCTTTTCCGGACCTGGCGCAGAATAACCAAAAGGTATCGTTGTCTCCCTTGCCATGGAGTAATGCGTGGGGACATCAGGGACGCCGGGACAACGGACATAGCTTCCATCTACCGCATCCACTTCCCGAGTGCAGCCTTCAGCTTCTTGTACTCGGCCATCGAAAGGGGATAGAACCTGGCGGTCTGCTGATAGCTGGATGTAAGGAGCGCGATGGCGTCCTTGAGAGCCTTCTTGGCGACCGCCTCCCTCACATTCTCCACGTCCATCTCTCCGCGCGCAGCCAACAGAAGAGCGATCAGGTCGGAGATGTCCTTCTGTCCCTTGACAGACTCCTGTCTTTCCATCAGCGCGTGAAGCTTCAGTATGAGCAGGTCCGTCGGTGAAGCCACCTTGGTCATGTGGCCAAACAGCTTTTTCTTGACGCTCCTTCTGAGGACATCGCCTGCTTTGAAGGGGCCTATCATGTCATCGTACACATCGACTTCTATGACGCCGTCCTCAAGGGCTTTCTTGAACCCCTTCTTCCCCAGGTGACTTCCTGAGGTTTCGTTAAAGCGGAGCTCAAGGAGCTTCTCGCGGACCTTCCACAGGTCTCCGGGCTTGAGGACGACGTCTATGTCCATAGAGTACTTGTACGGGTTGTAGGCCCAGATGGCCCATCCGCCGATGACCCCGACATCCGCTCCCGAATTGACGATCTCCTTGAGAGTCTCTCGCGATACTTCGTATACGTCCATGTCAGACCCCCAGCATTCTAGATGAGATGCCGAGTTGGAGAGCCACCCGAGGGCCGGATCCGCCGGTGCACATCAGGTCGACGAAGTTCTGGGGGAGGGAGACCACCGGCAAGCCACCCGCGCGCTCAGAGCCTAGGAACACGTCGTTGTCTTCCGCTGGCAGGAGCGATATCCGTTGCGGTGATTCCGAGATCCTGCCCAGTGCTTTCGCTGCGAGATTCACCTTACCTATCGCGACGTACAGCTCGTACGAGGCGGTCCTCATGTAATGAGCTCGAAGCCATGCCCCTCTGAACTGCGTCAGGGCGACTCCCTTCATCTTCGCAACCGCTGCGTCAAGCTGAGCATCGGACTTGCTCGACTCGACGTAGACCGGCTCCGGCATCCTGCGCCTGCACGACCAGAGCACGAGGAGGCGTATGGGCTCCACCAAGACGAACCTGTTCTTGTAGGGCTTCGCGACGACGACTTCGCGTACGAGCTGCTGGAGGACGCGGCTCGTCATGCCTTTCGAGTACCCTGTCCGGGCACTCAGTTCGACGCCCGTCCAGTTCTTCTTCGGCTCGGTGAGGAGGAGGCGAGCGGTCTTTTCGAACGCTGATTCCATGGATGTTGCGAGAGCGGTCCGAGTATATATAACATTTACTTATATGTAAATTCTTCAAATAGTGGATGCTGACCGCATCCACGGGTCCATCGGATCCTCTGGTCGGACTGTGGGCGGTCCCGAGTCGATTCTTCTCGTGCCGGGCATTTAGATCATGGGGATGATGGGGTCTGGTGTCAATTGGGGTGATTTTTCCCCTCCTTGGATCGGTGTTGAAATTCGGGTGATAGGGTACCACGCCGTTAAGTGATATGAAAGGAAAAGCCAGATGGAGCGATTCGAAAATCTTCGTCGGACATCATGCTTCTTTCATTTCTTTTGAGAGTCTTTTGGGCAGTCCGTCAAGTTGCTCGACAATACGAGTTATGCCTTTCGCTGTCGCCGCATTGAATTCATTCATGCTCTTGAGGCTGCCGTCAATGCTTCCCAATCTACTGTCAATTCTTCCCAATGTCCCTACGCCTATCACAAGTTGCCCTGCGGTCAGGTAACTAGCGTATTCGCTTGTCTTCATTATGCTTCCGCTATATCGCTCTGTTGTGATCTCGAAGTCTATGGGATTTCCTCGACCGATTTCCTTGACTCGCATAACAAATTTATCAACATTCGTTGGCTTACCGCTTATGAGAACTTCGACTGTCTTCCCATCTGGAAGATTTTCAGCGGAGAAATTCGTTATGAATTGCTTCTGGGCTTCTTTCAAAAGACAGAGCCTGAATCCAACTTCTTGGACTTTCTTTTTTTTCTCTCGAATCAATATTTTTACTTTCTTAACGGCCAATTTCTTCACCTTATGCAATGATTGTTTTATCAGTTGAAAAGAAAAGATCGCAAATAGAATGAATTAAGAACTGTTTTTAACCCTCATCCCAACCTTTAATAATCTACGACTATTTTTATCTGCCTACCAGAATGTCATGAGAACCCGTTTAAATACCCAGGAATATCATTTCTTCTTAATTCTCGATCTTTCTCAGATTCTGCCAATAAGTCGCCCGTCTTATCATATCTCCCCACCCGCCCTCTATCGGCAGATCAATATGACAAGCCTTCGCTGGCGTCATTCTGATAGCTAATTGTTTCTCGATAGCTTGCCTATTATTCTTACTATCACCCGACTTTGAACAACCTTTCGAATTCCCGTCAGACCACCCGAATTTTTCCAAAACCAAAGGCGGCAATTCCTTAAGTAGGGGCTGATGCAATAATCGTTCGTGAGGAGGAGGACGTCGTTATGTCGTTAGGCCCCCC
>Ga0315291_10001679_pt1 | contig 29490 bp, 16 predicted proteins | sample YL17G12_20_MG_FD_203070 | JGI IMG/M metagenome (GOLD analysis project Ga0315291, IMG submission 203070) | Sediment microbial communities from Yellowstone Lake, YNP, Wyoming, USA - YL17G12_20 | ecosystem: Environmental > Aquatic > Freshwater > Lake > Sediment | place: USA: Wyoming | collected...
AGGATGAATGCAAACAGTATCGCAAACGATTTCCTGCTCATAAATCGATAGCCGCGGGCTCTTTTTTGACTACATATTACCACATTAAGCTATCTCATCGAAACATGCCGCAAATGAAAAAGCAGTAGTAGAGATGCCGTAATATACCGCGGGGGCGTTAAGCACGAGCAGTCTGAGGATGATGCAGACCAGGAGGAGCGCAGGCAGTACGAAGCGTGACGTCACTTTTATGGAAGTAAGGTTAACATGCCAGATCTGGGAGCGGCTGTGATACACCGCGCGTCGCGCAATTTGTAATGGGACAGTTATAAGGGGTAGCCGCAGATTTACGCGGATGAACGCTGATACACCTATATAAAATCAGCGTGTATCTGCGGCAATTCATTGCTGGATTCACCCTGTAAGTGACCCATTACCGCAACTTCAATTCTGGCGTTGCTCCCGGGTATTCGATAATGGTACTATATCACACTTAAGTTTTCTATCTTCTCTGCCGGAAAAGGGACGGCACTATTAGATTGTCGCATCAACGCATGGCAAAAATAGCCTTGTCCATCATTATTCCTGTCCTGAATGAAGAGCCCGTTATCCGTTCAGTGATAGAAGATATTATACGTGCCGCTCGTTCCTATGGCGACTCATTTGAGATCATTGTCGCAGACGGCGGCAGCACAGATCGAACGGCTGAAGTCGTCCATGGGCTTGCAGGGCGGGATGAAAGGATCAGCTATGTACGGTCCCAGGGCTCTACGAACTTCGGCGATTCCGTGAGGGAAGGCGTACGGCATTGCACGGCGCCACTGCTTGCGCTCATTGACGGCGATGGACAGGCGGAGGCAGCCGACCTGTTCAAAATGGTTGATGAAATCCGCACGGGGGCTGATGTGGTGCAGGGATGGCGTGTGGTGAGGAGGGATTCCTGGATACGGCGTGTCGTGTCAACGTGGTACAACGTTGCGCTGCGCCTCTTCCTCGGAATCCCGCTCCACGATTGTAACTGCACCTTGAAAGTTTTTAAAAGAGAGGTGGTCGGCGAGCGGTTTTTTAATTGTCGCACGAGCATGGTAAGCCCTGTGATTGTTGGAATGGCCCTGAGGCGCGGGATGTGTGTGAAGGAGCTCCCCATCGCGCACAGGGAGAGGAAGGGCCCCTCCCACATCTTCGGGGGGGTGAAGATCTTCAAGCAGATCATAAGAATATTCATGGAGTTATTCCAGCAGAGAAGGTTTCTGAAAAGTGTCCGAATGTAAGAATATGCAGGCGGTCATTCTCGCCGGCGGCGATGCGCTCCGTTTCCAAGAGAAAGCCATGGGCATCTATGATAAATGCCTCATGGCTCCCGTGGATGTCCCGCTCATAAACTACTCTCTCGACAATATCCGTCTGATGGGCATCAAGCGGGTAGTCATAGTGGGAAGGAATGAGCTCGGCGATCTCCGGCGTCATCTGGGGAAGAGAGCTGACGATCTGGATATAACGATTCTGCCCCGGAGCCCTAAGCCGGGACTGGCATATGCGCTGGAGGTCATAGAGCCGTACATAGGTGCTCACTTTGTTCTCCTCTGCGGCGATGAGGTTTACCTGGGGACAAACTTTGATCAGATGCTGCCCTCCTTTTTTAAGAGCGGCGCAGACGGCGTCTGTGCCGTGCGGCAGGGGAGGACCAGGGCCACTTTGCAGAATTACGCCGTGGAGGTCGCCGGTGGGCGTATAGTATCACTGGATGAGAAGCCGACAAATATTTCTCCGACCGCCCTGATGGGGTGCGGCTTATGGATTCTCCCGCCGGAAATATTCCGCTGCCTGGGTGAGACCCCCCTTCACCCGCGCACGGGCAGACTGGAGCTCGTGGATGTCATCGGCACATTGATTAAAAGGGGAGCGGCACTCATCCCCTTCATGGTAAAGGGCTCCTACATAAACGTCAACAGGCGCGAGGATTTTGTTTCCGCCCGCAAGATCATACTCGATCAGATGATGGCGATGGGAAGACTGCGGCCCGATCTGGAGCCGCCTCCTCTTGAGGAGATTCAGCTTGAGCCAACGGTGAGATGCAATCTGAAGTGCGTGATGTGCCCTTCGAAGAGGCGACTCCATTCGAGCATCGATATGAGCTTTGATACTTTCAGGATGGTAGTGGATCAAATTCCCGACCTTCAGATCGCCCGCCTTCACGGCATAGGAGAGAGTCTCCTGAACCCTGATTTTATTTCCTTCTGCGAATACCTGAAGGGGAAGGACTGCTTTGTGGCGTTCAATGACAACTTCACCCTCATCACCGATGAGGTGGCGGAGAGGCTCGTCGTGAGCGGCGTCAATGAAATCAGGGTCTCGTGCGATGCGGCCACGCCCGATCTGTATGCCATGATCAGGGGGAGGGACGCCCTGGCAGGCTTGAAGGAGGGGGTCCGGCGTATTCAGATGGTGAAGCATGCGCGACAGAGCCCGGTGCCGAGACTGATCATGGTCTCAGTGATAATGAGGGAAAACCTGAAGCAGCTCGCGGAACTCGTGAGTCTCGCCTCAGACCTTAGGCTGGAAGAAATCTCCTTCCAGACCCAGCTCAACTGGGGGGTCAGTGCGGGGGCTTTGGGATTCACCATCGAAGAGGCCGAGGCGGCGATCGCCGCTGCCAGAATAAAAGCTAGAACCTCGGGTATGCCAATGAAGTCTCCCCGTCTTCGGGAGCGCAGGATCCCCTCGTGTATCTGGCCCTGGACCGCCTGTTACATCACCGCTGACGCGTATGTGACCCCGTGCTGCAACCTTGCTGACCCCACCGTGATCAACTTTGGCACTCTTAGCGAGCACACGGTTCAGGAGATTTGGCATTCCAATCAGTATGCGGCATTCCGCCGGCGGATGGTATCGGATGACCCCTACCCGGCATGCGCCACCTGTCCCTACTATGATGGCACGTTCAAAGTATTTTTCGATTAGCAAAGATACTATACATTCGCCAGAGGACCAGGGGCTATGCCCGTGGGTGAATGGCAATCCTGGCTCATCCCGCTTAGCGGGACGCCCCTGAGGGGGAAGGAATGCTGTGCCGAAAAGGGGACCACGCGCTCTGCGCGTGGGGGCTCCATTCTCTTTGCCATCGCCGGTATTCCTGAGAGCTCTTTTAAAAGGGCGCTTCTACCGCTTGCCCGATGTGGAGATTCCCTTCGATGAAAAAGCGCGTGGCAACTATAGTGGGGTGCGCTCTTGTGTTTGCATGGCTGACGGTACTCTACTGCAACTCTTTTCCTCTTACGAGTGATGCCACTGTGCTTATCGATGATGGGATAGAATATGCGCGAATAATGGAGTCAGGCGGCCCGCTTTTCCACCCGCATCATCTGCTCTATCATTGGATTGGAGAGTTGCTGTGGAACATTCAGAAACGTGCCTCAGCCCCTGCCACGATCCGCGCGGTCGTGTCCCTTCAATTTTTCAGCTCCCTCTGTGGTGCCGCGGGAGTCATTGCCTTCTTCTTTCTGTTGAAGCGGTTCACGTTTAAACCGCTTCTTGCGGCATGTATCGCTGTGGGGCTCGGCCTCTCCCGCGGCTACTGGTTTTTCTCAGCCTCGGCAGAAACGATTATCCCCGGCGCCGTCCCTTCGATCATCTTTTTTTATTTATTGTTTTTGATTTTTGAAGGGCCCCGTACCTCTCTATTTTTCTGGCTCGCTATTGTGACCGCATGCGGAATGATGGTGCGACAGGACAACTTTCTTCTCGTGCTCGTGGTGCTCATCTGCCTGCCATTTCTTGAGAAAGGCAAGCGCTTTCGATGGTCCATTACCTATGCGGCAACAACCTGCATTATCGCGAGTGGAGCGCAATTAGTATGCTATCGGCTCAGCGCGCCGGAAGCATTTTCCTGGAGCGGCTTCCTATTCTGGAGCACCCAGAGAGCCCATTACTCGCACTGGTGTTCGCTCTATAACTTAAGGCTTCCGGGACTCAAAATCGCTTTCTGGAGATTCATTCACGCGATGGGATATGGCACGGTTAATCAACTGGATCGCATACGGCCCGAAAGTCTCACGAAAGGGATGGTATCCGCGAGCATGGTGACAAATGCGTGCATGATCGTGCTCAGCATCATAGCGGTGCTTACCCTGATGCCCGCGCTCAGGGCCGCTGTCCGCAAATATCGCCTGCATTTTCTCGCCTGCCTATCCTGGGTCGCCATAAGAGAAATATTCCTCACCTGGTATGTTCCGGAGTACATCATGGCATTCAGCGTGGGTTCGCTCATCCCGATCGCAATACTTATGGGCGTGTGGTTTTCTGAAGCGCTGGATAGAGGCATGCCGAGAATCGGCATCGCGACCCTCATGGCTGGTTTGACATTCTGTTCAGTGCTGTCGGGGATTCTCACCATCATCCCTTTCTCGCGTCCGACCTTCTATGCCGATCTTGAACGATTTGAGCGTTTCACCAAGCCCGGCGATATGATCTTTGTTCGCGAAATGTATCATTATCCACTGCTGACGTATCTTGGCAAACGACAAGTCGCCATCCTCGATTATTATTATGATGAAGATTTCCGCTCGCTGGATAAACAAAGAATCCTTCCCATGATGCAGAGAACGTTTTCAGAAGGCAAGAGGGTATATCTGATCCCGTCTGGAGATAGCCCGTTTCACCCAGACAAGGAACAATTGGAACGTGAGTTTTTCAGGAGTTATGTGCTCACGCCGGTACGCATCGATGAAATGGGACATACTCGGATCGTCGCATGGGAAGTGCATCCAGCCGGGCATCCTTCGATTTTCAATAAAGCTGTCTCTCCCCTGCAGCCCTCAGCCCCGCGCCATGACCAGATGTGGAATGTGTTCTGAGCATAGAATTGAGCAACCTGCGCAAGAATCTGAATTAATGAGAATCGCATTTGTCAATCTAAAGAATGAGATGCCGAAGCTCAAGTACACCAGAAAGGTGCAGCGGCAATACAGCGACCGCGGCCAGGTCTTTCCTAATTTGAGCATCTGCTACCTCGCTTCCCTGCTCGAGAAGCTGGGACACTCGATAAAAATAGTCGAGTCAAACGCCCTCGCCCTTTCGGTGGAGGAGACGATCAGGGAACTCAGGGATTTCGGCCCGCACATTATCGGCTTCAATATTCTCACTGAGTCTTTTCTCGACAACCTCGAGTGGATTGCACCAATCAAAGAGGCGCTCAAGGTGCCTGTCATCGTCGGGGGATTTCATCTCAAGCTCTACCCTCGGGAGACGATGATGCACCACTGTATTGATTACGCGGTGATCGGCCCCGGATGGGAAACCCTCCCGGAGCTCATGGATGCCATCGGAGATGGGGCGAGGAATATCAATCGCGTGAAAGGAATTGCCTACAGAGAGGATGGCGACGTGGTTCTCACCGGGCCCCGAGAGGATCCAACGACCCTCGATAATGTCCCTTTCCCGGCGCGACACCTTATCCCAAACGAGCGATACACCACAATTCTCACGAAGCACTGGCCCATTACCGTGATGCTCTCCAGTATGGGCTGCTCATTCCGCTGCCTCTATTGCGACATGACCGGTTTCTGCCAGCTCCGCGACCCGATGAGGGTTGTTGACGAGATGGAGGAGTGCGTAAGGAGATTCGGGATAAAGGAGATTTTTATCCAGGACGAGACCTTCACGCTCAACAGGAAGCGGGTGATGACCGTTTGTGAAGAGATTATTCGCAGGAAGCTCAAATTCGACTTTGCCATCCGCACGCGTCCCGACTGCGTTGATAGGGAGATGCTTCGGCTGATGAAGGAAGCCGGCTGTATCCGCGTCAACTATGGGTTTGAAGTGGCTGATGAAGGAGTGGCTCAAAGGGTGAATCGCCGGATACCGATAGAAATCATGTACGACTCGGTCAGGTGGGCGAAGGAGGCCGGGTTGATGACGCTCGGGTTTTTCCTCCTCGGCTGCCCCGGCGAGACTGTGGAAACGATAAAGAAAAATATTGCACTGGCCGTCGCGCTGGACACCGATTTTGTCTCCATAAGCAAGCTCGTTCCGGTGCCGAACAGCCGCCTGTACGAGATGATAAAGGAAAGAACAGGGATCGATTACTGGAGGGAATTCACGCTCGGGAACAGAGAGATCATCACCCAGATCGCCTATTACGATTCCACGGTGCAGGGTGACGAACTCGATCGCTGGCTCACGCGCGCCTACAGGGCTTTCTACCTGAGGCCCGCCTCCATCGCCCGCACATTGACTCGCGTACGTTCATTGCGGGAGCTTGTCAACCTGGTCACCTCAGCGTGGTCAATTCTCTAATGACGAAAAAATCGCTCTGGAGTTGCCTGAGAAGGTTTTATTTAGCTACCGCACAGTATCGAAGGCGGAATATAGTCTGCGCGCAGCTGCCGGTACGACTGTGGATCGAGCCGACGAACATATGCAACCTGCGGTGCATCATGTGCCCCACGGGACAGGGACGGATGCACAACCCCGGGCGCATGTCGCTTGATCTCTATCGCAAGATTATTGACGAAACGGCTACATTTGCCATCGATATCAACCTCTTCGGAAGGGGAGAGGCCTTTCTGCACCCTGACCTTCCCGAGTTTGTGAAATACGCCCACGATAAAGGGCTCAACACTCGTCTGGAAACAAACGCCACCGTGCTCACCCCAGTGAAATCTGAGGAAGTCATTCGGGCGGGATTGGATTTGATATCTTTCTCCTTTGATGGCTACACCAAGGGGGTCTACGAGAGCATCCGCCGTGGGGCAGACTTCGAAAAGACGCTCGGTAATATTATCCAATTTCTGAATATCAAAAAGACTCTCCGATCGAGGAAGCCATATGTGAGCATCCAGTTTATTCGGACACCGAAATTTTTAGAGGGCGCCTCCAAAACATCCAAGAGACATTTCAAGCTGCGTTTCCGAGATCTGCCCCTCAATACCTACCGCTATGTAACTCCGCATCGCTATACAGGAGAGATTGCCGAAGAGGTCACCGGGACGAGGTACGGCTATATGAGAAAAGAACAGCGTGGTGGCATGCTCACAAGGCTCATGTACACACCCTGTCCCTATCCCTGGTTCGGCATGCATATCCTGTGGAACGGGATCGTGGCGCCATGCTGCATGGATTTCCATTCGCGTTATGTACTGGGGAATGTGTCTGAGTCGAGTCTGCGGGAGATGTGGAACGGAGAGGCGATGAGGGTGTTGAGGGGGAAAATCGGTTCAGGGAATTTTGGTGACATGCCGCTGTGCACACGGTGCGATATGCTCCACCAAACGAGGATACTCGGAATTTCTACCAAAAACATCAGAGATTTTAAGATCTTTCTACAGGAAAATCTATTATACTGATTGCACGCCTTGATGTAGATTAAAGTGTGGGGGAGAGTCTCTCTCCTCCCTGCACCCCTGGGGGGATGGGGTGCAGGCGCGCGGGGTTCGGATAAGATAGTTTACGCTTAGTGGGTGATTATTTATGCTATTTACGTGGTGTAAGGAGTATCCATTGAAAATTCCCATAGCACGAGAGGGATTTCCCTATATCCTGCCATTGTTGGCGTTTGGCGGTGGCCTCCTCTACTTTAATTCATGGTACGCCCTTGTGCCCTGTGTTGTAGCAGGTTGCCTTGCATGGTTCTTCCGCGAGCCGCGACGCGTTCCGCAGGGCAGCGAGGCTGATGTGATTGCACCCGCAGACGGCAGGGTGGTGCGCATTGATGAAGTGATGGAACACGGCTATCTGGGGCGGCGGGTGCGGAGAATCAGCATTTTCCTCTCCATTTTCGATGTGCACATAAACTATGCCCCTGTGAGCGGTACGGTTGACTACATGCACTACCGGAGGGGTTCGTTCACGAATGCGATGAGGGATATCGCCTCTGTGGTGAATGAGAACAACACCATCGGCATCAAATGCAGAGACGCGACGATGGCCGTCCGCCAGATTGCGGGCATGATCGCGCGGCGCATTGTGTGCCGGTGCTCGGTGGGGGATACTATCAGGGCGGGCGATAAGATTGGCATGATAAAGTTCAGCTCGCGTGTGGATGTCTTTTTGCCCCTCGAGTCCAGGATCCTGGTTGCCAGCGGGCAGAGGGTGAGGGGCGGCGAATCGGTTATCGCGAGGATGGGATGAAAAGGGTATCAATTATCCCCAGCTTGATCACCACGGGAAACTTCTTCTGCGGGATGCTGGGGATGGTCTTCGTCACGCATGGCCAGTATCTCTACGCGGCTGAGGCGTGTCTCGTCGCCATGCTCTTCGATTTCGTTGACGGCCAGGTCGCCCGCGTCCGGGGCGCCACCACGCGCTTCGGCATCGAATATGATTCACTGGCCGACATGCTGAGCTTCGGCATCCTCCCCACGTTCATGGGGTATTCGAAGGTCCTGAGCGGCATGGGGCGTTTCGGGATAGGAATCGCCTTCCTCTACGCGGTCTGCTGCGCCATGAGGCTTGCCCGTTACAATGCCCAGTTGAACCGGGAGGAGCGCAGGAGCTTCACGGGATTGCCCACCCCCGCGGCCGCCGGCCTCATCAGCACGCTGATCGTGCTCGAAGGCCGTTACGAGCTCCCCCTCATCATCAAGGCACTCCCCTTCATCATGCTGCTCCTGGCGTACCTGATGGTGACCACCCTTCGCTACCCGGCATTCCAGGGGGCGAATGCAAAACAGAAGAAGCCGTTTCTCAACCTCGTCGGCATCGTGATCACGGCGAGCATCGTGGTATCGTATCCCGAAATCTCTTTCTTCATTCTTTTCGCGGCGTACACGATGTTCGGTGTCCTCGCGCATTTTCGATTCAGAACCGCCACCTCGTGGCTCCGTTCCTTCCTCCTCACCTCCCCGCTCCCCGGGGACCACGAAAATCCTTAACCTGATCTATTCACCAACTGCTGATAGTGTGCCTATCCCCCTCAACGTTTTTATCCACGGATTGCACGCCTGCGTGCGCCCCGTCGCTGAAGCTCTGGAGCGTAGGCGACCGAAACGCACTCCGGCGTGCAGGCACGGATTGCACAGATTAAAAGAAACTATTGAAATTTCTTGCGGTTAAATCCGTGAAAATCAGTGAAATCCGTGGATGCAGCCTTTGTGTATTAAAATCCGCTCAATCCGGAGAATCCGCGGTTACTTATTGTTGTTCATTGATAATTCAGGTTAATTGCATCTCCGTTATTGTGTATAATGTCACACACCCCTGGCGCGCGTGTCTCCGGTCGCGTGAACAATCAATTATCCGACCGTGCGGTCGAGGGCCCGGGAGGGAATCGCAGCGATGGCATCCGGCAAAAAGGTAGTGATATTCTTAATTGCTGCGCTCCTCGTGGGCGGAATATATTTTGCGTGGAGTACCAGGCGCTCGCACGCCGGGCGCGATGCGTACGCGGCGGCCATGCGCCTCTACGCGGACAGCGCGTATGCCCCGGCAGCAGAGGCGTTGCGGGCAGTGTCGCGCGCGCACCCGCGCACCCCGGAAGGGATTGAGGCCTTTTATTATTATTGCCTCTGTCTCGAGTTGAGCGGGCAGAGAGAAAAGGCGAAAGAGGCATGGCAGGAGATTATCGCCGACCGTGCATCCGGGGCGTTCCATCCCCACAGTGCCGTCGCCCTCGCCCGGATAGCACTCCATGAGAACCGCATTGATGATGCGAAGAAGTACCTCGATAAGTTGTTTGAGGCGTATCCTGATTCGCCGATCTGCGCTGACGGATTGCTTCTGCGCGCGGACATTCTTGAGAGGGAGGGTGATATCACGGGGGCGGCTCGCGTCGCGCAGAAGGTGGTGGATGAATACCCCGGCAGCGGCGCGGTGAGCAGGGCGCAGGAAAAGGTGTGGGGCCTCAACGTCAAGCTTCTCTTCTCTCGGCTGATCACGCCGGGGACAGAGGAGTACGAGGTCCGGCGGGGGGACTCGCTCGAAGCGATTGCCAGGAAGTTCGGCACGACGGTTGAGCTTCTCAAGGAGATGAACGCGCAGACGATCAAGGGCGACTCGATACGGCCGCAGGATCACCTCAAGGTATGCACGGAGAAATTTTCCATCCTGGTGGATAAATCAGCGAACACGCTCACGCTCAAGGCGGGCGAACGCGTGGTGAAGGTGTACCCCGTGGGGACCGGCAAGGAGGGTTCGACGCCGGTGGGCGAGTTCAAAATCACGAACAAGATGGTCGAGCCTGAGTGGTTCAAACCCGGCGGGGGCGTCATTCCCTACGGAGACCCGGCGAATCTGCTCGGCACGCGCTGGATGGGGATCGATTCGCCAGGTTACGGCATCCACGGGACGTGGGAACCGGAGACGGTGGGCAAACAGGCCAGTGCGGGCTGCATTCGCCTGCTCAACGCGGATGTGGAGGAGCTCTTCAAGATTGTCCCGATGGGGACGAAGGTGACGATAGTGGAATAAATGCCGAGGGGGCGAGTCGGCGAGAGGGCGAGTCGGCGAAACGGCGAGACGGAGAGCGGGAGAATTTGATAATAATGGCGGCGATCAGGAGTTATAAGGAATTAGATGTGTATCAAAGAGCGATGGATGCGGCTATGGATATTTTTAAAATTACCACTGGGTTCCCTGCCGAGGAGAGATATTCATTGGTTGATCAAATCCGTAGATCTTCAAGATCGGTTTGCGCAAACATTGCTGAGGCCTGGAGGAAAAGGCGCTACCATGCAGCGTTTATTAGCAGGTTGAGCGATGCAGAAACCGAAGCGGCTGAAACCCAGGTATGGATAGAATTCAGCCGCCGTTGTGGCTATATAAGCGATGACGATGCCAAGCGCCTTGATGATGGCTGCGATCACGTTATCGCACAAATAATTACAATTATGGAGAGTCCGGATAAGTGGGTTATCCGGCAAAGAGAGGCATAGGTTAATGATAGCGATGATATCTCCCTCTCTCCGATTCTCCCATTCGCCGGCTCATTTCATGAGTGGCGTTTGTTTCGCCGGCGCGCCGTTTCGCCGTTTCGCCGGTTCGGGTATATGGAGTCAGTAAGATGAACGGCGGTTTTGAATTCGAGAAGCCCATCATCGATCTGGAACAGAAGATCGAGGGGCTTAAAAAGCTCGCGGAGACGAGCACGGTGGACGTCACTTCGGAAATCACGAGCCTCCAGCAGAAAATGGAAGCGGCACGGAAGGAGATCTACGGAAATCTGACTCCGTGGCAGCGGGTGCTGATCGCGAGGCATCCGCAGAGGCCCTACACGCTGGATTATGTGAGATTGATCATGGAGGAGTTTATCGAACTGGCGGGGGACCGGCTCTTTGCAAATGACCGCGCTATCGTCGCCGGCCTCGCGCGCATGGACGGGCGCACCCTGGCGGTCGTCGGGCATCAGAAGGGGCGGGACACGAAGGAGAATCTGATGCGAAACTTCGGGAGCGCCCATCCGGAGGGCTACCGGAAGGCCCAGCGGATCATGAAAATGGCCGAGAAGTTCGCGTTCCCCGTCGTCTCGTTCATTGATACACCAGGGGCGTATCCGGGGATAGGGGCGGAGGAGCGGGGGCAGGCGGAGGCGATTGCCTTCAATCTCCGGACCATGGCCGCGCTCCGGACGCCGATCGTGGTGGTGATCATTGGAGAGGGGGGGAGCGGCGGAGCGCTCGGCATCGGCGTGGGGGATGAGGTGATGATGCTCGAGAACTGCTACTACTCGGTCATTTCCCCTGAGGGGTGCGCGGCGATTCTCTGGAAAAGTCAGAGCAAGGCCCCTGAGGCGGCGAGCACCCTCCGCATCTCGCCGAGGGAGCTCCTGGAGCTGGGCGTGATTGACAGAATCATCCCCGAGCCGCTCGGCGGGGCGCACAGGAATTACGAGCTGGCCGCGGGCGAGGTGAGGCGCGCACTGGCGGAGTCGCTGGATCGCCTGACACGCATCCCGGTAGAGCAACTTGTGAAAACACGGTACGAAAAGTACAGGGGAATGGGCAGTTTCGCGGAGGAATGAATGAGAGTCCTGATCACGGGGGGGGCGGGGTTTATCGGCTCGCATATCGCCGAGGCGCTGCTCGGCCGCGGCGATGAGGTCGATATCATCGACGACCTCTCCACGGGGAGCATGGCAAACATCGATCACCTCAGGGCGAACAAGAAATTCAGCTACACGATCGACACGATCATGAATTGTCCCCTGATGGCCGAGCTCGTCGATCGCTGCGATCTCGTCTATCACCTCGCGGCCGCGGTGGGCGTGAGGCTCATTGTCGAGAGCCCCGTCCGGACGATCTCCACGAACATACGGGGCACCGAGATATGCCTGAATGTGGCGAGCAAGAAAGGTAAGAGGGTGGTGCTCGCGTCCACGTCCGAGGTCTACGGCAAGAGCAACCGCATCCCCTTTCGTGAGGACGACGACATCGTGCTCGGGCCGACGGTCAAGTCTCGCTGGAGCTACGCCTGCTCCAAGGCGATCGATGAATTCCTCGCCCTCGCGTACTGCAGGGAGGGGAGGCTGCCGGTGGTCATCTGCCGCCTGTTCAACATCGTCGGGCCGCGGCAGACGGGGCGCTACGGCATGGTCTTCCCGAGACTCATCCGCCAGGCGCTCGATGGAGAGAATCTTACCGTCTACGGCACAGGGGAGCAGACGAGGAGCTTCCTCTATATCTCGGACCTCATCAGCGCGCTTCTCATGCTCAGCCCCCTTCCCCAGGCCGACGGACAGGTGATCAACATCGGGAGCGAGCAGGAGATCAGCATCGGTGAGCTCGCCCGGAAGATTATCGCGGAGACAGGAAGCCGCTCAACCATCACCTACGTGCCATACGAGCAGGCATACGGGGAGGGCTTCGAGGATATGGGGCGTCGGGCTGCCGATACCACAAAGCTCAAGAGGCTCACCGGATTCAGCCCGGCAGTGGGGCTTGAGGAGATGATACGGCGCATTGCGGACTACTTGAAGACGCACAGGTAGTAGCTATCGAGCTATCTGGCTATCGAGCTATCAAGCTATCGAGAAATCAACTATATTGAGGAATTATGAAAATCAGGAAAGCGATTCTGCACGACGTGCCGGAAATTCAGAAGCTCATCAATTACTTCGCCAAGAAAGATTACATGCTCCCGCGCTCGCTCAACTACCTGTACGAAAACATACGTGACTTCTGTGTCGCGGAGGAGCGAGGGAGAGTGATAGGCTGCTGCGCCCTGCACATCATCTGGGAGGACATCGCCGAGATCATGTCCCTCGCGGTGAAGGAGTCGCACAAGGGGAAGGGGCTCGGCACAAAGCTGGTGCTCACCTGTCTCGCCGAGGCGCGGAAACTCGGCCTCACGCGCGTGTTCGCGCTGACGTACCTCCCGAAATTTTTTAAGAAGTGCGGGTTCGCGCGCTACCCCAAGTCCAAGCTGCCTCACAAGATATGGGGCGACTGCATCAACTGTCCCAAGTTCCCCGACTGCGGCGAAGTCTCTGTCGCGGTTGAGTTGTAGGTATATAGTCCCGCCAGCTGTCATCCTTTCCCGATTGCACAAGATGAAAGAAACGGCTCTTCTCTCGCGCTCGGGTGTTTTATCCGCCTGCGCAGAAAACCCATGCTTTAGTCGTGCCTGCACGCCGGAGTGCGTTTCGGCACGCAGGCGTGGGTGAATGCGCGCGGATAACCCGGCGTAGCATGCCGGTATACATGCTGAGCGTAGTCGGGTATGCTTCGGCGGATTCCGCCGAAGCAATGGAGGAGCCACGGGCGTGCCCGTAGGGGCTCCATACAACATGCGGTTGACATAACGAGTCGGGGTATGATCAACTACCAATCCGACAAGGCCAAACCCATCGCTTTGAGTCCCCAAAAATGCACCCTTGTGGAAGATGGGTCTGAGGGAAGCCGCACGGTGCGCCGTGCGATAGGGATGTAAAACAGCGCATAAAAAGAGAAGCTGTCAAGAACAAAATTCAGAATTTTACGCCTAAAGTTATCGCGGGGCGGAAGTGACGTGATCATGGAGTGGAAGAAAGAGGAGCGGTTCTAAGATAAATGGCAGATCGATGTGGTGATGCGCAACCGGCGTGATGCGAGCTTGTTATGTGGGTTTATCAGATGAGGAAAATATGCGCGTGATGCAGAATTTTTATCTCTGTCCTGATGAGATCTGACGAGTCGTGAAAAAAATATTAGGCGTTCAAAAGTGGTTTTATTTCGATTTATAAAGTGCTAAAGAATGTACGTGTATATTAAGCGGTTATGATTTGCATGGTTCCAATGATGAATGCACGTTCAACCGTAGAACACTTTTCCCATAGCACGCTGTTCTACCTAATGTTACAAAGGAGAGCAAAGCCTATATGAAAACGCCAATCGGATTAAAAACATTGGTTCTTGTGGTAACTATTCTGGTGTGGTGCGTATCGCCGGCCATCAGCGGCGATCTTGAAATTCACCACATCAACGTCGGATACGGGGATGCGGTTGTGATTATGTCACCGACTGCGACGGCGACGGGCGAGGTACTTCTCTATGATGCGGGGCCGAAGGGACAAGGCTACACTAAAGTACTCCCCTATATAAAAAGTCTCGGCATTGAGAAACTGGATTACACAGTGGCCAGCCACTACCATAGCAATCAGATTGGTGGCTATCAGGAGGTTATTTATGGCCTCGACAGAGAACCGGGAACCTCAGATGACCTTGGGCCCACGAAGAAGGCGTACGATAGAGGATGGCAATATTGCGGGCCGGATTACCAGGACTATACGGGAGCTGCTGGTGCAGTGAGGACCCCGATTCCTCTGGGGAACATAATCGAAGACAGCGGTCTTGATTTTAGGGTGAAATGTATTGCGGTAAACGGGAGCATCCTCGGCGGAGGCGATTATCGGCCCGGTGACAAGACGGCAAATGAGTGCGATGGGAATTATCCGGAAGATGATTTTTCGATCGCCCTGCTTGTTGAATACGGTAACTTCCGCTACCTCATTGCCGGTGATTTGCCTCAGGACTTAGAGGACCACCTCAAAGATATTTTGCCCAATCCGGTGTCCGTGTATCGTGCCAGCCGCAGTGGAAGCCGCTATTGCTCATCCCAGCCTTTTATAGACGTTATTCACCCAGAGTATTCCATTATCTCCGTGGGGCAAAATTCATACGGTGATCCCGATCCCGCGGTGGTGTCCCGTCTCGATGCGGCGGGGACTGTGTATCAGACGAGGTTCAACGGAGATATCGTAGTGAAGAGCACTGGGGCAAACCCTCCAACATTTCCCACCCCCTCGCCGCCAAGCGAAACCAATATTTTTTTCAACCGGAGTGTGGATACCACATTGGCACTGCCAGAATCAAATACGGCGAACGGGGAGGTTGATACATTAAGTGCATTTTGCGAGAGAATAGATCAGGCCGAAGCGAAGATTGATATTTGTATGTCAGAGATGAATAAAGATTGGGAGAGCAATGGTGATTTAGTCGTACAATGTCTGCTCGATGCTCATGCAAAGCCAAATCCCCCAGCGATAAGATTTATTATTGATGAGTGGCCACCAAACCAATGGGTGCAAAGATTGGTTGATGCTCAACCTCCGATACCAATAAAACATGATAATGATACCAATAACTTATCAATGCATCATAAATTTGCGGTATTTGATGATACATGGGTATGGGCCTCTTCAATACATAGTTGGCCATACGGTTCTAACACTACTGGCGCTTATGCCTATGCCGAAATCACAAGTACGGAGTTGGCAGCGGCTTTTGAAAGAGAATTCGAGCTCATGTGGAATGATGAGTGCTACCACGATTGTCAATGGGTAGGTCACGACCCCCTCCAAACTCATTTTGTAATCAACAAACGCGTCTGGGAGTTCTTCCCCATACCACGGAGTTTGCCAAATAATCCGGATGACACTCCTAAAACAGCGATGAGAAGCATTATTAAAACGATTGATATGACATATCCCTATCTTGTCTATCCTTTCCCTGCGTCAGGCCCGGGGAATGAAAATGCATTCGGCTACGGATATGATTACATCGCGCATGCGAACCACGAATTCTTCTATGAGATGAGCACTTTTGACTGGGATGCAGTCCGCTCCGGAACTACCTACTTGGGCGTCGGGGATTTGTACAAGGCTTTACAAAGGCGGATGGATAGGGGGGTTCAAATTAAAGGACAGCAGAACTTCGGCGAGCATACACCACCGCCATCATGGACAGGAGTAAAGCCTGCCCCTGAGGATGTTTATCTGCACCAGCATTACGGAATTATTGACGGCCTTCACATGAATTCTGCCCCTAGTGTATTTTTCGGCTCAAGGAGGTGGGGCTCGCCTGACCCTAGGTATCCGTATTCTTGTGAAACCTATAACGACGAATTTAATCTATTCATCTGGGATCCGTTGATTGTCAACCAATTCCTTCAGGAATTCGTCAAACGCTATTCAGAGTCCGGAGGGGTTGTCACCGTTCCAAAACCAGATCCGGTTTATGTCGACCCGACATCTGGCCAGGCGAATCAGGAGACAGAGGTTACCATCGACGGCAGCGCATTTGAAGTTTCTGACTCGCTCGCAGTTCAGATTGGCGACAGCTACTGCAAAGTGGATCTCGAGGATTCAGACGAGACTGTCATCTATGCCACCGTACCCGCAGGGTTAGCCCCGGGGACATATATTGTCACCGTGACGAATCCATCGGGATGGAACGCGGTGCCTGAAGACACCTTTACGGTTTTGGCCCCTCCCACGCCAACGCCAACGCCAACAGAGACTGCAACGATAACGCCGACGCCGACGATCACGCCGACGTGGGATATTCGCACCCCAACCTACACCCCGACCAGGACGCCGACAAAGACTCCCACGCCGGCGAAGACTCCCACGCCGACACGCACGCCGACGATTACAAGAACACCGACAAGAACGCCAACACCATACGCCTCCTGGCCCATGTTCCAATACAATCCGAGACATGGCGGCAAGAGCCCGTACGGCGGGCCGACGGTAGGCGTGCTCCACTGGAGCTATCAATTCACAGGGCACACGCAGGGCGCTCCCTCGATAGGCGGCAACGGGCGGATATACACGGGGAATGATGACACTGGCAAGATGTACTGCCTGAACACGAACGGGACGAGAGTATGGAGTTATCAGAGCAACGGATATATAGATTCTTCGCCGGCATTATCAAGCGCAGGAAACGTATATTTCGGCAACAAAGGCGGCAGTAACCCTAGTTGTTTATTCGCGCTTAGATCATCAGGCTCATTACTGTGGAGTTACAGAATTGCTGACGGTTCTACTGGCGATCAGGGCATTTACAGTGCAAGCAACATCGGGCCGAAAGGCGAGCTTTATTTTCAGTGCACGACCGCAGACCCGAACATCTACGCCCTCAATTCCAATGCTAAGTTGAAATGGAGCTACTGGAAGGGGGCCTCGCGTTCAAGCCCTGCGGTCTGGGATGGGGATGGCAGCATTGCCACCGATGGGATGTTCCTGTTCAATTCCAACGGTTCGCTCAGATGGAGCTATTCGCTCAGATGGAGCTATTCGCTCAGATGGAGCTATAAAAGCGCCGGAAGCAATTGCTCGCCGACATTTGGCGATACTGGAAGGATATATGCAGGTAGCGAGCAGAGCGACGGCAATACATACTCATTCAACTCGAACGGCACACTGGCATGGAGCTACATGACGATAAACGCTGGATTCTGCGACTCAGTGACGGCAGACGAATCGGCTGGCAGAGTATATTCAGCAAGCACGCAGGGAAATCCTAAGACCCCAAACGTGCCTCGTTTATATGCTTTGAATACATCGGGTTCTCTTGTCTGGAGCTACAGGATGGGGAAGAGGCCAGATAGCATTTTTATGGGGACGATAGCGCTCGATTCCAGTGGGCGGATATACCACGGGAGCATTGATGACAGGATATACGCGTGGAACTCGAACGGCACGCTTTTATGGAGCTATAGAGCAATCTATATAAATCAGTACAGCTACATACAAGGCGGGCCGGCATTGAGTTCGGATGGCAAACTGTATATAAGCGATGGCGAAGGTGTGTTCTACGCTCTGGGGCCGACGATCACACCAACGCCGACGATCACACCAACGCCGACGAAGACACCAACGCCGACGATCACACCAACGCCGACGCGCACGCCTACAAGAACGCCCACAATGACGCCCACAAGGACTCCGACGAAGACTCCCATACCGACGAGGACTCCGACGCCGACACGCACGCCGACGATTACAAGAACGCCGACGATTACACCGACGCCGATGCCCTGGCCGATGTTCCATCACGATGCGAGGCATACGGGATTGAGCGAGTATGCAGGGCCATCTGTACCGGTACTCAGTTGGAGTTATAGAGCTCCGAGTGCCATACATTTTGCCTCTCCAGTACTGGGCAGTGATGGGCGAGTATATTTTGGCTCACTTGACAATATCCTATACAGTCTGAATTCAAATGGGTCGCGCAAGTGGAGCTATCGGACCGCAGAAGTCATATCTTGCTCTCCTTCCATCGGGAGTAACGGGAGAGTATATGTGGGTGCTGATAATGATAAGTTGTACAGCATGAATTCAAATGGGTCGCGCAACTGGAGCTATCGGATCGTATGGGAAGGTATTAACACCTCTCTTTCTATGGACAGTGGCGGGAGAGTATATTTGAGTTCTAACAACAATAACATATACTGTTTCAATTCTAACTGCACGCTCAACTGGATCTTCTCCACCCCTGATGATGTAAACGCCTCTCCTTCCATTGGAGGAGATGGGCGAATACATGTCGGATCAACTGATGGTAATTTATACACCCTTAATTCCGACGGATCGGTCAGATGGGCCTATCCGACTGCGGGTAATATATACTCATCTTCCGCAATCGGCAGTAATGGGAGAATATATTTCGGGTCTTGTGATGGTAATTTATACGCGCTCAATTCCGATGGCTCATTCTATTGGGCCTATCTGACCGGGGGACAGGTGTTGTCATCCCCCGCGCTGGGGGGCGACGGGAGGGTATATGTCGGGTCGTATGATAGTAATTTATACGCGCTCAATTCCGACGGCACACGCAACTGGAGCTATCTGACCGGGAGTGCTGTGCATTCCTCTCCCGCGCTGGGGAGTGACGGGAGAGTACATGTCGGGTCTTCTGATAATAATTTGTACATTATCACTTCAACCGGCTCGCTGAATTGGAGCTATCTGACGGCAGATGATATAGCCTACTCTTCTGCCATCGGGAGTGATGGGAGAATATATTTCGCTTCACTAGGTGGTGATAACAATATCTATTGTATAGTTCAGGCAACAAAGACACCGACTCCGACGATCACGCCGACGCCGACGAAGACTCCAACCCCGACGAAGACTCCCACGCCGACATGCACGCCAACGATCACAAGGACACCGACCATAACTCAGACGCCGACTCAGACCCCGACCGAGACTCCAACAATCACCCCGACACCAACTCAAACGCCGACTCAGACCCCGACGGCGACGCCGACCCCATGTCCGTCTTATGATGGGATTGACGATAGTTATACTAAATTACTCTTGCATTGTAATGGTGTTGATGCGACAAATACTTTTACTGATGAAGCTGGCAAGATCGCAACTGCTAACGGTGCCGCACAGATAGATACAGCGCAGCAAAAATTCGGGACAGCATCGGGTTTATTTGATGGTAACGATGATTATGTCTCCCTTGTTTCTCACGCTGACTGGAATTATGGAACAGGAGCATTTACGATTGATTTCTGGTTTCGACTTAAAACAGTGAGTAGAACTCATATTCTGTATTCTCACGACGGTTCCAATGCGAGTCAAGGGACTGGTGGAGTAATTAGCGTGAGTAGCGATAACAAGATAGTCTACTACTGTTCCGGGTATGGAATAACGGGGGGAACGACTTTGGCGAAAGATACTTGGTATCATTGCGCTATGGTCGGGAATGGTGGAGCAGATGGGGCAAGGACAATAAAATTATACTTAAATGGAACGCAGGAAGGGAGCACCTATACCTACGACTACAATTTTATTCAAACAGCGATTTGGGTAGGAGCTAATCAGGATTGGACTAGTGAGTGTATAGATGGATGGATCGACGAATTCCGCATCTCTAAAGGCACAGAGAGATGGACAGCTAATTTCACTCCGCCCGCATGTCCTTACTCTGGCCCCGCCCCAACCGAGACTCCCACGATCACGCCGACGCCGACTCAAACATCGACTCAGACGCCGACGGAGACTCCAACACTGACACCTACTGAAACGCCGACACAGACGCCGACGGAGACGCCGACGGAGACACCGACGGAGACTCCAACACTGACACCTACTGAAACGCCGACACAGACGCCGACGGAGACACCGACGGAGACTCCAACACTGACACCTACTGAAACGCCGACTCAGACGCCGACGGAGACTCCAACACTGACGCCTACTGAAACGCCGACTCAGACGCCGACTCAGACGCCGACGGAGACTCCAACACTGACGCCTACTGAAACGCCGACTCAGACGCCGACGGAGACACCGACTCAGACACCGACGAGGACGCCCACAATGACGCCGCTCCCCTGGCCGATGTTCCACGCCAACCTCCAGCATACGGGCAGGAGTAGGAGCTACTCGGGGCCTTCGGCGCTGGCGCTCGCGTGGAGCTACCAGACGGCTGGCAAGGTGGGTTCCTCCCCCGCCATGGATGCTGAGGGGACAATATATGTCGGGAGCGACGACAATCTGCTCTATGCGTTTCGCTCGACTGGCGCGCTCACGTGGAGCTACGCGGCCGCAGACTACGTCTTCTCCTCCCCGGCGATCGACGCCGCAGGGAAAGTCTATGTCGGTTCGAGGGACAACAACTTCTATGCATTCACCTCCACGGGCGGCTTAGCGTGGAGCTATGCCCATCCGGGCGGTGGAGGGATGGATTACTGGGTATCCTCCCCCTCAATAAGCGAGACGGATGAAGTCTATCTCCAGGCGCGCTGGAACCTTTTCGTGCTCAACTCCCTAGGATCAATGGCATGGAGCTACAGCACCGGCGCCCCGCCGACCTGGCCGCACACTTCCTCCCCTGCTATCGGGACCGACGGCCGGATATTCTGGGGCACCGGCGATAAGAACCGATTGTATGCCCTTAACCGCAACAGGTCGCTTGCGTGGAGCTACACCACGGGCGGCGAACTCCAATCATCCCCCGCGATCGGCGCCGACGGCCGCGTCTTCATCGGATGCCACGACAACAAACTCTATGCGTTCACCCCGGGGGGGGCGCTCTCCTGGAGCTACTTGACCGGGAACGACATCAAATCGTCCCCCGCGATTGACACCTCCGGGGAGATATACATTGGTTCCAGAGACAGCAATGTATATGCGTTCACCGCTGGGGGCGCGCTCTCCTGGAGCTACGCTTTTAATGCTTCGTATTGGATTGAATCCTCGCCTGCGATTGGCACCAACGGGACGGTGTACGTGGGGGCCCACCTCTACTTTTCTCCGTATGGCAACATGCTGTACGCGCTCAATTCTAACGGCACGCTCGCCGGGAGCTACGGGGCGGGGGGCAAATCCTCCCCGGCGATCGGCTCTGACGGACGGGTCTACGTGGGTTCTTACGAAAACAACTTCTACGTGCTTAGCGAGGCGACGCCGACCGGGACGCCGACAATAACGCCGACAATAACGCCGACCCCGACGATCACACCGACGCCGACGCGCACGCATACAATGACGCCGACGGAGACGCCGACGGAGACTCCAACACTGACGCCTACTGAAACGCCGACTCAGACGCCGACAATAACCCCGACGCCCACGAATACCCCCACACCTGACCCACGAGGCCCCTGGCCGATGTTTCATCACGATGCGATGCGCACGGGACAGAGCCCCTATGCGGGGCCGTCAGTGCCAATGCTCTTATGGAGCTATCGGGCTGGATTATCGGACTCCGTGTTGTCGTCTCCCGCGCTGGGGAATGACGGGAGGCTATATGTCGGCTCTTTTGATAATAGGCTCTACGCGTTTAACTTCGACGGCACGCTGAACTGGAGCTATCTGACTGGATTTGATGTATCGTCCTCACCCGCGCTGGGGAGTGACGGGAGGGTGTATGTCGGGTCTTATGACAATAATCTCTACGTGGTTAATTCTAAAGGCGCGCTCAACTGGAGTTATCTGATTGGACCTGTGTATTTTTCTTCTCCTGTGCTGGGGAGTAACGGGAGGGTGTATGCCGGCTCTGGTTATGGGCTCTACGCATTCAACTCTAACGGCTCGCGCAACTGGAGCTATCTGACCGGGGGTGCAGTGCAATCCTCTCCCGCGCTGGGGAGCGACGGGAGGGTATATGTCGGCTCCGATAGCAGCCTCTACGCATTCAACTCTAACGGCTCGCGCAACTGGAGCTATATAACTACGGGTAATGTACGTCCCTCTCCCGCACTGGGGAGCGACGGGAGGGTATATGTCGGCTCCGATAGCCTCTACGCATTCAACTCTAACGGAGTGCTCAACTGGAGCTATCTGCTCCCGGAAGGTACGTGGTCCTCTCCCGCGCTGGGGAGTGACGGGAGGCTGTATGTCGGCTCTTGGGATAATAATCTCTATGCGTTTAACTCGAACGGCTCGCTCACCTGGAGCTATCTAACTGGATTTGATGTATCTTCCTCACCCGCACTGGGGAATGGCGGTATGGTGTATGTCAGCCCTAATGATGGTAATATCTACGCATTTAACTCGAATGGCTCGTGCAACTGGAGCTATGGGACCAATGATGCGGGTTGGGGTTATCATATGGGTTCCTCTCCCGCGCTGGGGAGTGACGGGAGGCTGTATGTCGGCTCGTATGCTGGTAATTTCTACTGCATCGAGCCATGGAATACGGGATGGAAATTTCCAAGCGCTGAATACGGAGATTGGGACTATCCGACAAATGTGTACGCTGAGGATTCTCTCTACGCTTTATGCAGCGAGGAGGCACAATTCTATTCTAATTTCAATTTTAATATCCCTTCTGGTTCTACGATAAATGGGATAGAGGTGGGGATCAGGATCTATTCTATAGACCCGGGTAACATGTCGTGCGCATTGACATGGGATTATGATGCCGAAAGCAATCCATTTGACGATGAATTAACAGCTGATAAAGTAATTGCTTTCGGCACATCTCCCACCTGGTATTACTATGGCAGTTCCAGTGACACATGGGGACGTTCATGGGATGCATCGGAGTTCAGTAACGCGAACTTTGGTTCACTATTTGCAGGATATATGTCGTATATAGATGCCATCAAAATAAAAGTCTACTACACGCCCCCTACTTCTACTCCAACGCCAACGATAACGCCCACGCCATAATAGCCCTGACCGATGTTCCACGCCAACCTCCAGCACATGAGCCGGAGTAGCTACGCGGGGCCTTCGGTGCCAGTGCTTTCATGAAGTTATTTGACTGGGTGTATATTTTTCTCTCCCGCGCTGGGGAATGAGGGGGGTATGTCGGTTCTGAAGATCAGAGACTTTATTGTATCGGGCCAATGCCGCCGACGAATACACCTACGATAACGCCTATGCCGACGGTAGCACCGAGAGCTACAGAGACGCCAACCTAAACACCGACGCAGACGCCGACGCCGACTCAGACTCCGACTGTCACGCCCGCGCCGTAACTGGGAGGGAACCAGATCGGCGTGCAGAATATCTCCAATCACTCGGTGTACGACCTGAACGACAGATAGTTCGTAATACAATAGTGTTTCGCCATCCTTTCAACGCAACGGTCGGGGCAGGATAATTTACCCGTGGCAGAATACCTCAGTCCAAACTCACCGCAGTATCTCCGCCAGCCTGTGTGGAATTGATTTTTGCAGTGATTATGCTACTATCGCTCCTGACAGGACTTGAGGTTATCACCGGATGAGCATATACCGTGCATCACTGGTTTTTGCCCTGGGCGCGCTTGCGCTCATGCCTGTTTCATGCTATGAAAAACGGGAGTCGGAGGGACCGGCAATGAAAAAAGAATCTGGTGGCAGTACCGCTCCTCGCGTGGTCAGGGAGCCCGCGGTGGCGGGGCAGTTTTATCCGGGGAGTGAATCCGAGCTCAGAAGAGAGGTTGTGGGGTATCTCAGCGCAGTCCCCGCGCAGAAGATTGATGGGCGGATTGTGGGGCTCATATCGCCGCACGCGGGATATACGTATTCGGGCAGGGCGGCGGCGTATGGCTACAGCCTTCTCAAGGGCAAGGGATTCAAGAGGGTTATTGTTCTGGCCCCCTCGCATCGCGCGGGTTTCCGTGGCGCCGCCCTCAGTGATGCGGACTCGTTCAAAACACCCCTCGGCCTGGTACCGCTCGACAGAGAGGCCTGTACCGGGCTCATCTCACATGAGCTCTACGCGAAACTCCCCCAGGCTCACGAGTATGAGCACTCCCTCGAGGTGCAGCTCCCGTTCCTCCAGGAGGTGCTTGGGGACTTCACGCTCATCCCGATCATCATAGGACAGCTCCGGCGGGGAGATGCCGAGACGATCGCTTCACCGTTAAAGAAACTGCTCGACGGGAAGACGATCATCATTGCCAGCTCAGACTTCACTCATTACGGCGCGGGCTTTGACTATCTTCCGTTCACCGACAACATCAAGGAGAATCTCAAAAAGCTCGACCTCGGGGCAGTCGAGATCATCAAGAAACTCGATGCGCAGGGGTTCAACGCCTACGTGGAGAGAACGGGCGCGACGATCTGCGGGCATTACCCGATCCAGATCCTGCTCGAGACGCTGCCCAGGGACGCGCGCGGCCATCTTCTCAAATACGAGACTTCCGGTGACATGACAGGAGATTACAGCCACTGCGTCAGCTATGTGTCCATGGTCTTCACGGTACCGGCCAATAAATAATACAAACCGCGGATTGGGCGGATGAGGCGGATCTATCCATTTTTAGGAGGGTGCATGAAGCGATTTCTGTGGGTATTTACCTGCGGGGTTGCATTGATACTTTTATGGAACTGCATGGGCGCTAGGAAATCGAGCGAGCCTAAGATCGGTCAACGCGCCGAGGCAACAAAGGAGGGGGATGTGAAAGGGAAGACAACGGATCGCAGTTCGCTCTCTCCGGATGAGCGGCACACGCTCCTCACGATCGCCAGGGATACAGTCGAGAGGTATGTGAAGGAAAAGAAGACCCCTGATTTAAAGAACTATCCCCTCACCGAGCGGCTGATGGAAAAGCGCGGCGCGTTTGTCACCATCACCAATGCCACCCGCTCCAACCCGGTGTATCCGGAGGCGCTCAGGGGATGTATCGGAAACTTCATCTCATCGAGCGCGCTCGCCGAAACCGTCAGGGAGATGGCGGTGTCGGCATGCAGCAGCGACACGCGTTTCCCGCCGGTCTCCGAGAGAGAGCTCGGCGACATAAAAATAGAGATCTCCGCCCTTTCGCCGCTGACGCCCATTGAGGATCCGCTTTCAATAAGGAAAGGGATTCACGGCATATATATTAGGGACAGACACGGATTGGGCGGCGGGACCTATCTTCCCCAGGTATGGAGCGGGCATTTCCCTGACAGAGACGCCGAATTTTTCTGGAACCACCTCTGCCAGTACAAAGCGGGTCTTCCCGCCGACGCCTGGCGCCATCCGGACCAGTACGAGGTGCTCGTGTACACCGCGGATGTGTTCGGCGAGTGATAAACAACAGAGACGGCGAATGGTCGAGCCGGCGAAGCGGCGAAACAGAGAAAAAGTGAAACGGCGAGACGGCGCAAATAGTGCCTAAAAGCATGACCGCTATCGAGAGCTATATAGAAAACCCAGATAAGTGGACTCTAAAAAAGAGGAATGATTAAGGTTTATTCTTAATTTTTCGCCGGTTCGCCGATTCTCCGTCTCGCCCCATCTGTGTGGTTGAGCACATAGATATGAAAAAGAACTACGATCCTAAGACAATAGAGAAAAAATGGCAAAAGAAATGGGCCGAGAGCGGCCTCTTCCGAGCCCCTGACAGTTCGGAGAAGCCGAAGTACTACTGCCTCATGATGTTTCCCTATCCCTCGTCGGCGCTCCACGTCGGCCACGGGAGGAACTACATCATCGGCGATGTCGTCGCCCGCTACAAGCTCATGCGCGGCTACAATGTGCTCACGCCGATGGGGTGGGACGCGTTCGGGCTCCCCGCGGAGAACGCCGCGATCCAGGGCGGCCTGCCGCCGTGGGAGAGCACGATGCGCAACATCGCCACCATGAAGCGCCAGATGCGCGACTGGGGCGTCTGCTACGACTGGGACCGCGAAGTGACCTCCTGCATGCCGGGCTACTACCGCTGGACGCAGTGGCTTTTCCTCAAACTGTACGAAAAAGGCCTCGCGTACAGGAAACTGGCATCCGTCAACTGGTGCCCGTCATGCCCGACGGTCCTCGCGAACGAACAGGTGATTGATGGGAAGTGCTGGAGGTGTTCCAGCCCTGTCACCCAGAAGGAGCTGGAGCAGTGGTTCTTCAAGATCACGGCGTACGCCCAGAGGCTCCTCGACGATCTGGACCAGCTCGATCACTGGCCCGAACGGGTGAAGACAATGCAGCGGAACTGGATCGGACGGAGCGAGGGCTGCCAGATAGACTTCCGCCTCGCCTCAACCGGTGAAACGGTCACTTGTTTCACGACGCGTCTCGACACGATATACGGAGCGACCTACATGGTCCTCGCGCCGGAGCATCCTCTGGTGAAGAGGATCAGCCAGAATAGGCCGCGCGGCAGGGAGATCGTGAAATTCGTGGAGGAGGCGAGCAGGCAGGATCGTTTCATGCGCTCCGCCGATGAGACGGAAAAGGTAGGTCTTTCCACCGGAGAAGAAGTGATCAATCCGTTTACCGAAGAGAAGATTCCGCTCTGGATATCGAACTATGTGCTCATGGAATATGGCACGGGGGCGGTGATGGCTGTCCCCGCGCACGATCAGAGAGATTTTGAGTTCGCGCGGACGTACGGGCTCCCGATCCGCCTGGTGATCCAGAGCCCGGAGCGCAGCCTCAACGCAAAGACACTGGAGGGGGCATACGAAGGGGACGGCATTCAGGTGAACTCAGGCGCGTTCGACGGTGTGCCGAACAGGGAGGCGATGGGCAAGATGGCCGACCTCATGGAGTCGGAGGGGTTCGGCAGGCGAACGGTGCACTACCGCCTTCGCGACTGGCTCGTCTCCAGGCAGCGCTACTGGGGCGCGCCGGTGCCGATTATCTATTGTGACTCCTGCGGCATTGTGCCTGTTCCCGAAGATGAACTTCCCATCGTGCTTCCCCATGATGTTCAATTCAGCCCCACGGGCGAGTCTCCCCTGGCGGGCTGCGCTTCTTTTGTCAATACAAGGTGCCCGCGCTGCGGTGGGAAGGGGCGGCGGGAAACGGACACGATGGACACCTTTATAGACTCGAGCTGGTACTATTTGCGATACATCTCGCCCCGGGACAGCGCGCGGCCGTTTGACTCCGCGCTCGTCAACCGGTGGCTGCCGGTGGATCAGTACATCGGCGGCGTCGAGCACGCCATACTCCACCTTATGTATTCCCGCTTCATCACGAAGGCGCTGCAGGATATGGGATATGTGAGTTTTGCCGAGCCATTCACAAACCTCTTCACCCAGGGCATGATCATCAAGGATGGGGCGAAGATGTCGAAGTCGAAGGGGAACACGGTGAGCCCGGATTCCCTGATTGAGAAGTACGGTGCTGACACGGTCCGTTTCTATACGCTCTTCATAGGGCCGCCGGAGAAGGATGCAGAGTGGCGCGATGAGAGCGTGGTAGGGGCATACCGCTTCCTGCGTGGCTTCTGGGACCTCTTCTTCTCCGTGATTGAGGAGGTCAGGGGCGCGGCGCGGAGCGAGCACGCATCCTCATCGCCCGAGGCAAGGGCGTTGAGGCGGAGCACGCACAAGACCATTCAAAAGGTGACGACCGACATAGAAGAGGATTTTCACTTCAATACGGCGCTGGCATCGTTGATGAAGCTTGAGAATACGGTGAGGGATTTCCTGCGGGTAGAGGGACCGAGGAGCAGGGAGGAGACGGCGGCGCTCCGCGAGGCGCTGAGAACAATGGTCATGCTCCTCGGGCCCTTTGTGCCGCATCTCGCTGAGGAGCTCTGGGCGGCGCTCGGCGAGAAGGGGAGCCTCTTCAGGCACCCGTGGCCGGAGTGGGTCCCCGAGCTGCTCGGGGAGGAGGAACAGACGATCGTGGTGCAGGTCAATGGGAAGGTGCGGGGGAGGGTGACCGTCCCGTCGGGGACTGGAGAGGAGAAGATTGTCGAGCGCGCGCTCGCCCATGAGCGGGTGCGGGCGCATGTTGAGGGGAAGCGGATGGTGAAAACCGTCGTCGTTCCGGGGCGGCTGGTGAACATTGTGGTGAAATAAACTTTTAGCCGCGGATTTACGCAGATAGGCGCAGATTGCATGATTGCTGTTTCACCACGGAGGCACGGAGGACACGGAGAAAAACAGAAAATAGTAACCACGGATATAGACAGATGAACGCAGATAAAATGAGGTGGTCACAAATTGTGACCACCTCAAGCGGTTGAAATTCTCTCCAGTTCTTCCCAACGTTTTTACTGAATCGGATAATAAGTCCAAAAGGGGCGCATCGAAAGACCCCGCGAAATATAAACTGGAGATTGCGAGCACTTGTTCTAATGAGAGATAGGGCTCGTTGCCGCCTATGCGGTGCAGCGCCGGGCAATGGAGTTCGGTTAGAAGTAGATCATATTAAACCTTGGAGCAAGGGTGGCGAAACAGTGCTATCGAATTTGCAGGTTTTGTGTAACAGATGTAATATTGGCAAAGGCGATATTGAATTAAAGCAATAGCAGCCTATTCTATAGTAATCCGCGTTCTTCTGCGCAAATCCGCGGCAAAAATATGTGCATATAGTATTCCCATAAGGTACTGTGTTTATCTGTGTTCATCTGTGGTTTAATTTCAAAACATGAAGTTCTATTTGGAAGAGCGGGTGGCGGTTTTTGTCATTCTCGCGGTGTTGATTCCCGCTGCGCTGCTCGTTGGATATATCTGGTATCCGCAGATATTCCTTCCGCCGCCGCCGCTCGGGGAACGGGACGCGGTCGGCGTGACGGTCGTGGGCGCCGTTGAGCGGCCTGGTGCGTACAGGGTCACGAAGGGGAGTCTCGCCCGCGATGCTGCCCTCATCGCCGGGCCGAGGCGGGATGCGGCGCTGGAGTACCTGGCTTCCCCTGTCGCGCTCGTTGAAAACGATCTCGTGTACGTGCCGCGGGCTGGTGAGGAGATAGCCGCGCGGGAGCGGAACAGGGAACTGGCCCTGCGGCGCCTGCGGAGGGCCGTACAGGTGAAGCCAATTGATATCAACACCGCCCCACAGGATGAACTGGCGACAATCCCCGGCATCGGTGATAAGATGGCAGAGGCGATCGTCCTCGAGCGCACGCGAAAGCCGTTTTGCAGCACGGATGAGATAGAGCGGGTGGCGGGGATAGGACGGAAGAAGCGCGAGCAAATCAAGGAGTACAT
>Ga0315291_10001680_pt1 | contig 29487 bp, 25 predicted proteins | sample YL17G12_20_MG_FD_203070 | JGI IMG/M metagenome (GOLD analysis project Ga0315291, IMG submission 203070) | Sediment microbial communities from Yellowstone Lake, YNP, Wyoming, USA - YL17G12_20 | ecosystem: Environmental > Aquatic > Freshwater > Lake > Sediment | place: USA: Wyoming | collected...
CCGGCACATTCTCGACAAGCGCGTAAAACGCGCGCCACAGCCGCCTCAGCGGGTCGGGGTACACGTGAGTTGCCGTCGCCTCGAACAGCGCCCTATCGTCGATGAAGCCGTTCTCGTCAACCTTGCCGGATGCCTTCAGGTTTGCGATGATGTCGTTTAACTGGAGCGGATCGCCGCCAACGGGCTCGTACTTGAACCTGCCGTTGTTTTCGCTTATGACCGCGTTGTCGCCCTTCGCGTTTACGAAAACCTTGCCGTCGGCATGGTACGCGGCAAGTTCCACGCCGTCTATCTTTGCGAGGTCGGCGGCAAGTCCAGGCGCGTCATGCGTGTAAAATGCGGCGTATGTGACTATGCCGAACTCAATCTGGACGAAATCCTTCTTGTCTCTCAGGCGCTGCGCGGGATGCCAGCCTTTTTTCTCAAGGAGGCGCGACATGTCGAGCCGTTCCTCTTTGGTGTACGTGTGGCCGTGGTCGGCGAAAATCGTGAACTTCACCATGCCGCGGCTCTCCCACGTAATCTGGTTCACCATGCGCTCCACCATCTCCAGGCAGCGCACGTGGCCTTCCTTGCCGTTGAGCGTGCCCATCCCCGCGCTCCCGACGAAATAGGCAAGCACGTCCTGCCTGTCGCGGCGGTCAAATGCGGCCTTCGCGCCGTGAATCTCGTGTTTGAAAACCTGCCACGGCGAGAAGTACGCGGCGGTGTCCATGATTGTCCATGTGCGATAAGTAAGGAGCCCGTCCGCGGGCGCGTTCTTCGCGTGCAGGTAATCCCATGCGCCGTTGGTCATGCCGCCGTCGCGGCGGTTATAGTACGAGGCCTCCATCGAAGGACAGGGAATATAACCGAGCGCGTCTTCAATGGCCAGGTCCGTCATGGCCGGGAACGGAGCAATCACGCGGCTCGGCGGGTAGAACATCCGCAGGTGACCGGCGTCGTAAAATTCCTTCACCACATCATAAGGAACACCGTCGAGGATTATCACGAAATGACGGCAGCGCCCAACGGGCAGCGAACCGAGGTTCACAAACGAATCAGGCTCGCCGTCGTCGTTGTAGTCGTAGGCTATGACGGTCACGCGGCCGCTTGAGTCGCTGTAAGTGAAATAGTCGGCCTTGCCGTCGCCGCTGGTGTCGTAAGCCGCCTGCTTCCCGCGCGCAGTATCGCTCTGCGACACTGGCGAGGACGGGAACTTGATCCCGCAGGCGCATCCCGCCGCGGCAACTGCAATGAAAAGGACAATCAGGAACCTGGCTCTGCCCATAATCGCTCACCCTCCCAAAAATTTGCGGTAAGGCGGAAAATATACATATTCCTGATGCCGCGGTCAAGCAAAGCCGCATTTCGAAGATTCGTCCACCAGTTAAAACTAAACTTTCCGCGCTTGCGGTGCGATAATCGGAAACGGACAACATGGTACGCTAAAAACAATTGGGAGAGTAAACGGATGAAGAGGCTAAGGATTTTCTTTTGGGCGTTATTCGCGCTGGTTCTTCTTCTGCCCGCGTCATGCATGCAGAGGACGATGTGGCTGGTGACCAGCGGCTGGAGCGGTGAGTACCGGCACTACAGCCGGCTGGAGAAAGATCTCTTCTCGCTGGCGCAGGAACGCCCCGACGTGGCACAGTTGCGCAGCCTCGGCAAAACCTGCGAAGGCCGCGACATCTGGGCAATTTGTGCCGGCATCAAAGACGAAAAGCGCACCGGGCCCAAGCCGGAAATCCTCGTCATCGGCGGGCAGCACGCCAACGAATGGATAGGCAAGGAAGTGGTGATGCACTTCGCAGAAAGACTTGTGGAGGAAAACAAGTCGAACGAGGAAATCCGCTCCCTTCTGAAACGCGCCAACATCTGGCTTGTGCCGGTGGTCAATCCTGACGGCCTGATGTATTCCGAGACACACGACAGGCAGTGGCGCAAGAACCGCCATCCATTCGGCGGCGACAACTTCGGAATCGACATCAACCGCGGCTATCCCTACATGTGGCGGATCCCGGGCAACAGGGCCGACAACCCCAAGGGCGACGGCGCGAGCGACTCTCCCGACAGCATTTACTTCCGCGGCTACCCGAACCTCGACAACCCGAGCAGGCCCGCGAGGCTTGAAAATGAAGTGCTGGCGATCCTCTCTCTCGTGTCCGACCCGCAGCGGAATTTCGTAATGTTGCTCGACTACCATGCCTTCAGCGAACTCGTACTCTATCCGCCGGGATTTTCCACCGCCGCTCCGCCGGACGAGAAGGCGTATTCGGACCTCGCCCGAGGAGTCGCCGAAGCCATCAACGCCACGCGGACTTCCTCGAAGGTGCTGAAACTGCTCTATGACATTCCCCTAGCCTACACATACCGCGTAAGGCAGGCGGGCCGGCTGTATCCGGACGTTGTTACCGGCGGCTCAATAGACACGATGTATTATCTTTACGGAATGTGGTCGCTGGGCATCGAACTGCCGCCGCATGAAGGGAACTTCGGAAGACGCGAACTGCTGCATTTCAGCGGCCAGGGCTACCTCCTCCCCGCCGCCCGGATACTCCCGACGTGCATCGAGAATTGGCCCGGCTTCATCTTCGCGTGCAACTGGGCGCTCACACACGACCCGCCGAAAATCCGCGCCACTGCGCCGCGCCCTCGCTACACCATGCCGCAGAAAGCAAGCGCTGCTGCACATGCCGGAAACTAGAAAAGTTCCGAAGCGATTTCCGAGAGCGTTTCCAGGTCGCGGTCGCGAATAACGAACTCGATGGTCTTGGGATGAACCTTGAGGTGTTTCAGGACCGCCTCGACGCGCTTCCAGAGCGCGTCTTTCTTTTTGTCGGTACCGGCAAGGTATATTTCAGCGATGAGTTCGCCGAGTTTCTGGTTTGAGATGTCGTCGAGGTTGTCGTAATAGTTCTTGATTATCCGCTTCTGGTGCGGCGTGTATTCTCTGTCGGCCATGCGCAATTTCCCGGATTTGTACGAGGAACCATTCCTGAATTCAGTTCTCTTTATCGGCGCTTTGCCTTGCCAGCCTTGAATTCCGCGACCATGAAGACGTGGTCGGACGGTTTGTCGAGGAGGCGTGGCTCAACGTCGATGTACGCGGATTTGCACCTGTCCGCGAGGGACTTCGTGGCAAAGATGTAGTCGAGCCTCCAGCCGATGTGCTTGGCCACGGGGTTTCTGTCACGATAGTCGTAATAGGTGTACTGCCCCGTCTCGTGACAGAATTTCCTGAAGACATCAACGAGACCCCAGTCAACCACTTCCTTCATCGCCTTGCGGACGCCCTCATGGAAGCAGACGTGATTCACAACGCCCTCTGGATTCCAGACGTCTATCGGCTCGATAGCAGCGTTCAGGTCGCCCGTCCATATCAGCGGCTTTTTCGACGAGTAGTGGCGCTCGAAGAAATTTCGGAGCCGGGCGAACCATTCGATCTTATATGCGAATTGCGGGGAATCTATCGCCGTGCCCTGTGGAACGTAGGTGTTGACTACCGGAATGTCATTGCAGACCGCGCGTATGAGGCGCGCGTCATCGGGCGGGCCGCCGTCGTCCAGCCCGTACCAGACCTGCTCCGGCGGCTTGCGGCTGATTATCGCTACGCCGTTGTATGACTTCTGCCCGCGAAAGACCGCGTGATAGCCGATCTCGGCGAAGGATTCAGCGGGAAACTCGTCGTCCTGTACCTTTGTCTCCTGAATGCAAAGGACATCGGGGGAATTCGCCTTGAGCCAGTCGATGATTATCGGGAGGCGCGCCCGGATTGAGTTCGCGTTGAATGTGGCGATCTTCATGGTTCGACTTCCCGTGTTGAAATGCGCCCGGCGTAGCAGGCCCCGGCTAATCGCTACGCGCCAATCTCCTGCAGAACCGCGCTGGACAAGGGTTCGACGGTTTCATGGCTGAAGTCGAAACGAATTCCGGCGGCCTCAAAAAGTTTCGGCAGGGTGGCGGAGGCGCCAAGCGAGAGCGCCTTTAGATAATCCCCGAGAGCGGTCTGGCGATCCTTCTTCGCGCGCAGCCATATCTGCAACGCCCCCATCTGCGCGATGCCGTATTCAATATAGTAGAGCGGGTGCAGGAATATATGCAGTTGCCTGTGCCAGCCGTATGCGCGCGCCTCTTCAAATCCGGTCCAGTCTATGATTCCGCCGAAACGGTCCATCAGCGACAGCCAGTGCTTTTTCCGTTCCTCTCGCGTATGGTGCGGGTTCAGATACAGCCATTGCTGGAACGCATCGACCGTAGCGATCCACGGCAGGAGGTTGATAATCTCTTCGAGGTGCAGATTGGCGGAGCGCTTCGCGTTCTCATCGGAATAAAATTGCTTCAGATGAGGCATGCCGAGCAGTTCCATACTCATGGAAGCGACCTCCGCGAACTCAAGCGGCGCGCCACGGTAATCCAGCAGCGGCTCCTGGCGCGACGCAAAAGTATGGAATGCATGGCCGCCTTCGTGCAGGAGCGTCCAGATGTCCCTGTCCACGCCGACCGCGTTCATAAAAATGAACGGGAGCCGCGCTTCCTGCATCGTCATCTGATAGCCGCCGGGAGCCTTGGCTTTGCGGCTGTCGAGGTCGAGCAGGTTGAAGTCGATCATCTTCTGGAATTTGACGCCCAACTCAGCGCTGAGCGAGGCAAAAATCCTCTGACAGCCGTCGCTCAACTGCTCCGAGGTCTCAAACGGCTTGAGCGGCGGGCGTCCCAGCGGGTCCACCGCCAGGTCCCACGGCCTGAGCGAATCTATTTTCATCGTCTTCTTCCGCTTCTGCTGGATCTTGCAGACGGCCGGCACGATGAGTTTTTCCACGGCATCGTGGAATTTTTCGCAGTCCTTCGGCGTGTACTCGAAGCGCATCATCACGTCGAAGGTGTAGTCGCGGAAATTGCCGTAGCCGGCGTTGGCGGCGACTTTCCGGCGCAGTTTAAGCATTGCGTCGAAGTAGTTTTCCAGCGTCTCCTTGTCTTGCAGGCGGCGGTTGATGATGAGCGTCCAGGCCTTCTCGCGCAGCGGACGGTCGTTCTTCTCCAGATAGACGCTCATTTGCTGGAGCGTCTGCTCTTTCCCCTCGAATTGCACCATCATCGCGCCCACGGTCTTCTGGTACTGCTGGCCGAGTTTTGCGAGTTCAACGAAGAGCGGTATGTTTTCATCGCGGTACATCTCGACGGCCTTGCGCGTGTTGCGGTCGAAGACGAAATATTTTCCTTTTGCGAGCGCCTTGCTTTGCGGATGGTTGATGTACTTCCGGTTGAGTTTGTCCCCGTAAGGCTGGCACCCGGGAACAATCTCCTGTATGAAGTGCAGGTATGCCTTTTCGGCTGCCGCATCGTCGGTGTAACAGGTCATTTTGACGTAGCGGATGGAACCTTCCTCGTCGATGCAGGAGCCGAGTTCGCTGCACTTGAGCAGCCACGTCTCCAATTCCTTCGCGGTTTTCGGTTCTTCCTCAAGGAGCCTGACGAACAGCGGCTCGATTTGCGCCCAGTCGCCGAGGTCCGCGTTTTCCGGGACGAAGGTTCGCGGGAATTCGCCTCTTTTAATTTTGCCTATCGGTGACATCGCTTCCTCCAATTCGTCAAACGATGTTTCAAATGTGCCAGGTTTAATGAAGTTTATCTGCCGGGGCAGGCGGCGGCAACGGCGTCCGAGACGCGGCCGAGATATTTCTTCTCGAAGGATTTTTTGAACTCGCCGGCGAGTTTGTCCGCCTGCGGGTCGTACTTCGCCGCATCAGGCCAGGTGGATTTCGGGTCGAGCATTTTCGCGTCAACGCCGGGGCACGTCAGCGGTATTTGGAAATGGAAGCGCCTGTCCTCCCGGTACTCGACGTTGTCCAACTCGCCCGTGAGCACCGCGGTAACGATGCGGCGCGTGAGGTCCAGGTCCATTCTCTTGCCCACGCCGTAAGGCCCGCCGGACCAGCCGGTATTCACGAGGAAAACCTGCGCGCCGTAGCGGTCCATGTATTGTCCGAGCAGTCCCGCGTAAACATCGGGCTTGAGCGGCATGAAGGGCGCGCCGAAAAACGCGCTGAACGTGCTTTGCGGCTCGATGATGCCGCGCTCCGTGCCGGCGAGTTTGCTTGTGTAGCCCATCATGAACTGGAGCATCGCCTGCTCGCGCGTGAGCCGCGCCACGGGCGGAATTACGCCGTTCGCGTCCGCTGTCAGGAAGATGATTTTCTTCGGGTGGCCCCCCAGCGCCGAGGGCTTTATGTTGCCTATCGCCTCAAGCAGGAACGACGCGCGCGAGTTCTCCGTCAGGCGCTTGTCGAAGAAGTCGAACTCGCCGTTGGGGTACATCATCGCGTTTTCAACAATCGCGCCGTTGCGAATGGCGTTGTATATCTGCGCCTCCTTGACCGGGTCGAGGTTGATGCACTTGGCGTAGCAGCCGTTTTCGAAATTGAAGACGCCGTTGTCGCCCCAGCCGAATTCGTCGTCGCCGAGGAGCGCGCGGTTGGGGTCGGAGGAAATTGTAGTCTTGCCCGTGCCGGACAGCCCCAGGAACAGCGCGATGTCGCCGCCCTTACCCTCGTTGGCGGAGCAATGCAGCGGCAGGATGCCCTCGCCGGGAAGGAGATAGTTCATCACCGTGAACATGGTCTTCTTGACCGAGCCCATGTATGCGTTGCCGATGATGATGGCAATGCGCCGCTCGAAATTCATGGTAATTGCCATATCGGTGGGCACATCGCGCAGTTTTCCGAGGTACTTTGCGGCATCCAGTTTCCTGTTGGGAATCACAACGACGGCGAACGGCTTCTTGCCGAAGACGCTCGTCTCGAAGTTTTTCGGCCTTTCGCGGAACATGTTGACGGTGAAAAGCGCCGTGAGCGCGGAGGTCGTTATCGTGCGCGCATGGACGGCGAACTTCCCGTCCGCGCCGAGGTAGCGGTTGGTCTCGAATATTTCATCGGATTCGCGGAGGAACCTGACCGCGTCCTCTTCGAGCATTGCGAAGACCTTCGGGTCCATGGGATGATTGATTGGGCCCCAGTCGATGCGGTCCTTGTTTTCGGGATTGCAGACGATGTGCGTATCAGCGGGGCTGCGGCCGGTGGAGTCGGATGGCGTCCATGTTGCGAGAGCGCCGTTTTTCGCAAGGCAGGCTTCGCGTCTTTCCACGGCGCGCTTGATGAGTTCTTCTATTCCTGCATCTATGTTCTTCTTGGGCTGGCGCGCGGCCAGCATTTCAACATCTTCTAGGAACGGCATTGCCAACTCCTGCGACACCAAAACGGGCATTATTGGAAACCAGGAAGAATATCACTAAACACGCTGTTTTTCAACAGTTTCTCCTTATTATTGGACGGGGCTTTTTTCGGAAACATTTTTTCTTGTCCTGCGTCTAACCGTGCGTAACCGACTCCTTTTCAGTGGAGGAACGAGCAATGAAAAAGACAGTATTTTACATCCGGTTTTTCCTTCTCGCGCTATGCGTCGCGCTGTTCGCGGCGATTGCGCCCTTCCATGCGAGAGGCGAGGAAGCCGCTCCGCAGAAGGACACGGAATGGCGCGAACTTTTCGCGGATGACAAGGGATACCATGATGAGTACAACAAAATCCAGGCGAAGGAGGAGACTTTCTCCGGCGTACTGACTTACGAGGAAGAAAAGAATCCCTCAACGCTGATGCGCTGGACGCCGTTCAAACTGGACGGCGTGGGCGTGTATGTCGGCTCGCAGGACCTCAAGGAGTATGTCGGCAAGAAGGTGGAAATCGTCGGCAAGAAGAATTCCTTCGCACTCGAAGGGCAGGTCGTAACCGAAATCTGGCCGGTGAAAATCCGCGTCGTTGCCGCGCAGGAGGAACAGCCGAAGGCCGTCGAGCAAAAGGAAATCCCTGCAAAGGCGGTGAACGGGCTGCTGTTCGAAATCAAACTGCTCAACACGCGCCCACTCCTCCCAGGCGATAAGACGCTGGAATTTGAGCACCGCTTTACGAACGTTGGCGATAAGGAACTTCAGTTGAGGGAATACCCTTTGCAGTGTTTTGCAGAGAAGTTGATCGGCCCAGATGGCTCGGAGACGGAGATAGATCATCCACTATATGAGATGCTTCCACCTGAACGCCCTGCTGCTATACTGCTGCCGGGAGATTTCTACGGCGGAAAGCATAAGGTCATATTGGCTGCTGGGATGAAGCCAGGCAAGTACGCCTTCACCTTGCACTATGGCACCAATTGGGATCTTAAGGACAAGGGCCTCAATTGTTGGACAGGCGCAATCGAGTCGAACACGATTGTGTTCGAGGTCATGGGCGCGGATGTGAAGCCGGTCAATGGCATCCAGATGTTTATCAGGATGACAAAGGATGTTTACACAGAGGACGAGCCGGTTACCTTTGAGGTGCGGCTGTTCAACGCGAGTGACAAGGAGCAGGAGGTTTATGTGCCGGACGAATACCTGCTCAACGATTCGCAGGGAACCGTGACGGATGAAGACGGCAAGGTCGTCGAGTGGCGCATTGGGAGGGACGAGCGTCTTCACGATACCAAGTACGCTAAAGTCGCGCCCGGCGCGGTGTTCGTCAAGGAATATGATTTGCGGAGTGTATGCACATTGCCGTCGGGGAAATACACGTTCCGCCTGACAAGCAACATTCCCTGGTCAAAGATGCGGGAAATACCCGGCCCTTCGGTTTCCAACGAGGTGCACTTCGAAGTCGTAAAATCGGAGGACGGGGTAAATCCTTGAGCGCCGCAATCACAGCCGAGGGCGGCTGTGCCACATACAGGGCGGGCACCATCGCGTGCCCGCCCTTTTTGTTTGGACGCCATTTGTTAAAGAGACGGGAATTGGTTGCCGATAATGCGAAGGGATGATTTTTGGAGAACTGCATGGCTCTCATTGACACCATCATTCGCGCGGTCAAGGACCACGGCGCGTCGGACCTGCATTTGACGACCGGCTCTCCGCCCGTATTGCGTGTGGACGGCGACATTGTCGTCCTTCCCCACGAACCTCTCACCAACCAGGCCACCGAGCAGTTCCTCTTTGAAATCATGTCGGAGGAAGACCGCAAGGTCTTTGAGCGCACGAAGGATGTCGACTTCGCTTACGAGATTAACGGCGTCGTGCGCCTGAGATGCAACGTGTTCGAGCAGATGAAGGGCATCGGCGCAGTGGTGAGGCTTATTCCCACGCATATCCTGACCGTGGAGCAGTTGAACCTGCCGCCGCAGATTCTGGATTTCACGGAATACGACAAGGGCCTTGTCCTAATCACCGGGCCTACGGGCAGCGGCAAGTCCTCGACGCTGGCGGCGATGATAGACCACATCAACGTCACGCGAAAGTGCCACATAATCACCATCGAAGACCCGATCGAGTTCGTGCACGAAAGCAAAATGAGCCTCGTCAACCAGCGCGAGGTGGGCCGCAACACAACGGATTTCGCCTCGGCGCTCAGAGCCGCGCTCCGCGAAGATCCCGATGTCGTACTGGTCGGAGAACTGCGAGACCTTGAGACCATCCAGCTGGCGGTAACCGCCGCCGAGACCGGACACCTGGTCTTCGGCACGCTGCATTCGCGCACCGGCCCGCAAACTATCGACCGCATGATAGACGTGTTCCCGGAAGGCACAAAAGCGATGATACGCGTGATGATTAGCGAATCGCTCAAGGGAGTAATTACCCAGCAGTTGCTCAAGCGCGCCAACGGCCACGGGCGCGTGCCCGCCGTTGAAATGCTCAAGGTCAACGTGGCGATATCAAACCTCATCCGTGAAGCCCGTACATTCCAAATACCGTCGCAGATGCAGGTGATGAAGCGGGAGGGCGCAATGACAATGGACGATGCGCTGATAGGCCTGGTGGAAAAGGGCCTTGTGACGTATGAGAATGCGCTCAGCGTCACGGAGGACAGGGAAGCCTTCAGCCGCTACTTCGGCCGCTGCTCCACAACGACACGAATCATCGCCCAGTCGCAAGCGGATCCTGAACAGCCAAAGGCGCAATCCCCTGCTCCGCCGAATCAGGAAAAGCAGGCCCCTCAGGCGCCGCTCAGGACTTCGCGTTTCACCAGCACAAGGAAGTAACACATGGAAAACAACCGGATTGTTATAACGGGAAGCCTCAAACAGGTAAGCCTGTTTGACCTCGTGAACTTTCTGAAGTCCACCGGCAAGACCGGCGTTCTCACGCTTGTTAAAGATGCCGGCAGGGGCTATTTCTATTTCAGGCAGGGACAGATTATCAACATCATGGACGAGGTGTTCACTCAGGGCGAGCACCTTGCGATGAGATACTTCCGCTGGCAGGACGGGAACTTCGAGTTCAGCCAGGCCGAGGTCAACGAGGCCTGCCACATCAAGAAGGACACCGACACGCTCCTCTTCGATATTGCCCGCAGCCTTGATGAGGAACTCAAACAGCCCTCAGGAAGCAAGGCGCCAAGCCAACCAGAAGAGACCGTTAATGACACTATGGCGCAACTGCGCGACATATTCTCCAAGGCCATCAAGCGCTCCAAGGACGGCGGCGTCCAGCCGCGCCAGATTGACATCCATGACATCATAAAAATAATACGCGACAACAAGGCATACGATATCACTGTCCGGGCAGGCAGGCCTCCGCTCATGCGGAAAGGGGGAGAAGGACTGATTTCGGTCGGCGCCCCGCTCAGCGGCATCGACGTGGTGCGGCTGCTTGACCAGATAATGTCCAAGGAAAACTACGCCGTCCTCCACGAGAAAGACTACTTCAGGCAGAAGACATTCGAGACCGCCAGCGGCGACATCGAATTCCTCGTCGTGCGCGACATTCAAGGCTACACCATCACATTTCGGCTGATAGAAAAGGACGTGCCGAAAATCGCGGAGGCTGGTCTTTCAGACGAGCAGTTGAAATGCCTGTTTGACGGGCCGGGGCTCCTTCTCATCTCAGGCGCAACGCCGACCCTGCGCGCGAACCTTTTCGCCGCGCTGATCGATTGGCTCAATGAGAAGCATAACGCTCACATACTGCTCGTTTCCGAGCGGCTCCAATGGGCCTTCATGGACGACAAATCGGTTGTAACGCAGATAGTGGTCTCCGATAATCCGGAGGAAAACGTCGCGAAACTTCGCGCAGTGCTAAGCAATGCGCCGAGGTTCCTGGCATACAACGCGACGTTCACCTCGACCATATTCGATATACTCCTCGACTTCTGCCATGAAGGCGGATGCGTGCTGCTGAGCGTAAGAGGAAGCGATGTCGAGGCGCTCGCAAGACAGGTGTCGCAGGCTACGACCGACAAGTCTTCCCGCGAGGTGCTGATACGGACTCGCGCTCTGATCTACGCGGAGAGCGAAAAGGCAACGCACATAAAATTCATGTCCTCCTCCGACCCCACGAAGCTGACACGGGTAATCCAGAAAGAGCAAGCGCCGTCAAAAGACTAACTGCGCCAGTCCGCACAGAATACCCAGCAGAGCCAGTATCAGGGTAACATTCGCCACCCACGCAAACACCGGATTGCGGCCCTCCTCCATGCAGGCATTGCGATAGGAAGTGAAAATCCGCCGGGCGTGACTGATAATCTTCGCCGGATTTGCGGTAACGTAAAAAATCCCGAGTCCCCTCTCCACGCGAACGGCCTTGAGCCCGGCCTTCACATACATCACAATGAACAGAATCAGCATCGCAAGGATGAATATCGCCCACACATACAACGGCATCGAGAACTCCTCATCTGTTTCTGTCAGCCAAAAGTCCCGGCGCTCGGGCAGACCTTGTTGAGGGGGCACCTCGCGCATTCGGGCTTTCGCGGATGGCATATTGCTCTGCCGTGGTCGGCAAGGCGGAAAGAAAAGCCCGCGCGTTCCTTCGCGGGAATCAGTTCGTCCAAATCCGTTTCGACCTTGTCCGGGGCGTCTTCCGCAGTAAGGCCAAGCCGCGGCGCGACCCGTCGGACATGGGTGTCAACGATGATACCGGGCTTGTTGAAAGAGCACGAAAGGATAAGATTCGCGGATTTGCGCCCGATGCCCGGCAAGGCAGTCAACTCCTCCATTGAGCCGGGAACCTTTCCGCTATGCTTTTCGATGATAGCCGCGCAGAAATTCCGTATGCTTTTCGCCTTGTTGCGGTAGAACCCCGTCGGCCGGATTTCCTTTTCCAGCGCGTCCTGCGGGACGCCGGCGTAGTCTTTCGCCGTGCGGTACTTCTTAAAAAGCGAGGCGGTAACTTCGTTGACTTTCGCGTCGGTGCATTGGGCGGCCAGAATTGTCGCGATGGCCATTTCAAGCGGATTAGAGTAATTCAGGTGACAGTGCGCGCCCGGATATGTCTTCGCAAGAATCACCGCTATCTTCTTCGCGCGCGCCTTCAATTCCTCTTTGCTCTCGCGTGCCATATTTGACCTCCGTACAAAACACCGCGGGGAAAATAGCACCACATACTCCTGTGAGATCTCATTCGATTTTCTCAAAGCACATGCGCCAAAGCAAGCGAAAAGGAAGCCCTAGAGTGTGCTACCCATAACTGCGAGCTTGCGAAAAAGATCCGGTGATTATCGAAAAGCAGCCGCGCTTACCATGTTATTTTACAGGGCACGCACAAGCGCAGATTATTCTTGACAAGGTCTTGCCCATCCCCTAAACTCCGCCTTCGGCTGACCCGCCGGAGGCGGCAAAGCCGGCGTTTGGAAGAACTGTGCTGCGCGATAGGGAGTTATCGAATGATTCAGTTCAACTGTCCTGCCTGTGGAAAAACCCTTGCCATTCAAGACGAATACGCCGGCCGGCAAGCCAGATGCCCGAGTTGCGGCAATATAATCACGATTCCCGCGACGCCTTTTCAGGGAAGCGCCCCCTCTGCCGGACAGCCTCCTTGGGGCGGCCCCATCGGTCCCCCACCGCCGCCGTTATTTCCGCCTTCGCCGCCACCCCCTCCGCCGTGGGGTTTTCAACCGGGCTGGACGCCTCCACAGCCGCAGCCTCCACCCGTCTTCAGGCCGCCGGAAAGCCTCGATATCAAGGTAGGCCCCGTCATAAGCGAGGCATGGCATATCCTCACAGCGAACCTCTGGCCGTTTATCGGGGTCTTCCTGCTCTATTGGGTCGTCATATCCGTGGCGTCGCAATGCGTCCCCTTCGGAGGGCTCATTCTTACCGGCCCCCTGGAGTGCGGCCTGGCTCTTTATTGCCTGAAGAAAACGCGGGGAGAATACGCCGAGGTTTCCGACCTCTTCGGCGGGTTCAAATTCTTCGGGCGGGCGCTCGGCGCTTACTGGCTTATGGCGCTGCTGACGTTCCTGGCATTTCTCGCATTATTTGTCCCAGGCATCATCGTCGCCCTCGGCTTCAGTCTCACCTACTTCTTTATTATCGATACGCAACTGGGCGTGTGGGACTCGATGATGGCAAGTTGGAACATTTTGAAGGGCTACAAGTGGCAATTGTTTCTTATATCTCTGGTCTGCGGCCTCATCAACATCCTGGGCATCCTGTGCCTTTTTGTGGGATTGCTGGTGACGGTGCCGCTCAGTTTCATCGCGATAGCGTGCGTTTATCACCGCTTACGGACAAAACAGGCGATGGCGCTTCAGGCACAGGCCGCGTCGCGCCCGCAGTCCGGCCCGCAATGGAGCGCGCCGCCTCCTCCTCCAGGCGGGGAAACTCTTGCAAGTTGATGTTTTAGAGTGTAGTTGGCTTGGGAGGTTACTATGATTAAGTTCAACTGCCCCGTCTGCGGAAAGAAACTCGCCGTCCCGAAAGAGCACGCCGGCCGGCAAGCCCGCTGCCCGGCATGCAAGCAAACACTCACAATCTTGGCCCCCGCCGGCGCAAAGCCTGAACCGCCGAAGCAACAACCGGCCCCGCCTCAGCCGTCCACAACAAGCGCCGCACAACCGGGTAAGATAGAAACGCCTCATGCCGAACCAGACATTGCCGATGCCTTACGAACGCGGCTGGCCGTGCCTTCACGGCGGGTGAGATACGAACTCTGGATAGATAAACGCATGGTGATGGGCCTACTTGGCTCCATCATCCTTTCCGCGGGCATTTTCGCTCCCATCATATCGGGGCCGTCCTCCGGCGGCATGGGCTTCTCAAGCGTGGGCTTGCTCGGCGGCGCTGTCATCATCGGCTTGGCGGCGGCTTCGATTGTCCTTACACTGATTGGACACTACCGCTCGCTCCTTGTAACGGGCCTCCTGGCGCTAGGCAATATCGGATACACGTTCGTGGACTTCGAAGTGAAGGTCGCCGCCGGGATCGTCAAGAATGTGCACCTTTCGTGGGGCTGGGGAGTTTTGGCCGCCGGGGTAATAATGCTGATAATCGCCGCATCCCTTAAGGATTGACAGCGTTGGGTCAGACCCCCCCGATTTGATCGGGGCGGAGCGCCGCCCTGATATCCCTTACATTCATCACAAATGAAAGATCGGGGCCGCTCGTAGAATAGCGGTCTGACCCCGAAAATCAGCCGCCCGCAGAAAAGAAATTTTCCTTGACATCCCACTCCCTCCACCTAAAATTACCGTTACAATTCATTCCGGAAATTCGAGGGTTTTAGATAGGGAGTAGTCACATGATACGCTTCAACTGCCCCGCCTGCGGAAAAAAGTTGGCTGTTCCAGATGAATTCGCAAACAAAAAGGCTCGCTGCCCTGGCTGTCAGCAGACAATTACTGTTCCGACTCAAGCGGAGGAAGTGATTCCCATCGTTTCCGGTCCGTCGGAACCACCTCCTCCCCAACCTCAATCCCAACAAAGTTACAGCCCGCCACCGCCGCCGCCACAGCCCCCACAAGGTTACGGCCCGCCACCAGCCTACGCGCCACCTCCGCAAGGATATTGGGCGCCTTCTCCAGGCATGCCAAACGCGCAACTTCCCCAAGGCCTCTCAATTGCATCGATGGTATTAGGCATTGTATCACTCGCAATAAACTGCTGTGGAATTGTCGGAATCCCATGCGGCATAATAGCAATCGCTTTTGGCGGCGTTGCTCTGTCGAAATGTAAGAAAGGTGAGGCTGGAGGAAAAGGCATGGCGGTCGCAGGCTTGGTATGTGGCATCATTACAGTGTCCTTTGGGGCCTTGTTGTGTATCTTATGGATGTTGGGAACACTTGCGTCGCCTATGGGGGCTTTCCACCAACCCTAATCAACGCAAATAAGATATCGGCGACAGCACTGCCGTCAATGATGTAAGGTAACTTGGTATTAATTTCGTTTCAGGGCGGCGAGGAATTTGGCGGCGGGGAGGCAGTTGACGACGTCGGCCTTGGTGGCCCAGCCTTTGCGGGCGGCCGCGACGCCGTACTTGATGTCGTTGATGTCGTTGATGCGGTGCGCGTCAGGGCAGATGCAGAACTTCACGTCCTTCTCCAGCGCTCTCTTCACGTAGCGCCAGTCCAAATCAAGCCGCTGCGGGTTCGCGTTTATCTCTATGACCACGCCGTTTGCGGCGCAGGCGTCGATGACCTTCTCGATGTTTATCTTGAACGGCTCCCGCGCCAAAAGCAGGCGTCCCGTCGGATGACCAAGCATCGAAGTATAGGGATTCTCCAGAGCCTTTATGACAGCCTTTGTCATTTCCAGTTCCTTGTTCGGCATCCGCGCGTGCACTGCTGCGATGACGAAATCGAATGTCTTCAGCGCATCCTTGCTGTAATCCAGCGAACCGTCGCTTAGGATGTCCACTTCCGTGCTCTTGAAGATTTTGAAGCCTTTCAGTTTCTTGTTGAGCGCGTCAATCTCGCCGTGCTGTTTTTTGAGGCGTTTCTCATCCACGCCGTTGGCGTAGGTGGCGGTGGCGCTATGGTCGGCAACGGCCATGTACTCGTAGCCCATCTTAATGCACGCGTCGGTGAATTCCTTTATGGAACCCAGCCCATCGCTGTAATCAGTGTGCACGTGAATGACGCCGCGAACGTCTTTCTCCTCAATTAACTTCGGCAGTTTGCCCTTTTCGGCGGCCTCGATTTCGCCCATGTTCTCGCGGAGTTCCGGCTCGATGTACGCAAGGCCGAGTTTCTGGAAGATTTCCGCTTCGTCTTTGCACGGAATAAGTTTGTCCTCGCCGCCCTTGCCCTTGCCAACTGCGAAGAGGCCGTACTCGTTCATCTTCATGCTGAATTTCTTTTCCGCGCGCCCGCGCATGGCGACGTTATGTTCCTTGCTCCCGGTGAAGTGGTGCAGGGCGTACGGAAATTGCCTATCATCAACGATGCGAAGGTCCGCGGCGACGTTACTTTTCAGAATGACCGAGACCTTGGTTTCGCCTTGCGCGGTAACGGTTGCAACCTGCGGGAGCGCGGCGAATTTTTCGCCGACTTCTTCCGGCTTTTTCGAGGAGACGACGATGTCGATGTCCTTGGAAGTCTCGCAGCGGCGGCGGATGCTGCCAGCGATGCTGATGCGGATGATGTTCTTGTCTTTCTTCAACGCATTCTCAAGGGACTCGGCCTGCTCGCGGATTTCCGAGGAGATGTAGCGACCCTGCGCCTTCTTGATGAACGCGATGCCTTCGAGAATTTTTTCCTGCGAGCGCTCGCCGAAGTGCGGCAGCGCCGCGATGCGGTTTTCGTGGCAGGCGTATTCAAGCGCGGCGACGTCCGTTATGCCCAACTCGTCCCAGATGGCCTTGATTTTCTTCGGCCCCATGCCGGGGATGCGGAGCATTTCGAAAAGCCCCTCCGGCAACTCCTTCTGCAGGTCTTCGTAATATTTCATCTTGCCGGTGGCGAGGAGTTCCTTGATTTTTTCGGCGATGGATTCGCCGACGCCGGGGATTTCCCTGAGGCGGTCTTCTTTGGCGAGCGGGTTGATGTCCTCGCCGATGGTTTCGATGTTTCGCGCGGCGTTGTAGTAGGAGCGGACCTTGAAGGGGTTTTCGCCCTTGAGTTCCAGCGCTGTGCCGATGTCATTCAGGATTGCGGCGACTTCCTTCTTGTCCATGCGTGGTTTCCTGTAACACGGTTATTGCTCAGCGAGCAGTATTACTTTACACTTTTTACCTGTGCCACAAGGCTTCGAATTTGATCACAAACGCTTTCCGCTCCTTTTACGCAGTACAAGATGGGCCCCTTTTCAACCCTGCGCAGAAATGTGAAAATCGTATAGTTCCTCGTTACTTTGGCGGCGTCGCGCAATACTATATCACCGATATCCCCTTTTCTTTTTCTTAACGTGATGCCATGAATCCGATGCATCTTTAACGACGTGCGAGTCTTGCCAGTTGCCATCATTACGCGATAATCAGTTAAGACATACCACGTATTGCGGGCAACCCAAGGCCACTGCAAGTACCCTATGATAATCGCATATACTGCCAACAAGAACCAGGGAACGTCCCACCTATGCGCTGCCAAAGCATTCCTTGAGATCTCAAGCACACCAAAGAGGCAAGCCACCAGTATGATGCCAAGCAGAATATGCCAAATACGCATCCAAACAAAAGACCTCACGTCAGATTTGCCCGACCAGAGCACTTTCTCATCTGATTCCAGTTCGTGAAGCAATGGGTTTTCGGCCGCATTCATCTCTAGCCTCCCTGTATCTTACAGCATGATCGGAACGACCTGAAGGTCGTTCCCCACAACGCCGTGACCAATCGCGCCCGGCAGGACAAACTACGGCGTGGCCGGGGCGGGCATCACCACGCGAAAGCCGATGTAGTTGTTTTTGGCCTCGGGTTTGTTCTTGTCGCGATCTGCGGATCGTGCGCTTATGAAGCAGTGCGCCCATGAACCGCCGCGCCGCACGCGCTCGGCACCGTCTGCCGGACCCGTAGGATCCGTGACGCCGTTCTTGCACTCTTCATAGTATTTCTCGCCGTACCAATCGGAGCACCATTCGTACACATTGCCGTGCATGTCGTATAATTTCCATGCATTCGGCCCCTTTGTGCCTACTTCGTGGGTCTTATGGTCTGAATTGCCGTCGAACCAGGCATTATCGCCGAGTTTTTCCTGGTCATCGCCGAAAGACCATCTTACCTTGCTCCCCGCCCTGCAGGCGTACTCCCACTCCGCCTCGGTCGGCAGGCGGAACCCGTCCCCGGCCTTCTGCATGAACTCCTGCGCGTCGTCCCAAGTTACTTCCTCAACCGGCAGATTGTCGCCCTGCCAGTTGCTTGGATTATTGCCCATGATTACCTTCCACTGCGCCTGCGTTACCTCATACTTGCCCATGTAAAAAGGGTTGCTGATTTTCGCGCGATGCACAGGCCCCTCGTCGATAAACCTGTATTGCTCCGCGTCCGGGGACCCCATGTCGAACTCGCCCGCAGGAATGAGGCGAAGGTGTATCCCGCTTTTCTTGTGGACGATCTCTTTCCATAATCCCGTCGTCTCATCGCGCCCTTCCACCTCAACGGGTTCAAACGAGTCGCTCAAACCAGCCTCAGGGGCGAAGTGAGCGTCGCCGGCTTCGCGCGGATTCGCCTGTTCCGGTTGTGGTGGATTTTCTCTGCACCCGAAAGAGATGAGAATGAGGACCAGAAAAAACGATATACTCTTTGCCACGACACTATCCTCCGTGAACTGTTGGAATGTTGGGCGGCCTCATGTATCACTGCGCCGCACGTCCCCTTGATTAACCCTTGTTCGCATGGCTCTGTCAAGAAAATCCCGCGCCGGCGGCCAATAGTTTTGTTATTGACACGTCTCCGAAAACGGCGTCATAATTCCAGCACCTCGTGGCGCTTGCTGTGGTAGTTTGAGCCGATGTTGACGCACCTTATGTGCCCGTTCCGGAAAAAGCCGGGATTGTGCGTGTGGCCGGAGTAGGCATATTTCACCTTCGGGTGCATGAGCAATTCCTCGCCGTACCTCGCGCTGCCCATGAAGGCGTTCGCGAAAGACCATGACCGCGACGGCTTGCGCAGAACCATGTTCTCGAACGGAAGGTGATGGAAGACGCTGACGATCCTTTCGCATTGCGGCTCGACGGTCGCGATGTGCTCCCGAAGTTTCGCGAGCGTCAGGTCGGTGAATTCGACATCCGTGAATTTCCAGCGGATGTATTTCACGTCCATCCATATCGTGCCGTCGTCGAGCACTTTCTTCTCGTAGGTCTCCATCGGGACATCGAGAGAAGGCTCACGAAACGTATAGTCGTACCATCCGACAGTGCCGACAAATCCTATGCCGCCAATGACCAAAGGCACATCATCAAGGGCGTGAAAACCGCACTGGGCGTAGATCTCCGGAAGAATGGCCGCGTACATATCATAGGAATCGAACGGAACGTCGCCATTGACCCACAGGTCGTGGTTTCCGGATATTGCGAGTTTCTTTCCGGAAAAATCCTTGAAGAGTTGAAGGCACACGATGAAATTTCTGAGGGGAAGGCTGGCATTGTCGCCGCAGAGGACGAGAACGTCGCCGCCTTCCTTGCAGATCGTCTTGGCGAGCGCGCGGGCGGACTCATCGCCGTCCTCGCGGAAACCGTAATGCAGGTCCGCTGTGAAAAGTATTTTCATAAGGATATTTCTTCGCGGGGTCGGGCGTCAGACCCCTCCCGAAGTCCCGAAGCGGGACTTCTCTTTGGCGTCTGACCCCCTCGGCTACGGGTTCAATATATACTTTGACGTTTGCCCTTCCGACGACTATGATACGGCCTCTTATGAATTCGGACAAGTCAAAACGGAGTCAATATGATCGCGCTGTCAACCTGCTGGGTGCCTGAAGGCGTCACGACCCTGCGACAACTTTTCGAAATCGGAAGAGAGCTGGGATTCCGGCAATTTGAACTCGGCGTTATACCTCCTCAGGCCGGGATAAAGTTCCGGCTTAAGGAAGTCCTGCGCGCGATAGCGGAACTCGGCATAGAGATAGTCAGCGCGCACAACGTGGTAAGCGAACTCGCAACGGACGAGAAAAACATCCGCGGCGACTTCATCGCGTCCCTCGACGAGGAGCGGCGTCGCGTCGGCGTGCGCGACGCGCTGGAAACGGCAAAGAACTGCCGCGCCGCCGGCGGGCGGGCAATCGTCATACATCCGGGATTCGTAAAGGGAATCAAATTCCCGGAAATGCTCGAACAGCAGGAACGCGTCGCGAAGCAAATCGAGGCACGCGGCCTTACGCCCGAAGTGAAGGCGGAAATCGCGAAAATGTACGAATGGCGGAACAGCCACGCCGCCCCGCACCTTGAGGCCGCCGTGCGCAGCATGAAGGAAATCGCCTCCGCCGCGCCAGACATGAAGTTCGGGCTTGAACCGCGGTATTTCTACAACGAGATTCCCACTATCGACGAATTGCAAATCCTTTTCGACCGCATCGACGCGCCGAACGTCTATTACTGGCACGATGCAGGCCATTGCCAAATCAGCGAGTTCTTCGGCCTCTGCCGCCACGAGGAATGGCTTGAACGATATGGCCCGATGATATTGGGCATACACCTTCACGACATGATCGGCGCGCGCGACCACAAGCGCATCGGCTCGGGCCAAATTGATTTCAAAATGATCAGGAAATACATCAGGCCGAGCACGATAAAAGTCTTCGAATTCGGAAGGGTGTCCCGGCACGATATTCTGGACTCGGTCAAGTTCCTACAGGATCTCGGTATTCAGTAATGCAGTTCCAACGGTTTTTATACCGCAGGTTTATCAGGCCCATAGTGACCGCACACGACACGCCCCACGCGGTTGCGCTGGGCATTGCCGTCGGCATAGCCGTAGGATTTCTGCCTTTCCTCGGTCTGCAGATGATAATCTCCGCCGTCGCGGCAACCATCCTTGGCGCAAACCGGCTTGTCTCCATCGCACTCGTATGGATATCAAATCCTCTGACTGCCGCCCCACTGTTCTGGCTCGATTACTATGTTGGGACGAAATTGCTGGGCATCGCTCCGCTCAGTAGAGACCTCATCAATGAACGCATCGGCCATGTGGGGCTCTCAAACTTCTGGCAAATCATCAGCGTGCTCAGCGGAGACATACTCTGGCCGATGATCGTCGGCGGGCTGGTCTCGGGCGCTCTAATCGCGGCGGTGCTGTACCCCGTTTCGCTATGGGGGATCAAATCCCGCGAGCGGCATATCCGGAAAAGCCTCCGGCAAATGCTCACCAAAAGAAAACTGATACTGGCCAGTTGTTCCGAGCGACGCCGACAACTTCTTCGCAAATGGGGTTACGAGTTCGATGTGGTCGAACCCGGCGTCAATGAAATCACGGAATCGAAATTCAACCCCAACAAAACCGCCCGGCACAATGCGCGGCGCAAGGCGCAGGCCGCCGCCAAGAGGATCACCAATCCGGATGCCGTCATCGTTGCGGCGGACACCTTGACGGTTTTGGAAAAGAAATTAATCGGCAAGCCCGCTGACGAAGCCGACGCTGAGCGGATTCTCAGCGAACTCAGCGGCACGCGCCACTCCGTAATAACCGCCCTGTGCGCCATCGACATGCGCACGCGCAGAACAATAGTGGACGATGACGAAGCATTCATCCGCATGCGGAAACTCACGCCGCAGGAGATACGCGACTACGTCAAATCCGGCGAGGCGATGGGCAAAGCAGGCGCCTATGCCGTCCAGGAAACCGGCGACAAATTCATCAGAAAAATCCGGGGCAACTTCGACACCGTCGTGGGATTCCCGCGCGATGTCTTCGAGAAAATGATGCACCGCCTGCTCATTAGACAAAAGGAGAAAAAACCGTATAATCCGCATATCAACTACGCTTAACGTCTGACGTTGTCCGACATGGTCTGACAGATGAAACTAAAACGCTTTTTCTATAACAGGATCATCCGCCCCATTATAACGGTTCACGACAATCCGGAGCCGATGGCGCTGGGGGTATTCATCGGCATATTCATCGGAACCACACCGACCATCGGCGTACAAATCCCCCTCGCAATAATAATCGCCGCGCTTCTCGGCGCGAACAAGATAGTGGCCGCCGCCATGACATGGCCGGCAAACTATCTCACGGCGGTGCCGCTATACTGGTTCGAACATTATGTCGGCGCAAAAATACTCGGAAAAGCAACTCTGCACTTTGACGACATTCAGTCGCTGCTTTCCCAGATAACTTTCACCAATTTCTGGCAAGTCGTCGGCAAAGACCTTTTCTGGCCGCTGATGGTGGGCGGCGCGATAGTCGCCCTTATCTTCGCCGTGCCCTGGTATCCCTTCTCACTGTGGTTCCTCCGGGCGCGCCGTCGCAGAATCAACAAACGCATGAGCCGTCTGCTTACCGGCCGCAGATTGATTATCGCAAGCGCATCCTCGCGGCGGCAGAGGCTCGTGCGCGAATGGGGCTACGACTTCGAGGTGATTGAGTCAAACGTACAGCCCCACGCCGACTGCGCCGCGCACCCGCTGAAAACGGCCCTTTACAACGCGCGCCTCAAGGCCAAGGACGTCGCCGGCAAAGTCGATGACGCGGTAGTCGTCGCCGCCGACACCGTAATCGCGTACAAGGGAAAAACCTACCACAAGCCCGCGGACGAGGCCGACGCGCTGCGAATCCTGCGCGAGTTAAACGGCACGCGGCACTCCGTCATCACCGCCATTTGCGCCATAGACGCGAAGACCGGCAGGACGACAGCCGATCATGACGAAGTCATCGTGCGCACGCGAAAAATGACCGAAGACGAAATACTGGCTTTCGTCAAGGAACGCGGCCTGAGCCGCTCGGGGCCATACAAGGTGCAAATCGACAACGATGATTTTATCAAGAGAAACGACGGCCATCTCGACACGGTCATCGGTTTCCCGCGTTACATCTTCGAAAGAATGATGCCGCGCCTACTCGGCGAACGTAATCTCTCTTCGGCGGACCAACCTGCCCGCAAGGTCCCTGCATAGGCAAGAGGCGCTTATGATTCTTTGCTACACAACCTGCAAAAACAAATCAGAAGCAAAGCGCATCGCGCGTCATCTGCTCGGCAAGAAACTCGTCGCCTGCGCCAACATGTTTGGAATCCGCGCGCTGTACTTCTGGAAGAACGCGCTCCGCGACGAGCCGGAGTGCTTCCTGCTGATGAAGACGCAGGCGAAGCACTGGGGCGCAATCCAGCGCGAAATCAAAAAACTCCATTCCTACGAACTGCCCGCGCTCGTCCGCCTCGGCGCGCAAGCCAGCGCCGCTTTTGAGCGATGGGTCAGCGCCGAGACGAGCGCGCCAAGACCTAAAAAGACTGCCAGGAGAACGAGATAGGCAAGCCGTCGCGCGCTTGCGCCAAAGCATGTCCGCGCCTTTGCGGCTCCTGTACCCTAAAGTTACCTAAGTTAAATTCTGACGTTATCCCATATGCCATGGCGCGTTAGGCTTTTTTCGGCCTTTCTTTTAGGGCATTTTAGGTGACATTTTAATACCCCCCTCCCCCCTGTTTTTTTTAACATGCCTCACCGTATGATGTTACCATTTTCGATGCCTTCGGATGCCCACGATTTTAGGGCATTTTAGGGCATTTTAGGGCACATGTACCCTAAAATTAGGGGACACATGTTTCGCTTACCGCCAAGCCTCCAGAAAAAATTTCCCATGCTGCTGATGACCGCGGGCAAGGAACCGAGAACGAAAAACAAAAAACCAAAAATGTTTTTCGTTTTTGGTTCTTCGTTCTTTGTTTTTCGTTCTCCCACACACCGCACCATGTGCCCAAGTACACAGGATATTGTGTGCACGCCGCGAAGCATATCCCATGAACTTGCGAGCGTCAAGGACTTTTTGAAAAATTCCTCAGGAAAATTTGCCTCAGATGGCCGCTGATAGACGCAGATGAAAAAATGAAAGAATGAAGACGGAAAAGGTAAAAGTATTTTCGTTCTTGGTTTTTCGTTCTTGGTTTTCTTCCACCGCAAAGGCCTGACCCGACTTCCGTGTCGAGGGACGCAAAGATTCTCTACTTTCTACTGCTCTACTGCTCTCCGCGCAGCGGAGGATGGACCTGATGCACACTGATTAGAAACAGGGGCGTGTGTTTATGCGCTCCTGTTTTATTTTGTCTTGGTGTTCTTGGTGTCTCCGCTACGCGGAGCGGGCTTGGGTGGTTGAAAGAAAATCTGTGAAATCTGTGTAATCTGTGGATCGTCCTGGCGGTTTCCTCACGAGTTGTCGCGGTAGAGTTCGCGGATGCGCTTGACTATGTCGGTGGTTGAAATGCCGTTGACCATCGGCGCAAGGCGCACTTCGCCGCCGTAGGATTCGACGAAGTTCGCTCCGACAACCTCTTCCTTGCTGTATTGCGCGCCCTTGATGATGACGTCGGGCTTGATGAGTTTGAGCAGTTCCATCGGCGTATCCTCGCCAAAGAAGACGATGTAGTCGATCCACTCTATCGCGCTGAGTATCTGGCCGCGGTGGGTCTGGTCGAGTATGGGGCGCGGCGGGCCTTTGAGACGCCTGACGGATTCGTCGGTGTTGACGCCGACGATGAGAACATCGCCCTGAGCCTTTGAGAATTGCAGGTACTTGATGTGGCCGATGTGCAGAAGGTCGAAGCAGCCGTTAGTGAAGGCGATACGTTTTCTTTTGCGGCGGGCTTCTGCGACGACCTGGGCGATTTCGGCTTGGGTCTTGATTTTGCTGGGCGTGAGGTAGTGCATTTCCTTGATGCGCGCGATTATCTCCTGCCGCGTTACGGGCGAAACGCCGACGCGGCTTATCTCAATCCCGCACGCGACATTCGCCAGGCGCACGGCGTCTTCAACCGTCCGCCCGCTCGCCATCACAAAGCCCATGACGCTGAGCGCCATGTCGCCCGCGCCGGTTGTGTCATAAACCTCCACGGGGTGCGTGGGGAATATTTCAAGGGCGTCGCCGTTGAATATCGCGATGCCGTCGCGGTCCAGCGTAATTGTTGCAAAGGCGAGGTCGAAGTTTTTCTTGAGCATCTGTGCGGCGCGGCGGATGTTTTCCTCGCTGTTTAACGCGATGCCGGTAATCTGCTCAGCCTCGCGGCGGTTGGGCGTGACGGTCGTCGCGCCGGAGAATTTGGCGGCGTCCCCGCACTTTGTATCCACGAGGACGGGCTTCCTGTTTTTGCGGGCAGCGGCGATTGCCTCGCGCGCGACGCGCTCGGAGAGAAGCCCCTTGTTGTAGTCCGAGATAATGACGAGGTCCTGTTTCGGCACGGCGGCGGCAATGAAGGCGACGACCTTGTCCTCGATGTCGCGGGGGAAAGGGGTCGTGTCTTCGTTGTCGACGCGGACGACATGCTGAACGCGGGCGATAACGCGGGTCTTCACGCCGGTGGGCCGTCCTGCCGCGGCAAAAACGCCCTTCGTGCCGACGCCGAGTTTTTCCAGTTCGGCAAGGACGAGCGTTCCGTGATAGTCGTCTCCAATAACGCCGCAGCACGTGGCCTCCGCGCCCAGGCAGACGAGGTTTGCGATGACGGAGCCCGAACCGCCGAGTTTATTTTCCTCGCGTTCGACCTTGAGAACGGGAACGGGGGCTTCGGGCGAGATGCGCCCGACGTCGCCCCAAACGTAGCGATCCAGCATCAGGTCCCCCACCACGAGGATTCGCGGTGAGCCGATCAAATCGGGAATCTCTTCCAGTGGCTGTTTCATTTGCCTGCACCTCCAAACATCGTTTCTTCGACTATCTGGCAGAGTATGTGGATAACGGTTATGTGACATTCCTGTATTCTGGCTGTGGGATGCGCGTCCACGACGACGGCGTAGTCGGCCATATCCTTCAGTTTGCCTCCGTCTCTGCCCGTGAGTCCCAGTACAAAGGCGCCGCGGCGTTTCGCCTCTTCGACGGCCTTGAGGACATTGGGTGAATTGCCGCTGGTGCTTATCGCGATAACGACGTCGCCCTTCTTGACGAGCGCCTGGACCTGTCTTACGAAGATATCGTCAAAACCGTAATCGTTTCCGACCGCGGTCAATATCGAGGTATCGGTGGTGAAGGCAACTGCCGGGAGCGCTCTGCGGTCAACCATAAATCGGCCGACCAGTTCCGCGGCGAAATGCTGCGCGTCGGCTGCGCTGCCGCCATTGCCGAATATATATACCGTACCATAGTTGCTCAGCGCTTTAATCACGGCATCGGCCATAGCGCTTATAACGGGCACCTGGTCGGCAAGGAGCCGTTCCTTGACGCGGATACTTTCTTTTATCAGTTCGGTTACCTTTTTTTCATATGGCTTCATCTGTGCGCTCCTTTTGAGGTATTTGCGGACTTGAGCGGGGCGGCGTGAAGAAGCCCGCGCGCCTTAGTGTTTCCACGCCTTCCAGAACGTCGTCAACGTCGACGGCCTCGACGCATTTGAAGCGAGGACACTTGCGCCAGTCGCAGCCCTCGCAATCGACGCTCTTGGATACCACATAATGCCTGGCACCCCTGCCGGCCCACCTTGACGGCATAGTGCTCGGGTCGCGGTGGGTGAATATGGAAACGGTCGGCGCGCCCACCGCAACAGCCATGTGGAGCGGTCCCGTGCTGGGGGCAATCACAAGATTGGCCCTTTTCAGCATGGCGGTGAGGTCTGCTATCGTCAGGCGGCCGGCCAACGACGTTGACATTTCGGACATCGTCGCCCTTATTCCCTCTATGAACGGCTTGCTCGTCCCGCCACCGGTAAAGACGACCTTTGCGCCATAGTCCCGTATTATACGGTCGGCTGCCAATGCATAGCGTTCCGGAAGCCAGCGGCGCGGTTCCCTGGAACGAGCACTGGGATCGGGATGTATGCATACGACGCAATCACCGGCGCTGATGCCGCTCGCCTTCAATATCTCCGCAACCTTGTGCTCATTTTCGGGCGAACAGTCCAGTTTCAGCAGGTGCGGGTCACTCCGGCCCCCCATTAAACGGACAAGGTCCAGCAGTTGGTCTGCCTCGTATCGGTTATCGACAGGCCTCGGGGTGACCTTGTGGGTGAAAAGAAAACCCCGGTGGTGTCTGTTAAAGCCTATTCTGCATGGCGCGCCCGACAGGTACGCCAGGACGGCGCTTCCCACGTGCTGATGGTTGTAAAGGTCGAGCGCCAGGTCAAACCTGTTCCCGGCAAGCCACCTGCAAATGCCGAACTGGTAGCGCATCGTCCGGCGCCTTTTCACGTCGTACTCTATCAGATCGGATACGTCATCGTTCCATTTGAACAAACCCGCATAGGCCGATCTGAGGAAGACGGTGATTGATGCTTGCGGGTACAATCGTTTCAACGCAGAGATGGCGGGTGTGCACATTAGGGCGTCGCCAATACCCTCGTACTCTGTCATCACCACAAGGATTTTCCGGGGGGCGATGCGCGCAAGATTGGGCCGCAGTATCAGACTATCGAATAGCACCTCGCAGAACAGGAAAAACATATGGCGGAGGTAGAAATATCCCTTCCTGCAATAATAGAACATCAACCTGTTCTTGGAGAGAATCTTTCTGATATCCATGAAACGTCCAGCTAGTGTTACGTCCGTGCTTCGACCGAGTATGAAGCAACATGTCTTATCCTTACCGCTGCTCTATTCCCCTATGCTCTTTTCCTGCGCCGCTCCGTTGCCTAGAGAAGGCTCGCAACCTGTATGCTTGTCGTTCTCTACGCGCCGCTGCAGGATGAGAAGCCTTTTATCTCGTCGCCCGCGAACATAAAATATTCTTGCATACAGCATGGCGCACCAGGGCCGTGTCACTTCATCTCCCCGCCTTCCCCCGGAGTTGACCACAAAGCCGTTACTCCGTCGGCGAAACCCCGGGCGCCTTTCTCCGAGTCGATTTGCCTGATTCCAGTGTCGGCAAGATTCCTGTAAACATCCTCCGGCTGGATAGCCAGCGGTTCGGTCACTGTGGGCGAGTGGTGATTTATCTGTAATCGCAAGAAGCCTCCCGGCTTTAGAATCCTCTTGATCTCCCGGCATGTCCTGGAAAAATCGTCCACGTGGTCGAGGGAATTTCGAGATATCACAACATCAAAAAAGTTGTCCGGCACGGGGATCTTCTCCGATTTGCAGTTGACAAAAGTCGCTTGGTCCTTGAATTCCTCCAGCGGGTAGCCGATTTCCATATACTTGTTGATAAGGTGGTCAAAGCCCCAGCGCTCGCAGTTCTCAAAGACAAGCAACAGCGGAAACGCGCCGCACCCGATGTCCGCGACCCTTTTGCCGACAAAAGCGTCCTTGCGCAGTTTCAAATCAGAAAGATACGAAGCATGTTCCAGTTCAAAGCGGATATATGTCATCACCGCGTTTTTCCTGTAATCGAACCGGGTTTCCTTCTCCTCGGGTTTCGGGAACCTGTATCTGAACGCCTTCTTGCCTTCAAACCAAGACAGTATATCGTTGTTCAGCATATTCTTCCAGTATCTCAGTTCGGCCCTAGGCTTGCCCAGTTTCTGAACAATCCAAGTTCTGGCCAACATCCCTTTAATAATACTTATCATCGCCTGTCCTCCGGATTTGTTCTCACCCTTCGCCAAGCATTCCCCCAGCCTCCGTTCACCGCGTCTTGCGCCTTTTAATTGCCTTCAGAAGGCACCCCTCGACTTTCTTTGCCGCGACCGGGGGCACAAATCTTTCCGGTACTCGCCTGCGATACTTCTCTCCCGTCTCGATCCCTGTCGTCTGGCAACCGCCGGATTGCCTGTAAAAGAGCCGCCGGAGAAATTTCATCCACCAGGAAACCCGGTCTCGTCCCATCAGAATTGCGACGCGCGTTCCAGCCTTTTGGTCATCAGATTACCGCGCAAATCGGCATTTGACAAGATGAAATTCACGGCGGGCGCAATTTCTTCCGGGCTGAGTGGGTCGAAGAGGACGGCGGCGGCGCCGACGACTTCGGGGACCGCGGCCACGTTGGAGCAGACGACGGGCGTTCCGCAGGCCATCGATTCGAGCGGCGGGATGCCGAATCCCTCGAAGAGCGTTGGGAAGACCTGCAGGTCCGCGGCGGAATATACGACGGGCAGTTCATCGTCGGAGACGAAGCCCGCGAAAACGACGTGGTCCTTGAGGCCAAGGTCTTCGACGGTCCTGAAGATGACTTCCGCGCCGAACCATTTTGTGCCGCCGAGGACGAGTTTGTGCTCGACGCCGTATTTCTTGCGAAGGATTGAATACGCCTTGAGGAGTGTAACATGGTTTTTGCTCGGGTGGGCGAGGCGGGCGATGTAAACGATGACGGGTTCGCGGAAGCCGTGCTTCCGGGCGACTTTCTCTCGGCATTCTTCTTTGTCGAGTAGGCGGAACCTGTCGAGGCCGATGCCGTCATACGTGACGGTGATGCGGTCCTCGGGAATGTTGAAGAAGTTGATGACGTCGTTTTTCGTGAAGTTGCTGACGGTGAAGACATGGTCGAGTCTCCGCGCAAAAGCGCGATCCAGATGCTTCAAGTAAAAATCGCGCAATCGCCCGTATTTGTTTTTAACATGGTAGGTTCCCAGGTCATGAACGGTCCCCACCAGTTTGCAGGGCTTGCGCCATATGAAGCGCTGCTGGCTGGAGAGATGAAGAAGGTCGAGTTTTTCCTTCTTTGCAATGCCGGGCAATTTGGTGTGGTGCCAGATGAGGTTGGAAATCTTGCGCGAATATTTCGCCTCGTAGGCCCTGACGGCAACGCGCTCTGAGGCGGGCGGGAATGAGGAAAGCGAGTCCTC
>Ga0315291_10001681_pt1 | contig 29457 bp, 21 predicted proteins | sample YL17G12_20_MG_FD_203070 | JGI IMG/M metagenome (GOLD analysis project Ga0315291, IMG submission 203070) | Sediment microbial communities from Yellowstone Lake, YNP, Wyoming, USA - YL17G12_20 | ecosystem: Environmental > Aquatic > Freshwater > Lake > Sediment | place: USA: Wyoming | collected...
CGTTCTTCTCCACCTTCGGCACGTTTGCGCCGACTTCGCCGTGGATGCGGTAGTAGTGCGAGCCGCCCAGTTCGTTGCGCGTCAGCCCGACAATGTAAATGAGATTCCCGGCCTTCTTGAAGTCCATCGTAACGGCCAAATCCACGTCCGGCATGACGCCGATGGCGCTGATGAGGAGCGAATGCGGGATGCAGATGTTCTTGCCGTCGCCGGTGAATTCGTTGTTAAGGCTGTCCTTGCCGGAGATGAACGGCGTGCCGTAGAGGAGCGCGAAATCATGGCAGGCCTTTGCCGCCAGGACAAGCGCGCCGAGGCGGTCCGGTTTGTCGGTGATGCCCCAGCAAAAATTGTCGAGCAGCGCCACGCGGTCAAGCGGACAGCCCACGGCGACAAGATTTCTGAGCGCCTCGTCGATTGCGCTTGCGGCCATCCAATAGGGGTCGATGTCGCCGTAGCAGGGGTTCATGCCATTGGACAGCACAATCCCGCGCCGCGAATCGTAGAGCGGCGCGTTGACACTGGCGTCGCCGGGGCCGTCGTTGTGCGCGCCGACAAGCGGCTTGAGGACGCTCCCCGCCTGCACTTCGTGGTCGTACTGGCGGATGACCCATTCCTTTGAGCAGACATTCCACGACGAAAGGATTTTGTGCAAATCCCTGCCGTAATCTTTTTTCTCGACGATAGTCGGCTCTTTCAGTTCGAGCGCTTTCCAGACGGCCTTGCGGACTATCTTGGGGACGCCTTTGTGCAGGAATTCCATGTCGAGTTCGCAGACGACTTTTCCCTTGTACCTAAGGCGGAGTTTGCGATCACCCGTGAACCGTCCGAGAACGACGGCCTCAACGTCTTCCGCCTTGAAGAGCGCCATGATTTCGTCGAGTTTATCAGGGGGGACCGCGAGGATCATCCGCTCCTGGGCCTCGCTTATCCAGATTTCGGTGTAACTGAGGCCCTCGTACTTGAGGGGCGCTTTGTCAAGGTCAACCTCCACGCCGGTATCCTCGCCCATCTCGCCGATGGCGCTTGAGAAACCGCCGCCGCCGCAGTCCGTGATGCAGGTATAGAGACCCATGTCGCGGGCCTGAAGGATCGTGTCCACAAGCGTCTTTTCCGTAATTGCATTGCCTATCTGGACCGCGCCGGAGGAAATAGTTTCGGATTCTTCGGTGAGTTCGATGCTGGCAAAGGTAACGCCGCCGATGCCGTCGCGCCCGGTGCGGCCGCCGACCGCGACGACGAGGTCGCCGGCGTGGACCTGTTTGAAGCACTTGTCGCGCGGCATGATGCCTACGTTGCCGCAATAGACCAGCGGGTTGCCGATGTAGCGGTCATCAAAAAATATTGAGCCGTTGGTGGTGGGGATGCCCATGCGGTTGCCGTAATCGCGGACGCCGGCGACAACGCCCTTCATGATGCGCTTCGGGTGCAGGACGCCCGCGGGCAGTTTTTCCTTCGGGAAATCGGGCGGCGCAAAGCAAAAGACATCGGTGCTTATGATGGGTTTCGCGCCCATGCCCGTGCCCAGAGGGTCGCGGATTACGCCGCCGAGGCCCGTGTTCGAGCCGCCGTACGGCTCAATCGCCGAAGGGTGGTTGTGCGTCTCGACCTTGAAGCAGACGGCGTTTTTCTCGTCGAACTCGATGACGCCCGCGTTATCCTTGAAGACGGAGATGCACCAGTCTTTCTTGAGCGCCTCCGTGCTTTTCTTTATCGTGGCGGCCAGCAGGTTGTCGATGATTTCGCCGTTGTAGTCGATCCTCCCCGCGAAGGTCTTGTGCTTGCAGTGTTCCGACCAGGTTTGCGCTATGGTGGCAAGTTCGCAATCGGTTGGGTTGCGGCGAAGTTTCTCGAAGTGACCGCGGATGGTCTGCATCTCGGCGAGATTAAGCGAAAGCATTCCCTTGCGGCTGATTTCAAGGAGTTTCTTATCGTCCGCCCCGAGAATGTCAACAGTGGCAAGGTGCAGTTCATATTTTGCCAGGGGGATGTCCTGGAAGGGGAGTTCGAGATCGAAGGTGATGTCTTCGATGACCTCATTTGCCAGGATTTTCCGCGCGATGGTATCAAGTTCCGCGGCGGTGAGTTTGCCCTCGAGAAAATACTTTCGGATGGTCTTGACTGATTTTGCCTCAAAGCCGAGGTCCTTAATCGCCTTCTTCGCGCTCTGCTCAACGGGGTCCATGACGCCGGGCTTGCGGCTTATCTGTATCACGTGGCCCTCCGCGAATTGCCGATGCGGCTGCAACACGCGCGAGACATCGCCCATCTTCCTGATGGAATACTCATTGAGAACGCTGTCGGCGAGAAGTTCCTTTGCGATGAGAGCGGCCTTGCGTTCGTCGAGGTCGGAGACGATGTCGTATATCACCGCGGATGCGACATTATCCACCGACATGATGCCGAAGTCCCGGATTTGCGATAAGACGCTGTTGCCTTCGACATCGACATAGCCCTTCTTCGTCGTGATTTCGATTCTCCAATGCATAATCAACTCCGGCTCTAAGATTTGCCAAAAAGTGTGCGTGGATATTCTAACGCGACGGCGGCATGTTGCAATGAAAATCGCAGGTGAGCGGAGATTTGCGGATGCGGGGAAAATAAAAAGGGCGGCTCCGCGCAAACGGGGCCGCCCTTTGGAATAAAGAGGGCTATGAGACTAAATCTGTAATTGTTACTTCTGAATGTCCGGCACCATCTATCTGTTTTCATGGTTAACTGGCGCCCGCCAGACTATCGGCCGTTCTTTGATGTCAGGTAGCGCCTGCGCATTTCTGCGCAGGCGACCTGCATGGCCATACGGCCAAAACTGCTTTCTTTTCAACTGCGGCAAGCGTTCCCATCGAGCGGCATCCCGCTCAGCAGGGCGCGGCCGCAGAATTCCAGTCCGGCAAAGGCGGGCCGCCCGTCCAAGCGCGGCTCGCCCGCCGGCGCAAAATTACTGGTTTAGAGACAGACTTGCCGTAGTGGGAGCCGTGCCGTCAGTCGTGAAACGAATGACGCCGCTCTGATCGATGAAGAACCCGCGGTTGCCGGTTGTGCCGACCGCGTTCGGAAGCGCAGTCGCGGCCCAGGAGTTCGCATCCGGAGTCCCGACGATCGCTACCGTATAGCCACGGCTGATGCCGCTGCCGAGAGCCGAGTCAATGTAAGGAGGGGTGGCTCCGCTCAACAGGGCAAGCGTGCCGTACACGTTTGTACCGCTGTTATTGCGGTAGTTTTCCTGTGCGCTGGACAGAGTCCTCAGCGCGCCAATTGCCGCGGCTTCGTTGGCTGCTATCCTCGAACGCAGAAGGTTCGGTATTGCGATAGCGGCGATGATGGCGATGATGGCCACGACAATCATCAGTTCGATCAATGTGAAGCCTTTCTTCCTGCGATTCATTTTCTTGCTCCTAAAAAATGTGTGATAAGGTTCACTGGGGAAAATCGAGCAATAAACGAAATCGCATTAACAAGCGTGTTACATTTCGGGCGCCACCTCCTTCCACACAAACTGTTTTCTGAAGACTGAATCTTTTTCACGCGCTAAGACTGAATCGTTTCACTAAATCGTGCCGATCGCTGCCATTCATAGAGCAATGGGTGTGCCGGAAGTTGCAGGTAAAAAATATCCCGCGCCAACGACAGGAACTGCAAGATGTTGCGGAAAGTGACAATTTTTGCGTGCAGCCGTGTCCCGATTCTTTGACGCAGTTTGTCAGTGTCGGCAATCGATTTGTGACGCGCCGTGTCAATGCCATCAGCACTCGCCACGCGCACCGACCGCGACGATATCCGCTTTTCGCTTTTGTGGTGAGGTAACGGGATAGCGGTTTTGTGACACGTGCGCTCCTTGCCGCGTTCGCCTTATGGCTGCCCCGGTTGTGATTCCTTCATCCTTCATCCTTCATCCTTGCAACCTCTCCCGCTCTCCTCTCTCCCCGCGCGCAAGCGCCGCTCTACTGTTCACCTTTCAACTTTCTCCGCGTAGCGGCGCGCCGCCCACGCCGTTTCGGGCGACGTTGTTAACCGGAGGGATTGTCTGGCACCCTGGCCGTGAAAGTTTAGAATTTTGTGGTATTTGGGGTAATCGCCTTGACATAGGGGAAAATATGTGATATACTTACTTATTCAGATTAACGCTTCGCCGGGTCGGGCGGGGCGAGTCGGAAGTTGAAGAGTAATAGTCCGCAGAAGCGGGAGATAGTAAGGTGTGGTGGTGCAGTCGAAAAAGGGACGTATCTCAAAATAGGCTACGGGTCAACACGGATACTTCGGAATTCAAAGCCGGAGCGCGATCCTCTCAGTTGGATTGCGCCCCGGCTTTTCTGTTGCCGCCTCATCACGCATACCAACGGACCGTTCAACCCGTTGCAGGATATTTCCCCATACGCCTTTCCGCGCGCAACGCGAACAGGCAAAACAATCTTTTTTAGGAGTCTGGCCATGCGTAACCATTTAATAACATTGCTGGTCGTTGTGATTGCAGGCGTTCTCTGCGCCACGAGCGCGTCTGCCGTGCCCGTTGAGTTCGCGGTAACCGGCAGTTACGGCGTCGGCTTGGGCAGCCACGCGTGTGGATGGTGGGGTGGCGGAACATTCGCCGGAAGGATTTACGGCGACCTGGATATGGCCGACCCTTATAGCCCAACTCTCACTTTCGTCGATTCAGACTTGGTCGTTACGAGCGGCTACTACGAGCAATGGAACGATTGGTGGGATTATGACCCGGAGACCGACACATGGAGTTTCCATCCGGTAATGATCGGATATGGGGATTTGACCGGCCAATCCGTGCTTTTTTCCAGTCAGACTATTTATTGGGATGGGACGTGGTGGTACTACGACCCCCACTTCGATCTCCAATGCCCGACTCCGGGCGGTGGGATGGGCTTGCCCTTCAGCGACTACGTTGAGTTTACCACGCCTACCAGTTGGTCCCTGTCGCCTCCTGAAGGGTTGAAGCTGTTCCAGGGAGCGTTTTCCGCCTATTTCTTTATACCAATGTGGAATGGCGGCGCCGACGCCTCACTCACCGGCAGCCAAGTTCCGGAACCCGGAACACTGTCGCTGATTGCGCCGGCGCTTCTTGGCTTTGCGGGCTTGGCTTTCAGGAGAATGCGAAGAAGTTAGTTCATGATTTTGGAGAAGAAAACGGTGGTGTGGTGCGGTCGAAAAAAGGGCGTATCTCAAAATAGCCTGCGAGTCCTTGCCCGTTCGCCAGAGGCGAGTAAACCTCTGGCGGGAACACGGATACTTCGGAATTCAAAGCCGGAGTGCAATCCTCTCAGTTGGATTGCGCCCCGGCTTTTTTGTTTTGACAGTGGTCGCTAGGTTTTTCGTTCATTTTTATGGAGATGGATCATGAAGTTGACTGCTTATTGCTGTTTGGTTTTTGTGCTTGCGGCGAGCGCGGCGTGGGCCGTGCAGTACACCGTTACCGACTTGGGCACGCTCGGCGGTAATTTGAGTGAGGCGTACGACGTCAATGACAACGGCCAGATTGTGGGCGGTAGTTACACTGCCGATGGCTACCAGTATGCCTTCGTCTACAATTTTAACGATGGCACGATGACGGCCTTGCCCACGCTTGGCGGAAATTATGGCCAAGCCTTTGGCATTAACAATAGCGGCCAAGTCGTGGGGCGTTCCTCAATCGCCGATGGTACCTGGCATCCCTTCCTTTGGAGTGGAGGCCAGTTGACCGACCTGGGCACTTTCGGCGGCGGTGAGAGTGGAGCAGCGCGCATCAATGATCGTGAGCAGATTACGGGTTATGCCAGAACCGCTACAGAGGAGCCACATGCCTTCCGTTACAAAGATGGCATGAAGAAGGACTTGGATACACTTGGCGGCCCATGGAGTCAGGGTAATGACATCAATGACAGCGGCGAAGTTGTGGGTGGCAGTTGGACGGCCGACTACTATGCTCACGCCTTCCTTTACAGCGGTGGCGCAATGATCAACCTAGGCACTCTGCTCGGTGGCCCCAATAGTGAGGCATTTGGTCTTAACGACAACGGGCAAATTGTGGGTCGCGCGGAAATCGCTAACGGCAATTCTCATGCCTTCCTATACAGCGGCGGGGCAAACGGGGGGACGACTGACCTGAACACGCTTGGCGGTTCATGGAGTTGGGCGTGGGGAATCAACAACAGGGGGCAGGTCGTTGGCTATTCCGAAACCGTTGATGGTCGCACTCATGCCTTTTTGTACAGCGACGGCGTGATGACCGACCTGAATTCTCTGATCGATCCCGCCACTGGCTGGACACTCTACAAGGCCGGCAATATCAACAACAGCGGCCAGATCGTTGGATACGGAATTAACGCCCTAGGGCAGTCGCATGCGTTTCTTTTGAACCCCGTTCCCGAGCCGGGTACGCTAGTGCTGATTGCGCCCGCGCTTCTTGGCTTTGCAGGCGTGGCTTTCAGGAGAATGGGCCGCAGATAGACGCAGATGAACGCAGACACGGCTTATGTGCAATGGGGCGCATGAAAAATGCGCCTCATTGTTTTTTGCGACGAATACTTGGGGTTCCTTACCCATGTCGTCCGGGCGCAGATGGTCCAATCGATTACTGCAATTTCGATACCGCGCCCGTTTCGGACAACGTTGTTAACCGGAGAGGTTTTGGGGCGGTGAGAGAAAATCAAAAACGAAAAACCAAAAGCGAAAAATCGGATTCCCTTCCCTTTTTGTTCTTCGTTTTTCATCCTTCATCCTTCATCCTTCATAATTCATCCTTCCCGTTTCCCCATTACACCATCTGTGGAATCTGTGAAATCTGTGGTTGCGTCCAACCTATTTTCGTTCTTCGTTCTTCATCCTTCATCCTTTATCCTTCATAATTCATCCGTGGCCCCCCGATAAATCGGGGAGAACAGTAGAGCAGTTGAGCAGTCGAGCAGTTGAAAGGAAAGTGGTCGGCATCTGCGGCCATCCCGCCGCTTCGCGGAGAACAGGAGAGCAGTCGAGCAGTTGATCAGGAGAGAGTAAAAAATCTTTGCGTTCTTGGCGTCCTTGGCGGTTAGGTTGTTCCTGCTCCCCCCCATAAATTCTTGGTGTCTTGGTGCCTTGGTGGTGAAAGTTTTTTGAGAATTTTTTCAGAAAGTCCTTGACGCTCGCGATTTGACGGGACATGCTTCAGGGTAGGGAACAGGGCGAAGGTCAAAAAAACAAGTGATTAGGGATGCGTGGTGAGGGATGAGTGAAAGATGGTTTCCACTCATTTCTCATCTTGGTGTCCCCGATGGGATCGGGGCAGGCTTTGTGGTGAGAAAATTGGTGTGCGAGCGGGATGCGTCCGCTACTGAACGGAATGCGCGCGCTTATGGACAAAAGGCGGCGCCTTCTGAACAAAATGCGAGCGCTTATGGACAAAAACGGTGTCGTAATGGAGCGGTTTGAAACGTTTCGCATGTGGGAATTTTTCCGCGGCTGTCTGCGGCAAAAAGTGCGAAGGGCAAAAATGTTCCGGATAGTTCCGCTTAGCAATTTTGGCCAGTATTGTAAGACCTGCTGTGGCAATGAGTAACGGAAATTAAGCGACCGGCGAAATATGCGGTACATGTGTCGCAAAGTTTCACAAGAGGTTTCCGAAAATGGCACGTAAGGTCATGTGCGGCGTGAGGTAATGAGACAAATCGTGTAAGCGGAACTATCCGGCACATTGTTCCGCATAGTTCCGGATAGTTCCGCTTTGTAGGGATTAGCGATGCAGGATCAGGGGTTAGTGAAAAGCGGATTTTTCGCCAATCCCTCACCCCCCGTCCCCAATCCCGGGGCGTCAACGCCTTGCGGGGCGGTACGTGGGAAATTGGTTTGGCGCAGAAAAAACTTGCACATCCAATCATATCGCGGCAGTGGCCCGCAAAAAAATTTTCTCGAATTGTGAAAAATATTTGTGTTTCCGCTTGACTACTGTTTTACATGTTATAAAATATAAAACAAGTGGTGGTTTTTCACATCTTTTAATGCACATAACAGCACATTCATATTAGGGGGGAAAAGCATGAGGCCGCTCATTATTATCGCAGTTCTTTTTGTTCTGATTGTTCCGGGGTGTGCGAAGAAGAATCAGGATCAGGCGCAAAACGGCGCTGCGCCCGCCGCAACGGCCAACAATCAGGCCAAGCCCGGTGACAATTCTTCAGCGCAGGGCGCCACGCAGCAGACTCCCAGCCGCATATCGCGCGTCGTTTTCTCCGCGCGGGAGTACACGACCGATGGTTCAATAAGCACCTATGACATCTTTGTGTTTGACGGGGCGAACACGGCCCCGTTGCGCCTGACGACGGGCAGTGCGAATGACAGGCATCCTGTCTGGTCCCCGGATGGATCGCGCATTGCGTACCTCGCAATGACGGGCAGCAACGTGGACGTCATTGTGATGGATGTGAAAAACAGGCTTACCACAAAAGTGAATAGGGCACCGCTGCAAAATGTGCTGCCGGAGGTCTTCTTCTGGCCTGTGTCGGACAATATCTATTATGCAACGAAGAACAATAACGGGGCAACCTGTTGGGTCCTCAATTTGGCGACCGGCGACGCGAGCAAGGTTGACAATTTCGCGTTCGGTAACGCCGTTGTTTCGGCGAATGACGTTGTGAACGGGGCGGCCTCTTTCTCAACCGACGCCTCATGCATCGCGAAAGTCAGCGCGGACAGGAAAAAAGTTACGTGTGCTGCCGCCAACGGCTCGGCGCTGGGAGAAATATCTCTGGCTGAATTTGGCGGCAAGCCGGTTGTGCTTGGGTCATGGTCTCCGGACTTGAACTCGCTGCTCGTCTTTGAGACGGACTCGCATCGAATATTTGTAGCCGACGTGAAAACAGGTCTTTTGCGGAGTTTGGCCAACGGCAATGCCGCCGCCTGGTCGGCTGACGGCTCGAATATAATATACACTTCTCCCGAGACGCCGATGGATTTGATGGATACAGGCCAGCATAAAACGGTGCGCAGCAGTGACGTCTTTGTCATACCTGCCGCTGGTGGGCAGGAAAGGCGCATCCTAATGAAGACCTGCCTTGTGGAAGCTATTGCCGTGTCCGCCGCGAATGGGCCGGCCGGTTTGGTGGATTTTGCGAACCTCGCTGCAGCAGGTACAACTGCGGTTGATACAACGGCGACGGCCGGCACGAATATCACGCCGCCGCAATTCACAGGGGAGCCGGGCGGCAATTTAGCATTGCTTGGAGAGTTTGAAGCCAGGAGCGGCTTCATAAGTTTGAAAACCGTAGGATCCGGGAAAGCCGTTGTTACGGCAAACCGCCTGCAACCGGGCGATACCAAGAAGCGCGAGATCAAGATATTCTCGGTTGAAAACGGCAAATTTGTCGAGACTGGAAAAGAGATTGGCACGGTGGAGGATGAAGCGAAATATGAGATGAAATTTGCCACCCCAACTTTCAAATCGCTCAATGCGGCTGAAAAGTCGCGAACCGTTGGCGGCGACCTGACGGCGAATGCAAAAGTCCTTTATGGCGGCGAGGCCAAAATCGGCAACGGCACAGTTATAAAGCGGCTGATAATCTACGCAACCGTTCAGGGTGATAATTGGCAGACGTTTGCGGCCTTGTATCGTTTCAATGGGCAGGATTGGAAGCAGGAGGCGTCCAGTCCTCTTGCAAGCGGCACGGGCAAATCGCTGCCGTGGGTCAATGCCGGCCTGAAAGATATGGACGGAGACGGGCAGCCCGAACTGCTCATTGCGCATAGTACGCAAATTGATGGTGGATTGTACGAGACCTTGAAGGTGTTCAAAGTCTCCGGGAATTGAGACAACCAGCGAGGCGCCTTTGTGATCGGCGAGGGCAAAAGCGCTTGCCGCGGAGTCCGGTGATAGTTAATCCCGAATATCGTTGCTCGACTGCATAGCCGTCGCGTTCCCGGGAAAAGAAGGTGGTGCGATGGCTCCGAAGATAGGAAAATGACCCTTGGGGGGAAGGTCAAAGCCATGCAGCGAGCAGGAACGGAATCACAAGGCGCCTGATTTATTTGCCCTCAGATATACAGCGAAAAAGACAGCGCATAAGCGGCTGCCTTTTTTATCTACCGCTCGATAATTTGTCCTTGGCCGAAATACGCGTGTGCCGCTGCCGATGCGTCCGGACCATCAGGACACTAGAAGGTCCTCAATCACGGCAGCAAAAAGTGTCGCTACGATTACCACACGGAGGATGAAACTGCGAATGATTGAACCTTTGGTCATATCTTGCTCCGCAACATCTGAAGATGATTCACAGCGCCTAATCCCATAATACTCTTCCTTCCTCAATACCGTTATTAACCCCAAAGTGTGAGAGTCTTACATCCCTCGCTTTCTATAAATATAGACACATCTCAAGGGGAAAAATCTCGTAAATATTTTCTAAATTCAAAAAATATTTTTGATCCTAACAATACCCAACTCCAAATACGCAGCATAAAATGTCACATCCGGGAATTCCCTCTCACGTTTTCGCATAGCACTGAGTCCAAGTGTTGTCAAAATATCAAATCGCGCAAATAGCGTACCTAACTGCTGCCAAAACATCGCCCTAAGCGACGATCAATGGTCGCGCCCGGCTTGCAGAAGACATCTTATCCCTGGCAGGAACAGGCAACGTCAAACCACCGCCCGCTTTATCCGGTCCCGGGTGCAGCCCTCCGCAGGCAGGCCCATGGCATCACCCACCGCAGTCCCAAGAACTATGCCGCTGAAACGGTCTTCCATTGGCTCCCCACGGGCAGAAAATTGCCGCCCGTCAGTGCATCTTATAGACCTTGCGGATGGTTTCGTGCACGGTCCAGGTGCACTTCATCCCCCTTGGGAAGGTAACAAGATCGCCTTTGCCGAAGGAGACCGTTCCGCCCGGATGCTTCACAGACACCTTCCCCTCCGTCACGTAAAAGGTCTCGTTGCAGTCGTACTCCCAGTCGAACGTTGACGGCTTGCATTCCCACGGCGTCCACTTGTCCACGCCCAGCGTCTTGAGTTCCTCCGCGCCCGGTTTCTTCACCTTGACTTCCATGGCAATCCTCCTGTAGAATTTAGCAAATGACCGGAGCATTCTAGCAGAAGGTGCTGTGAGCGGTCAATTGACGGCGCACGAGGCGCATGCCGCCGTCGCATTTTGTCGCATTTCGTCGCATTTCCGTCGCATTTTTTCGCATTTCCGTCGCATTTTGTCGCATTTCCGTCGCATTTTTTCGCATTTTTCGCATTTTTGTTTCATCCTTTGCCGGCCATTACCGCATATACCACATGCCCTTACGCTCGTTTTCCCGTGAACCGACTGTCGCATTTTTCGCATTTTCCCGCGGAACTTGTCCCGCCTTCCGCGGAACTTGTCCCGCCTTCCGCGGGATGGCCGCTGCCGCGCGAAAAAAACGAAGAGCGAAAAACGAAAAATGAAAATCCCCCTGTTTTTGGTTTTTCGTTCTCCCGCACACCGCACCATGTGCCCAAGTACACATGATAGTGTGTACGCAGACGAAGCATATCCCGCCAAATCGCGAGCGTCAAGTACTTTTTGAAAAATTTGTAAAAAAATCCACAGATTACACACCCCGATGAAACATCGGGGCTTCAAGGTCGGATTGCACAGATTTTTCTAACCGCCAAGGCCTGCCCCGATCCCATCGGGGCCGCCAAGGACGCAAAGAATTTAGCCGCTGATGGCCACGGATGGCCACTTCCCGATACGCTTCATCGGGACGCCGCAAGGCGTCGGATGGCCGCTGATAAAATAGAACGAAAAACGAAGAACGAAGAACGAAAAGGGAAGGGAATCTGGTTTTTCGCTTTTGGTTTTCTATTACCGGCAAAATTTTCGGCACACAGGTCTATCCGCCTCCCCATTTCCGCGAAATCGGTAACAGATACTTGACAAACGCGGATTATGTGCTATACTTAAGGGGTCTTGTAAGTAGTCGTATATAGACGCTGTAGAGCAATGAGGAGAGGTGGGCGCATGGTCAGGGTTCATAACATATCGCTGGAAAATATAGTGAGGGAGCGGCGTTTTTATTTCCCGCCCGCCAAACATCGCTCTCAATCTATCGACGCGAGTAAATTAAGTCCATCCGAAGATGGTCTATCTTATTTATTGACACGGAAAGGGCGTGGAACATGAAAAGTAATTGTGTATTAGCGGTATTGGCGGTGGCTGTGTGCCTGGCATCGGCCTCAGGCGCCGTGGCGGACATCTATAACTATCAGACGGGCCAGGTTATTCCCGGCACGGAGGGAATCACGCCGGGGCCGGGCATAAATCTGAGCAACTGGGACACATCGTCCCATAATCTCCGATATGCCGATTTTATGGGAATGAACCTCCAAGCGTCCGAGTTCTACTACTCCTGGCTGGATGGTGCCTGCTTCAGCTTTGTGAACCTCACGGGGGCGGATTTCTACTATGCCACGCTCACCGGCGCGTACCTTAGCTATGCGAACCTCACGGCGGCGATTTTCCACGGGGCCACGCTCAGCGGCGCGGACCTGACGGACGCCGTCGTGGCGGGGGCCTGCTTCTCTGACCCCGGCATTACGAAGGGGCAGTTGTACTCGACGGCCAGTTACAAAGCCAAGGACCTGACGGGGATCTATCTTGGCGGCAACGACTTGGCGGGCTGTAACTTAGCCGGGCAGAACCTCACGGCGGCGTATTTCTACGATGCCCAGCTCACCGGCGCGGACCTTAGAAATGCGAACCTCACGTCGGCGTACCTCGGGTCAGCGAACCTCACCGGGGCGGACTTGCGCGGAGCCGTCGGCGCATCGCTGGGAGGAGACTACCCACCACTGCTCCACAACACGATCCTGCCGGACGGGCAGATCCAAGGATTGGCGCTCGGGAGCGGTGAGACGCTTTGCGTCCGCAATAGCATGGTCGCGATTACCGTTTCCGACACGATGACTTTCGATGCGGACAGCACGCTGCGCCTGGAACTCGAACCGGACTGGACCTCTACAATCAACTTGGCCGACGGCGTTACGCCGCAACTGGGCGGCACGCTGGACCTGGGCCTCGCCGAGGGTGTGGATCCGGGGGCGATGATCGGGGACACGTTTTACCTTTTCAACTGGAACGGCCCCTTGCCAGGGGACAATCGCTTCTCCAGCATCGTTTCGGATCTGGGGCCGAACTATGTCTGGGATACCAGCGACCTCTATAACGGAGGCACAGTGGCGCTAATGACGTACGGGCCGCAGCCGGTCCCCGAGCCGGGGACAATCACATTACTGGCGCTGGGAGCATTAGGTCTGCTGGCGCGGCGGCGCGGCATGCGCGAGTAAATTAAGTCCATCCGAAGATGGTCTATCTAATTTATTGACACGCAAAGGACGTGGAGCATGAAACCGAATTATGTATTAGCGGTATTGGCGGTGGCTGTGTGCCTGGCATCGTCCTCAGGGGCCGTGGCGGACATCTATAACTGGCAGACGGGCCAGGTTATTCCCGGCACGGAGGGAATCACGCCGGGGCCGGGCATAGATCTGAGTTCGAATCCCCCGGACGGTGGTCCCTGGAACACACCGTCCCAGAATCTCCAGTATGCCGATTTGGGGGGAATGGACCTCCAGTGGTCCTATTTCAACGGGTCTTGGCTGGATGATGCCAACTTCAGCGGTGCGAACCTTAGAAATGCGAACCTCACGGGGGCGTCTTTCTGGTGGGCCAGGCTCACCGACGCGGATCTTAGCAATGCGAACCTCACGGAGGCAGGTTTCGGCTGGGCCACGCTCACCGGCGCGGACCTGACGGACGCCGTCGTGGCGGACGCGTACTTCGGCAGGTACTACTACTCCCCCTACCGCTACTACTACGGCGGCATTACGAAGGAGCAGTTGTATTCGACGGCCAGTTACAAAGCCAAGGACCTGACGGGAATCGGGCTTAGAGGCAACGACCTGAGGGGCTGTAACTTAGCCGGGCAGAACCTCACGCGGGCGATGTTTTGGTATGCCACGCTCACCGGCGCGGACCTTAGCAATGCGAACCTCACGGGGACGTCTTTCGACGAGGCCACGCTCACCGGCGCAGACCTGACGGACGCCGTCGTGGCGGGGGCGGACTTCGGCAGGTACGACTACAGGTACTACCCCCCCCCACACTTTTACGGCAGCGGCATTACGAAGGAGCAGTTGTACTCGACGGCCAGTTACAAAGCCAAGGACCTGACGTGGATCCGGCTTGAAGGCAACGACCTGACGGGCTGGAACTTAGCCGGGCAGAACCTCGCGTGGGCGTATTTCTGGTATGCCACGCTCACCGGCACGGACCTTAGCAATGCGAACCTGACGTCGGCGGATTTCTACTATGCCACGCTCACCGGCGCGGACCTGACGGACGCCGTTGTGGCGGGGGCGAACTTCGGCATGTACTACGACTACTACTACCGCTCCCCCGGCAGCGGCATTACGAAGGAGCAGTTATACTCGACGGCCAGTTACAAAGCCAAGGACCTGACGGGGATCGGGCTTGCCTTCAACGACCTGACTGGCTGTAACTTAGCCGGGCAGAACCTCACGGGGGCGGGTTTCTACGGGGCCTGGCTCGCTGGCGCGGACCTTAGCAACGCGAACCTCACGGGGGCGTATTTCGAGTATGCCACTCTCACCGGCGCGGACCTTAGCAATGCGACCCTGACGTCGGCGGACCTCTCCTATGCTAAGGTGACCGGCGTGAACCTTGCTTCGGCGAATCTCGCAGGGACCAACCTGACCGGCGCGGACCTTAGGAATGCGAAGCTCACGTCGGCGAACCTCACGTTAGCGAACCTCACCGGGGCGGACTTGCGCGGAGCCGTCGGCGCATCGCTGGCGGGAGCAACGCTCCACAACACGATCCGGCCGGACGGGCAAATCCAAGGATTGGCGCTCGGGAGCGATGAGACGCTCTGCGTTCGCAATAGCACGGTCGCGATCACCGTTTCCGAGACGATGACTTTCGATGCGTACAGCACGCTGCGCTTGGAACTCGAACCGAACTGGACCTCTACGATCAACCTGGCCGAAGGCGTTACGCCGCAACTAGGCGGCATGCTGTACCTGGGCCTCGCCGAGGGTGTGGATCCGGGGGCGATGTTGGGTCAGACGTTTGACCTTTTCAACTGGAACGGTCTTTTGGCGGGGGACAATCACTTCTTCGACATCTTTTCGGATCTGGGGCCGAACTATGTTTGGGATACCAGCGACCTCTATAACGGAGGTACAGTGACGCTAAGGACGATTCCAGAGCCGGGGACGGTTTTTATGATTGCGTCGGCGGCGATGGGTTTCGCGGGGATTGCGGTCCGCAGGATGCGGAGGGCGTAATTCTCGATACGGACGACGCGGAGAGAACGGCGCACACAGAGAATAAACAAGGAAACTGCAAAAGGAACGTGGCGCACAAGGTGTCCGCCGTCAGTTGGACTCAGGCTTCAAGCCGGTCGCGCCAAACCTGAATTTCCACCAACTCTTGGGACGCGACCAATGTCAGTTTCTGCAATCAAATAACACCAAAGAGCGGAGGTGCGGACATGTTAAGCCGAAAACTGGGATTTGTTTACGTGATATGCGCTCTGACGATTTTCTGCATTTCGGCGGAAGTCGCCGGCGCGCTGACGTTCAACTTCACCCCCACGCGCGGGATGTCGCAACAGGCCATAAACGGCTTTCAGCAAGCCGGCACGCTCTGGTCGGCGCTGTTCAGCGATCCGGTAACGGTGAATATCAAAATCAGTTTCTCTTCGCTGGGGTCGGGGATACTGGGCTCGACGGGGTACGCAAGTTACTCGACGTCTTACGCCAGTTTCAGAAGCGCGTTGCTGGGGGACGTGATCTCGGCGGACGATGCCACTGCCGCCAGTCATATTTCAACCGGCTCCGCCTTCAACATGGTGATTAACCGCACTGCCAACAGCCCCTATGGCAGAGGCAGCGCCGTGCCATACGTCGACAGCAATGGCAATAACAATAACAAGACCATCAACATGACCACCGCCAACGCAAAGGCGCTCGGGCTGCTGAAGACCGCCAAGAAAACATCGGATGCGTCCATCGCTTTCAGCAACAGTTTCCAGTGGGATTTCAACCCGAGCGACGGAATAACCTCGGGCCAGTTTGACTTCGTCGGTATTGCCGCGCACGAGATTGGACACGTTCTGGGCTTCGTCAGCGGGGTGGATGTCCTTGACTACAACAGCAGTTCAAGGTTCTTCCAGGATTCCGCTTTTACATACGTGAATCCTCTGGATCTTTTCAGGTATTCAACGTTCAGCGCCGGATTCGGCATTATCGACTGGTCTGCCGACGCGCGGGACAAGTATTTCTCCATCGACGCCGGCGCCACCGACCTGGGCAGTTTCTCCACGGGAGAAGTGTGGGGCGACGGATACCAGGCAAGCCACTGGAAGGACGACCTGGGCCTCGGCATCATGGACCCAACTGCCGCCCCTGGAGAACGATTGAGCATAAGCGCGCTTGATATTGAAGCCATGGATGTGGTTGGCTGGAACCTTGGCCCTTCTGCCGGCGCATCATCCGTTGCTGTTTCCCCGGATAACTCATCGACCGGCGGGGGGCAGGATGGCTTCGGCATGACTGGCTTATGGGATGAGGCCGTCGTCCCCGAACCGGGGACGGTTTTTATGATTGCGTCGGCGGCGCTGGGATTCGCGGGAATCGCCGCGAGGCGCGTCAGAAGGATGAAGGCTTAAGGATAAAGGATGAATAAAAGATGAAAAGCATGGGGCGTACGAAATGTGCGCCCTGTTTTATTTTTACGGTCTGGCGGTGGAAATTTGCTTATCTGCGGCCATCTGAGGCCATTGGTGGCAGGGGATAGGTTGAATTCACTTGACTTTGAGGGGCGGGATTATATATTGGCAAAGACTTTTTGCATTGCGGGGTAGAATAGATGACTGAACCAAAAAAGAACCGGAGCGCAGTGGAAACAGCGCGGAATGTGCTTCGCATCGAGGCCGAGGCGCTCTCCGCGATTATCGAAAGGCTGGACAAGTCTTTCGAGGACGCGGTGGAGGCGTTGCTGGCCGTGCCCGGCAAGGTTGTTGTTACCGGGCTTGGCAAGTCCGGCATCGTTGCGAAAAAAGTGGCCGCCACGCTTGCAAGCACCGGAACGCCCGCCGTATTCCTGCATCCGGTCGAGGCGCTGCACGGCGACCTCGGAATCGTGGCGAAGGGGGACTTTCTGCTTGCCATATCCAACAGCGGCGAGAACGACGAGGTTCTTAACCTGCTGGAAGCAGTCAAAGCGCTTGGCGTGAAATCGCTGGCGCTCACGGGCAATCCGCAGTCCACGCTGGCGCGCAACAGCGACATCACGCTTGACGTGAGCGTCGCGCGGGAGGCGTGTCCGCTGGGTCTTGCGCCGACGGCCAGCACGACCGCGGCGATGGCGCTTGGCGACGCGCTTGCCGTGGCGCTGATGGAAAAGCGGGGGTTCAGGAAGGAAGACTTCGCGCAGTTTCATCCGGGCGGGCGGCTTGGGATGCGGCTGGCGTTGCGCGTGCGCGACATCATGCGCACGGGCACGGCGATTCCGATGGTGCGCAAATCGCAGACGCTCGGCGAGGCGTTGCGGGAGATGACCGAGCGCGACAACCTGGGCGTTGCGCTTATCGTGGACGACGGCGGCCTGCTTGAAGGAATTGTAACCGACGGCGACTTGCGCAGGATTGCGCGGCGCGAGGGGCGGTGGGAGGAGAAGGTTTCCGGCAAGGTGGAAAATTTCATGTCCCGCAATCCCAAGACCGTTGACGCGGACGCGCTGGCTTCGGAAGCGGTGCAGATAATGGAAGTAGGGGGCATCACGTCGCTGGCGATAGTTGACGGCAAGGGGAAGCCCGTCGGCATGATCCACCTGCATGACATCCTGGGCAGGGGCAAGTTTACAGTATAAAGGATGAAGGCAAAAGGATGAAGGATGAATAAAACGAAAAGCGAAAAACAAAAATGAAACTTTGAACCTCATGGTTTCTCAGGCTCCTGCGGAAGCAGATCATCACAAATGAAGAAAAGAATATTCAGCGGCGTAAAACCCACCGGCCACATGCATCTGGGCAATTATCTGGGAAGCATAAAGCAGTGGGTGGCGCTGCAGGATAAATACGACTGCATTTTTTCCGTGGTGGACCTCCACGGCATGACGGAGGATTACGAAGTCGCCGAATTTACCGACCTGTGCTTCGAGGTTGCCGCGTTGTACATCGCATGCGGGGTGGATCCGAAAAAGTCGGCGATTTTCCTGCAATCACATGTCCCCGAACACGCGGAACTGGCGTGGATTCTGAATACCGTCACGCCCATCGGGCTGCTCAGCCGCATGACGCAATACAAGGACCGCGCCCTGGAAAAACAGGAATCAGTGAACGCGGGCCTGTTCAACTATCCCGTGCTGATGGCCGCGGACATTCTGCTTTACAAGGCGGAGGTCGTGCCTGTCGGCGAGGACCAGTGCCAGCACCTTGAACTCTGCCGCGACATCACGCGGAAGTTCAACGCGCGCTTCGGCCAGACTTTCGCCGAGCCGCAGACGCTGCTCAACGAGACGCCGCGCGTCATGGGGCTTGACGGCGAGCGCAAGATGAGCAAGTCCTACGACAACTGCCTCTACATGCTCGACGCGCCGGAGGTGGTGGAGAAGAAAATCCTCGTCGCGAAAACCGACCCGCAGCGCCTCCGCCGCACGGATCCCGGCCGGCCGGAGATGTGCAACATTCACCTTCTGCACAGGGCTTTTTCCAGCCCGGAAGAAGCCGGCATGGTCGATAAGGGCTGCCGCAGCGCGGCTATCGGATGCGTGGACTGCAAGAAGATGCTGATAAAGAATCTGAACGCGTTTTTAGGCCCGATACAGCGCCGCTACGCGGAACTGCGCAAGGACGGCGGAACGGTGCCGCGCATTCTGCGCGAGGGGGCGGAAAAGGTGCGACCGATTGCACGGGAGACGATGACAGAAGTCCGCCGAAGGTGCGGCCTTGTCCCGACGTGAGACGTGCTGTTATATGCAACTCATCTCGCCGGCAATCACTTTTCGTGGAATCAGCACTTTCGTCAGTGTTGAGTTTTTCCACGTTTAGGCGCCTTGAAACGTAAATTATATTTTACAACGTTGCGTTCCGCCTGTTCAGCCGGCGGCATGCACACCAACTGGTCCTTATAACATATTATCATGCCAACACTTACAGGCCTTATTAAGTCGCCTATTCATATCGAAAGTCCAACATTTATGGTATATGTTTTGCGTTAGTCTTTTAGTCGCATGCGTAGAGAATGAGAGAACTTAGCGCGAGCGGCTGTGTCTAATTTTTGTGTGGCTCGCGCATATTGCGGAAAACCTGTGAATATAATAAAATAACAAGGGTTTGGCCCATCACGCTAGTCGGAACAGACAGTGGAAAAAATCCGCAACAAAATTCAGCGCCTCATCTACGGCGAGAGTGGCCAGGGGATGGTGGAATACATCCTTATCAGCGTGGCCGTGGTGCTGGGCTGTTACTTTCTGATGTGGGTCATCGCGGATTTGCTTGTGCGGAGCTACAACGAGCTCGCGGCGCACGTGTGCCTTCCGATCCCGTGACGCATGAAAACTTTCGGCAGGAGACCGAAATGAGGACACGCGCGGTTTTGGTGGAGATACTTTCGCAGGATTTATAAAGCAATTATCTTTTATCCTGTTCACGGAGGATTTTCAGATGCTCAGATTCTTATGGTCGTTTCTCAATTTTACGCCCAGCCAGCGCGCTCAGGCGATGACCGAGTACATCCTGATTGTCGCCCTGGTAGCGCTTGCCCTGATCGTGGTTTTCGTCGCATTCAGGAATGTCCTTGCGGAGCAACTGAACAAGATCATCGTAAAACTGGGCGGCACCTCGACGCCTCCGGAGAATATCGGCAATCAGGGCGGCGACACCGGCTCTTCAGGCGCGTCCACTCGAGGAGTATGCTGAAGCCTATTGCGTATTTGCGCAGCAATGCGGCAATTGGCGCATGAGACTATATGTCCAATGACGGGCGACAAATCCTCGAATACCTGACGCTGGCGCAACAGGTCGTGTTCTTCGCATTGATGACCGTATGCACATATACGGACATTGCAAAAGACAAGGTGTATAACTGGGCGACGTTGCCGGCGATAGTTCTCGGACTGGCAATGTGGTTCATATCGCACGGCATTGAGCGCGTGTTTCTCAATTCGATAATTGCGATGTTGATGGGGGGAGGATTGTTCTTTCTCTTCTTCCTGTTTCGCGCTGTGGGCGCGGGAGACGTAAAACTCATGATGGCCGTCGGCGCGCTCATGGGGCTGCAATTCCTTCTGTTCGCGCTTCTGCCCATCGCCATCATCGGAGCGCTCATGGCGGTTGGCGTGATGATTTTCCGCAGGCGGCTCATTGAAGGCCTCAAAAGCAGTGCGAAAATACTGGTGACGCTGCGACCGAAGAAAGCAGCCGAAGGCAAACCGCCGCTCACCGTCCCCTACGGCGCGGCGATAGCGATAGGGAGCATGTGGACATGGGCCATGCTCCTGATTTCGAATCAACTGCCCACGATAGCGAAGCCTTAAGATGAAAAAACTTACAGAGACAAGAGGGCAGGCGCTGGTCGAATTCGCGCTGATTTTCCCGCTCCAACTCATGATTGTCATGTGCATCCTTGAGGTGTCAATGATACTTGTGGGGAGGAGCGTCGTAAGTTATGCCGCCTACTGCGCAGCGCACGCGGAAGTACTGGGGCAGGATCCGCAGGAGGCCGCCTCCATCGCCCTGATACCTCTCGGCGACCCCACCGCGCCCTTTGCCGTGCCACCGGGCCAGCAGCAGGCACAAAGCGATGCGTTGCCCGGATGGGGCTACCAGCCGAAATGGAGTGACGTGCGCGGCAAGGTAAAGGTCTACAGGCTTTATAACGACAACAGCCGTGTCCTTAACCGCGTGGATATCCACCAGGATGTCGATGAATACCACCGGACGCGGTTTGTCTCGCAGCACAACGTCGGCGTGGAAGTGGAATATCCGCTGAAACTCCTCCTGCCGCTCAGTTTCTTCGAGATTTTCGTGCCTGAAGAACAGGCAACGGATTTCCGCGCGATAGAAGACCGGACGCTTGTGAACATCAACGGCGAACTGTATTTTGTCCTTCGTGAGAAATGTTTGCTGCCGGCCAGAGACCGGCTGATAAACACAAAACTCGAACTGAGGCAGGCCGAGCAGGAATATGAGTACGGCGGGCATGACTAAAATACCTCGGAGGCTATACCGCGACGAGGGCGGACAGGCGATCGTCTTTGGGGCGATCACCATGCTTTTTCTCGTTATTGCGGTGATAATGGTATTCCAAGCCGGCCTGCTCGTTGACCGCCGCGTCCAGGCGCAAGACGCCGCTGACGCGGCCGCATATTCCGGCGCATGCACGAAGGCGATGTGCGTGAACTCCATCGAGTGGCTCAATTCGGGCATGGCGTACATTTACCGGAAGATGCTGGGGTATGAATACGACTCGATGTATTTCAGCGGCGCTTCATTCACAGGCGAGCCGGCCGATGCGGCGAACTTCGCCAACGCCTACGCTCAGTCTTCTGAATGGATCGAGCGCGGCACACGCTGGATGCAGCGCATCGGACATATGGAAGAGGGCATCGCCAACGCAACGCCGCGACTGATCGAGGAGGAAGTATATCGCGTCGCCGCGGCAAACGGCGCGCAGGCGGTAACGCTCTGGCCGGACGCGCCGGAATACGAGGCGTTTGAAAGGCGCGAGGATTCTCTGAACTGCTCCTTTCGGCTCATTGGCGGGACGTATGAACAGTTGATTCCCAAGCATGTTGGATCGGTGGACGCCTATTGGATTGTGGAGGGGAGCGGGAACAAGTGGTGGGGGTGGTCTATTGAGTCAAACAACGATTACATCGTCCGCCTTGAGCGCAACAGCCGGGGGGGTTATCCCCTGCCCTACTTCTTCTTTACGATGCATGACAACGAGTTTGCCAACAACGGGGTTAATGCGCGCGACGCCGTGGGCGTCAAGATTCAAGGTATGGACCTCTACACCACTGGCCATTCCCTGCACCTCGGCATAATGGGCAATTTCATATACTTCTACGACGGCACATCATATGCCGCGAAATTGTCAGTCCGCCAAGTGCCGGGCAACCCGCCGCAGGCAAGCGTAATTATCTCATTCGGTGACGGAACGGAAGAAGCCATCGACTGGCAAAGCCTTGCGAAATCCGGACAGGTCGCTGTTAGCCACCAGTACCGGTATGTGAATGTACAATGGACTGTCAGGATGTGGATGAACCCGGCCTCCGACATCGACATGAACATAAGGGCGGATCTTGATACAGTCACCCTCCAGTACGGCGATACATACGTTGAAAGCCACCCGGACCATACGACTATTCAGGGACGGCTCTACAACGGCGCGTTAAGCGCGTATTACACAGCTACCTGGACGGAGCCAGTGCCGCCATCCGAGGAGACACCCGGCGGGCCGGTGCCGATGATCGGCTGTGTCCGTGAGTATACATACGCCGTGTGGGAGGCGACGGTCGATGGTTCCGGCCTTACCACGTCGCTTAATCCCTGGACGACGTTGTACGAGGACTTCGTGGGCATCGGACAAAGCGGTGCGCTGCCGCAGTTTGTCGAGGATACGGTGCCGCGCTTCTTGAACCGGGGCGTGTGGGTGCCGCATGGATCGATTGCGCCCGAATTCGGCAGGACGCTGAGCAGCGACAAGTTCGCCGTGTCTGTGCAGCAGGGCGACGTCAATAAGCAGATAACGATAACGCAGGCGAAGTCATGGTCAGCGTACGGCGGCGGCGCGGACTATCAGGCCATAGACCTCGCAAGGCTGCCGCTTCCGCTGTCCATAAGCGAGCAGTTTTTACGATATGGGGTCAACGTGGGGGTTTGGATGGCCCCGGAGCCAACGATAGCGTTCTTTACGCATCCGCCCCATGGATTCTTTGCCGTCGCCAGCGCCGACCTGGGGAAACGCGCCGTCGCGTCCGGTGGCATGTTGACCGAGCCGGACAATACGCTGCTGCGCGTGTGGATGCCGGGCGACGACAGAGATTACAGGAGCGACGTGCCGTATTCCTACATCAAGCCTTATGACAATGAGGCTGCCCGCTGGAGCGCGGTGGTCAAGCAGGCGCCGCAGGGCTGGTGGTACGCGGTGCTCACGCCAGTAAAATCGACGATTATCCAGGATGACCTCAACGGCCCCGCCGGCAGTTACGCGTCATCGGCGCAAATGATTTTCGACAAGTTGGTAAACAGCGAATGGCGCAATCCCGCCACGGGAGCCATCAATGACAGTATTCCGCAACTGCTCACGGAAATACAAAAACCTGAATACGACGTTATCATCGGAAGGGAAGGCGAGGCGGAATATTATCAGGTGAACGACCGTCCAAGCCCGCCGTTTGAATACAGGGGCGATGACTTCGAGGATGCCGTCCAGCACTGACGCGCCGGGCATTGGTGTTCAGTTTACACTGCGGTGAACACATATGCTGAAGGTTTTCAAAAAAAATGAGCGAGGCAACGCAATGGTCGAGTTTGCGCTGCTGCTGCCGATTTACCTTGTCCTCCTGCTGGGGGCGTATTTTTTGGGCGAAGCGTGCCTTCTCCGCCACAAGGTGCGCAACGCGGCGCGGACCATCGCCGAAAACCGCGGCGGCTGGCCGCTCGCCACGTATGTTCGTCCGGTCATGATGGCGGACACGTACTTATTCAACATGAACGACTACGAGGCAAAGAGCCTCTACCTTGAAGAGGAAGGCGGTGGTCACGTGGACTACCGAGACGATCAGCGGTTCCGCAGTTGCCTGTCGTGGGCCATACAGAACGGAACAGACTACGACGGCGTCGGCGACGATATCGCAAACATCCTCGTGGGGAACTTCCATTACGATCCGGTGATAGAGGAATGGCGAGGCGGCATTATCGGAAACACGACCGCTACGATTGCATCGCCTACGAAAATGATATTCACGCCCCGGTATAGCGGCGAGGAATTCGAGGAGGGCTCCTTTGACGGCAACCCCCAGTGGTGGGACGAGGCCAACCCCGCGCCGGGCCAGTATTATGTGCACGAGGGAAATCCGAACTACGAGCCGGAAGGAACCGGCACGGATTTTTACTACGGCTATTTTAACGTTCGCGCCCGTTATACGATTGTGCGCGGCGGAGGGCCGAACTTCCCGGTGCCCAGCGACACTGAGCCGTTCGAGCACTGGATAGAGCCGGTTGTGACAGAGAAGTTCGCCGACAACGCTTCCCCCGCCGGGCGCATGCCGCCGAGCAGTTGGGACACACTTTGGCCGAGCGACTCCGTACTATGGCCGAGGAATCCGAAGTTTCCATTTTCGTGGGAACTACAGCAACAACAGGGAGGCAGCGCGCCGGGCGGCCGCTCAACGCCATGAAATGGGGCCAGACAATAGCGATTGCGGCGGTGATTGCTCTGGGCTTGCCGGGGATTTACCTGGTATGCCTGGCGGCGGGCGTGAATCCCGTGGACAGGCTGATGCATCCCGCCGGAATAAAAAGAGCGAGCGACGCTCAACAGCGGTTTCCCGAGCCGGTTCTGCCGGAGCCGCCCGAGTCGAAGCAAATAAAGGATTTTGACTTGGACCGGAACGACGGCGCAAAAATAAGGTACTATGAAAGCAAGTTATCGCGCGATAACATGGCGGAAGCGATGCAAACCCTCATGTGCGATAACGGCTGGGAACTTGATAAAACATGGAACGAGGAATTGGGCGCGCAGGTAAAAGATGCGGTCGTTGTCGTTTTCCGCCGCCCCGGCTGGCATTGTGAAATCTATATCTACGATTCGAAAACAACCGCAACGGGCTCGGAAGTAAGCGTGAGTTTACTGCCGACGCCCCGATGAATCATTAAACAGGAGCGTCACATGAAAAACAAGGTGGCCATACTCATCGCAATCATAGTGGGGCTGATATCAATCATAGCCATACAGCAATATATCAGCAAGTCCGTCGGCGCAAAGGAAGGCGGGGTCGTGAAGGTCCTCACGGCAAAGAGGGCTTTGAAGGCCGGCGCCACGCTTACCCCGAGCGACTGCAACACCGCGGACATACCCTCGGTGATCTATAATAAAGCGCCGCGCTCCTTTGTGCGAGACGTGGAGCTTGGCAACTACGCCAGGGCGAAATTGACCGAAGCATACAAGGCGGACGAATTCATCTGCCCGCTCACGTTTACGTCCGGCGTGCAAAACGAAACGTTGCCTGTGGAGCCGGGCAACCGGGCGGTGACCATCAATGTCGACGATGTGAGCGGCGTGGCCGGTCTGCTGCAGCGCAACGATTACGTTGACATAGTAATGGTGCAGCGCCTTGCTAATGTGCCCGTGGCCGAGGGCACCGGCGGCGGATCCTTCAGGGGACAGCCGATGCTGCTGAATGTCTTTCGCAAGGTGCGAGTGCTGACACCCGGGCGGCAGATTCTGACAATGAATGCCGAGAATGTTGGCCGCAGCGGATATAGCACCGTTACAGTTGAACTGCCCGTTGAGAAAGCGACTGTTCTGGCCGCGCTGCGGCTTTTCTCACAGATAGCTTTGCTCCTGCGCAACCCCAATGACATAAGCGGAACGGAGGACATCTACAACATGAAAGTTGACAGCGCCGCTTTGCAGGAAACGCTTGCCAGCATACACAAGACGGATGCCGGGGGCGCTCCGTCACCGGAGATGACGCCGGCTCCTCCCGGAGAGAGCGTGCCTGCGCCGCCGGAAACCGGCGGAGGAACGCCTCCTAGTGACGACACCGAGCCGACGCCGCCCGCCGGCCACCCCGCAGACGGCTCTTCGCCCGCTGCGACACCGTGATCCGAGGACGAATTTCCGAGGCTTAGGAATGCCCAAACTGATAGTAATTGACAAGAGCGGCAACCAGACGCATTTTCCGTTTGACAAGGACCAACTATCAATCGGGAAAAACCCGACGAACGACCTGGTTCTGAATCAGCCGGATGTGTCGCGGGAGCACTGCATTATCTCGCGGGACGGAGCAGGATATAAAATAACAGACCTCGAGAGCGCCAACGGGGTATTCCTCAACGGTTTCAGGGTTCAAGGCAGCAGCATTCTTCCCGACGGCGCGCGGATTGGCGTGGGAGACTACCTCATCCTCTTCAAGACCGGCGCTGCGCAAACGCAGCCTGCGACTCGACGCGCGCAGGTGAAGCAAGCGGAAAAACAAAACGCCCCGGCGACGCGTGATACCCGCAAGCCGGCGAAACAGGCGGGCGCCTCCGAAAAGCCCCAGACGCTCGCGGCATATAAGGACAAAATCCACAAGATCCTGCTGGAAAGCGTGGACCTGAAAAAAGTGGATTTCGCCAGCCACTCCGAGGAAGAAATCCGGCAGAAGACACGATCGACGGTAGAGGCCATCGTAAAAACCGTTCTCACCGATCTGCCGGAACAGATTGATCGCGATAAGTTGATCAAGGATGTTGTGGACGAGGCGGTGGGGTTGGGGCCGATTGAGGAATTCCTCGCGGACGACAGCGTCACGGAAATCATGGTAAACAATTGGGACCGGATATACATTGAGCGCCGCGGCAAGATAATCAAGACCGACAAGCAATTCTCAAGCAACCAGCAGTTGATGGCCATTATCCGCCGCATCATTGCGCCTATCGGACGCCGCGTGGACGAGAGTTCGCCGATGGTGGACGCAAGGCTTTCAGACGGGAGCCGCGTGAACGCCATTATTCACCCGCTATCACTGACCGGACCTACGCTGACCGTACGCAAATTCTCGCGCGATCCTTTCAAGGTGGACGACCTGATTGGCTTCGGCACGCTCAACCGCGCCATGGCGGATTTCCTCCAGATGGCCGTGAAGTACAAGCAGAACATTTTGATTTCAGGCGGGACGGGTTCAGGAAAAACGACGCTGCTCAATGTCGTGTCGCTGTTCATCCCCAACGACGAGCGAATCGTGACGATTGAGGACGCGGCGGAACTGAAACTCAACCAAGAACACGTCGTTTCGCTTGAGGCGAAACCACCCAACATCGAGGGCAAGGGCGATATACCGATACGAAAACTCGTGATAAACAGCCTGCGCATGCGGCCTGACCGGATAATCGTGGGGGAGTGCCGCGGGGCGGAGGCGCTGGACATGCTCCAGGCCATGAACACCGGCCACGAAGGTTCGCTTACAACGCTCCACTCAAACTCCGCGCGTGATGCCTTGAGCAGGCTGGAGACGATGGTTCTTATGGCGGGGATGGATCTGCCTACCCGCGCCATCCGCGACCAGGTGGCAAACGCGATGGACATTCTCGTGCACACATCGCGCCTGCCTGACGGGAGCCGCAAGATAATGACGATTTCCGAGATAACCGGCATGGAAGGCGACGTAATCACGATGCAGGACATCTTCCTGTTCAAGCAGACGGGAATTACGGCGGACGGGAAGATAATCGGCGATATGCTCGCCACGGGCATCGTGCCCAAGTTCATCCTCTCCCTGAAACAGCGTGGGATTGCCGTCGACATGACGATTTTCCGCAAAATTGCATAGGGGCGCTGACTACTGTGATAAGTTCTGCTCTAATCTTTGGCTTAATTGGCGGGCTCGCCATTGCGGTCTTCGTGTGGGCTGCGGTGCGCCTCGTTATGACGGGATGGACAAGTTATGAGCGAAAATACGCCGAGGGCGCGGAAGAAACCCTTGACAGCATGTTCATGACAATCCCCATGCGAAACCTCCTTTATGTCTCGCTCAGCGGGGCGGTGGTCGGCGGGGGACTTTGCTTTCTCATTACCAGGACCATCTTCCTGGCGGTCGTTGCGGCGGTGTTCCTCTTCCTCCTCCCGAAGATGATGATCCGCCATTTGAGCAAGAAACGAAATAGGAGATTCGTGGAACAAACGGTGGACGCGCTTGTGTCAATCGCGAACTCGCTCAAGAGCGGCTACAGCATCCCGCAGGCAATAGGCCTTATCAGCCGAGAGATGGAGAACCCGGTAAAACAGGAATTCAAACTCGTTGCGCAGGAGATACAACTGGGGACGTCACTGGAGGATGCCATGGAGCACCTCCACACGAGGATGCCCAGTCAGGAGATGGAACTCGTCGTGGCCTCAATTGCCATTTCAAGGAACGTTGGCGGAAACCTTTCAGAAATTCTTCTCAACATTGCGAATACCATCCGCGAACGTTTGCGCGTGGAAGGCCGTGTCAAAGCGCTAACCTCCCAGGGAAAACTGCAGGGAATCGTGATGTGCGCTATGCCGTTTTTCCTTGCATTCATGATGTACCTCATCGCGCCAACGTTCATCGGGCCAGTGTTTAGAACGTTTGCGGGTTATTGTATTCTGGGGCTGATTGTCGTGCTCGAGGCAATAGGCATTTTTATAATCAGCCGCATAGTCAAGATTGATATCTAGGTGCGACCTTGTCAGAGATGAAACCGATACTGATATCGCTCATTGCCGCCATCCCCATCATAATAGTGGCATGGGTGCTGGCGGACACGTACATTCGCTTTGTTCGTTCAGGCGGTGAGCATACGGCATCCGGTGAGCGTATGCCGCTGCTGTTCCGCTTCGCGATGCCGTATCTTAAGGGTTTCAGCAGGATTTTCGCGGGGTTCCTCCACGCGAGGGGAATAGCAGGCAAACATCAGGCGGTTTTGCCGTGGGAGTCTTCGAAGCAAGAAACGCCGCAAGACGCCCGGTCGCCCATACTTCACTGGCTGTACGAGAAAACGCGGGACCGGCTACTCGCCGCCGGAAGCCCGCACGACTTTGAGCCCGAAGACTACTGGGGTTTCATTTTCTTCTGCATCATATTTTTCGGGCTGGTGGGAGCGGTCATGGGATTGATGACAGGGACCATGTACGTATTTTGGGGCCTTCTCCTAGCGGGCATACTCCTGCCGTTCGCTTACCTTTCTGACACAATACGCCGTCGTCAATCGCGCGTGCGTAAGGAGTTACCGTTTGCGCTGGACCTGTTGACCCTGTCGGTGGAGGCGGGCATGGATTTCACGGCGGCGCTGGCGAACATCGTGGAGCGCCTGAAGAAAAGCCCGCTCGCGCAGGAATTCGACCAGACGGTCAAGGAAATCAATATCGGCAAGCAGCGCGCCGACGCCCTGCGGGACATGGCGGGCAGGCTCGCCATGACCGAAGTCAATACGGTGGCCAGTGCACTTATACAGGCCGACCAACTGGGAACGGGCCTGGGCGAGGTGCTCCGAATCCAGGCGGAAGATGTCCGCACGCGGCGCTTCCAGAGCGCGGAGAAGCGCGCAAGCGAGGTCCCGGTGAAAATGCTTTTCCCGCTTGTCGCGTTCATTTTCCCCGTAACGTTCCTGATGATTGCCGCGCCGCTGTTGATTCAGTTGTTGAGGTTCCTCCTGCGGCGGTGAATGTGAAAATGGTCCTTAAGAAAACTGCAACCGGCAAAGTCGTGTTGAAGAAACTGG
>Ga0315291_10001683_pt1 | contig 29445 bp, 31 predicted proteins | sample YL17G12_20_MG_FD_203070 | JGI IMG/M metagenome (GOLD analysis project Ga0315291, IMG submission 203070) | Sediment microbial communities from Yellowstone Lake, YNP, Wyoming, USA - YL17G12_20 | ecosystem: Environmental > Aquatic > Freshwater > Lake > Sediment | place: USA: Wyoming | collected...
CAGCCAGGCCCTTGAAAAAGCAATCTGGCAAAAAGCAAAATCCCAATAAAATTTACCCCGCCATTTGGCGGGGTAAATTTTATCTCAAGTATTTGGCCTTAAAAAGATTATGCTCTTCCAAAGTCTTGGAAAAAAGCGTTTCTCCTGTTTTTAAATTCGAAAGATAAAACCAAAAATCCGTCTCTTCCGGCCAAAGAGCCGCCCTTAAAGCGGAAAGTCCCGGATTAGAAATCGGCCCAACGGGCAAACCCACCTTCAAATAAGTGTTATAAGGCGAGACGAGTTTCAAATCACCGCTCGTAATATTTCGGCATTCATTCAATTTTTTAACCTCGCATTTAATATAAATGATGGTGGCGTCAACCTGAAGCGGAATGGAATTTTTCAAACGCTTCCATAAAATGCCGCTCACTTTCGGCCTATCACCATGATGGGGAATTTCCGCCTCAATCATCGACGCCATGGTAACAGTTTTATAAAAATCAAGGCCGCGTTTTTCCATTTCTGCTTTCATTTCAGCAGAAAATTTTTTCTCAAAATTGCCCAAAAATTTCTTGGCCACTTCCAAAACATTGGTATTTTTATAAAATCGGTAGGTGTCAGGAAAAAGAAAACCCTCTAAACCGGCGTTTTTAGACGCCTCTTCAAAAAAAGAAAAATAGTCGCCGCTATTTTTATTTTGAAAATCGCCGATTTTAAGATGGGAAAGGGCTTGCCCCTCAACTAAAACGCCCTCCTCTTTTAATTTTTTTTCAATCATCGACAATGTCCATCCTTCGGGAATAGTAATCACTGCTTCTTCCAAGGGCCCCTTAAACAAAAGGTTGGCAATTTGGCGAGCCCCTAGATTCGATAAAATTTCATAAGAGCCGGGTTTTAATTTATCGGCCCAGCCCTTTGAAAGAAGATAGAGTTTAAAACTGGCGGCGGAACGGATTAAATGAGATTTTTCAAGGTTCTCGGCGATTTCTTGAAAACCGTTCCCTTTATCAACGGTAAAAATTGTTGATGCCCCCAAACCCAAAGCGGAAGCCGGTTTTAATTGATAATGAAAAACAAAAATAAAAAAAATTAAACCGATTAAAAAAATAGCCAAACTGATAAAAATTAAAATTTTCATTTAAGTGCTTCTTAATTTAATACTTTGAATAATACCGAGGGCCGTAAAATTAATCAAGAGATTTGAACCGCCATAACTTAAAAAAGGCAGGGGGAGACCGGTCACCGGCAAAAATCCAAAATTAGCGCCGAAATTAATAAAAATTTGAGAAACCGTCAACAAAAGATAACCGAAAACAAAAAGCCGAGAAAAATTGTCTTGGGCTCTTAACCCGATATTCATCAGTTGAAAAATAAACCAGCCAAAAACCAAAAACAAAAGCAAACCGCCGAAAAATCCCCATTCTTCAATAAAGGCGGCGGGGAAAAAATCGGTCTTGGCTTCCGGCAAAAATCTTAATTGCGTCTCCAATCCCTGCCCCAGCCCCCTTCCCCAAAAACCGCCGGAACCAATGGCAATCTTGGCCTGAATCACGCTATAGCCCGTTCCCAAAGGATCGCGGCCGGGATTAAAGAAATTCACAACGCGGTCTTTTTGAAAAGGCGCCAAGTATTGCCAGCCAATTGAAACCAAAACTAAGCCCACAAAAAAAAGAATGATAAAATGTTTGAACTTCAAACCGGAAACCAAAAGCATTCCTAGCCAGATAATCAACAAAAGAGCGGCTGACCCCAAATCGGGTTGAAGAAAAGCCAAAAGAAAATAAAGACCGAGATACAAAGCCGAAACCAAAAGACGCTGGGGCCGCCAAATCTCAATGTGCCAAGTGGCGAAATATTTGGCCAAAAGAATGATTAAAGCCAGTTTGGCCAATTCAATGGGCTGGAAACGGAAAAAAGAAAAACCCAGCCAGCCAGCCGCCCCCCTCACTCTGGCTCCCAAAATCAAAACCAAAATCAACAAAATCAGACAAAAAGCGTAAAAGGCAACGGAGAAAAAATTTTGCGTGTACAAAATGCGGTGGTCAAAAAAATTGCTGAGAACAAAAAAAACAGCAAAACCCAAAATAAACCAAATGACTTGTTTTTTAAAAATTTGAAACGGCCTGTCATCGCTCGAGGACAAACTCGCCAAAGTTAACAAACTAAAAATTACCAGAAAAATTACCGGCAATAAAATCGAGAAATTCAACCGCTTCAAAAAACTCATAAAAATTTATTCAAAGAGAGCGTCGGCAAAGACCTCAATCCGAGTCAAATCCAATTCTTGAAAATCAGGAAAATAAGGGAAACCGCTGTAAGCAAAGGGACGAGTATCATTAGCTTTGATATTAGAAATTTCGGTTTTGGCGACATGAAGCAGGCGGCCGGTTTTAGAATACAAAACAAAAAATAAGTTCAGCGAAGGAAAATTATGACTGGTTTTATTAACGAGTTTACCACTAATTTCTAAATAACCGCTTTCCGTTGCCTCAAGCAATCTCGTTTTTTTATCATAAATTTCAAAAAGGTCGCTGGCGGTTTTATCGCTTTTAAACCATTCGGTATTGATAAAGAGTACTTCTAACCGCGAGATATCGCTGCTTTTGAAATTCATTTTCGTTTCCACTAAATATTTGGTGCTTTGAGGCGAAATAAATGAATTGCCGCTGATTTGGCCGACTTTATCGCCCAGCCGATTAATTAAATTAATCTGATAGCCGAATTTGGCGCCATATTGGTCATTATTATTTTGAATTTTCACCACCACTTCGCTCTCGGTAGCAGAAATCGGTAATAATTGGGTTTGGTTGGGATCTGTTTTTAAGGGAGCGGCGTATTTAATGCCGCACGGAATGCAACTGCCGCCGCAATCAATCCCTTCTTCTTCGCCATTTTTTTTGCCGTCAAAACAAGTCGGACCCGGCCTCGTGATAAGAACGATAATTAGAATTATCAAAAAAATAACAATCGCCGGCACGGCAATAATTGTCGCCCTCTTTCTTGATCTTTCTTTCTCTCTTAAAAGATAGTTTTGTTTTAAATTGTTCATTTTTTAGATTACATTCACTTCGTGAATGTAATCTTGGCTCGGTCGTCCCGAAGCGTCGGGACTCCCTCGCTTCCATTATATCCGTTTCACGGATGTAATCTCGTTCGGTTGGAAAGCAAAAATTGATATTTTTGCTTTTCTCCCTCACTTCGATTATATCCTCTTCGTGGATGTAATGTCGCTCGGTCAGAAGCCAAAAATAAAATTTTTGTCTTCTTCCCTCGCTTCCATTATATCATAATTAGCAGCCGACGATAATTCCGCCGCCTAAAAGTTCTTCTTTTTGATAAAAAACCGCTGATTGGCCCAAGGCCGGCGCCCAAACGGGTTTTTTGAAATTCAAAAGCCACCAACCTTTCTCAGCGATGAAATCCAGAGTCGCCTTCTCCGGCTCTTGCCGATACCGGATGGAAACGCCGACTTTTATCGCCGCTTCTGGTTTTAGGCCGGAGACAAAATTAACTTTATCAAGCCAAATTTGTTTTTTATAAAGCAAAAGATTGTCGCGGCCCGGCGCCACTACCAAAACATTGTCTTTAACTCTCTTTTCCACCACAAAAAGCGGTTCTTCGGTTTTTAAGCCGGTTTTGGATATCGCCAGATTAAAACCATGGCGCTGGCCAATGGTGTAAAAAACGATTCCTTCGTGCTCTCCCACAATTCGTCCGTCAGGCAAGATGATTTTTCCAGGTTTGGGCTTTAGATATTTGCCCAAAAAATCCTTAATTTCGACTTGACCCAAAAAACAAATCCCCTGGGAATCTTTTTTTTCGGCGGTCGGCAAACCGAATTTTTTGGCCAATTCCCTGATTTCACTTTTCCAATAATCACCTATCGGAAAAAGCGAATGCTTTAATTCTTTTTGCGTCAACTGCCACAAAAAATAACTCTGGTCTTTATTTTGGTCCTTCCCTTTTAATAATTTGTATTTTGAAAATTGAAAATTGCCCTCGCCCCGAGCTCGGGCCGAGGGGAAAATTGGAAATTCCCGCTCTAGGCGGGCATAATGGCCGGTGGCAATCAAATCAATTCCCATTTTTTTGGCTTTCTCCAAAAAAACGCCGAATTTAATTTCCTTATTGCACAAAATATCGGGATTGGGCGTCTCGCCTTTTTCGTAAGTTTTGACAAAATAATCCACCACTTTCTCTTTGTAAATCTTTTCGAAATCAAAGACATAAAAAGGAATGCCCAATTTGTTGGCGACCATTCGGGCATCGCGGCTGTCGCGAACGTTACATTCTTTATTTAAAGACCAGGCTTTGATAAAAGCGCCGATAACTTCAAAACCGGCTTCTTTCAATAGGGCGGCGGCCACCGAAGAATCTACGCCGCCGGACATTGCCACTAAAACCTTTCGACTCTGCTCGAGGCGAACTTTTTTATTAGATTTTTTATTTATCCCCTTTATTTTTACCATTTTCGCCTCAAAATTCTAAAAAACAATTTTGACCGGAATTTGATATTTAACGGCTAAACTTTTCAGTTGACTTTTAAGATTAAAAACGTAATTGCGATAATTTTTGGGGTTTAAATAGTTTTCAAAATATTTCGCCAATAATTCCGGATAAAATTGGCGCAAAACTCTTTCCAATCCCGCCCAATTTTGCCCTTTGGTATTCAAAGTATCGCTAAAAATATAATTAACCCTATTTTTTAAAACAGCGAAAATTTTTTCCAAATCCGTAAAACCGATAAGAATGGGGCCAACAAAGGCATAGGTTTTAATCCCGGCCTCTTTTAAAACTTTGAGTGTTTCAAGCCGACCAAAAGGAGAACTGGCCCTAGGTTCAATTAATTTTTGGATTTTCTCATCAAGAGTGGTGATTGTCAAACCGACTTCCAGATTTTTTATTTTTTTTAAAATATCCAAATCACGCAAAACAAGATTGGATTTTGTCAAAATGCTCACCTCAAAATTATAACCCGCCAGAATTTCCAGAATTTTCCTGGTCAATTGATATTTTTTTTCCAGCGGCTGATAGGGGTCGGTGACGCTCGAGATAAAAATTGAGGAATTGGGAGGAATTTTCCCGACTTCTTTTTTCAATAATTCCGGGGCGTTAATCCGAACATCGCAAAACTCACCCCACGGCTCTTTGTGTTTTGTAAATTTTTTTATAAAACGGGCGTAGCAATAAACGCAGGAATGAAGGCAGCCCACATAAGGATTAATGGCAAAATCAACGCCCGGAATGCCGCTTTTGGATAAAATGCTTTTTGCTTTGATTTCTTTAACGACCATCAAATTTTGACAATAATTCTTTCCAGAGCGGTTTCATAATCAATCTTTCCGGTTTTAATGCCCAAATCCAAATTCGCCAGTTCTTCATAAAATTTCAGCAATTTCTCTTTCTCCCAGCGCCAAAGATAAGAACGGATTTTTCTCACCACAAACGGATGAACCCTAAGCTCTTTTTGCTGGCCCAAAGCCAAATAAATGGCGGTTCTTAACTGGCTGATAAAAACATTGAAAATCATTGAGGGGTCCAGGCCGGATTTCACCGCCTCTTTAAAATAAAAAACTGTTTTTTTCTTGTTTTTCTCAAAAAAACTGTCAAAAATTTTGAAAATATTGGGATTGGCTTCCAAACTGGAAATATTTAGAACGTCGTTTCTGGTCGCCTTGCTCCCTAATTTATATAAACCAATCTTCTGAATTTCATTTATTAAACGCCAGGAATCCGCCCCAAAACTATTAAAAAGCATCTCCAGCGCCCCGTCTTCAATTTCAACATCAAATTTGGCTGTTTCTTTTTTAAGCCAAACCTTCGCCTCGCGGAAATTTTTGAAATTTTTAAATTCTTGGCTCAAAATCGGTTTTTTCTTAAGCCAATTGAAAATTTTTTTCTTTTCATCCTTCAAATCTTCGAGTTCTCCCTCAAAAATAATCAAGAAACTGTCTTCGGATAATAAAAGATTTAATTTTTTTACAAATTTTTCAAAATCTTTTAGTTGAGACAACTGAAAAAGATTTTCCAAAGCCGCCAGTTTTTTATCGCTGAACATTCCCTGACTCTCAAAAAATCTTTCCATTTTTTCAAGGGCTCCTTTTTCTTTCAAATCAAACTTCTCAAAACTCAAAAAACCGCCGTGTTTCTGCTGATATTGGCTGATGATTTCTTTTAATTTTTGACTGGCGCGGTAATTGTCGCTGCCGTAAAGAAATATAATCATATTTTTTGGCATTTCGGACAGAAATGAGCCGAGCGGCCAGCGATTTTCACTCTTTTAATAAGGGCGCTGCAGCGCCGGCATTTCTCGCCTTCTCTCTGATAAACGCGGCGACGAACCTCATAATAGCCCTTTTTGCCGGCCGGATCGCGATAATCGCTGACAGAAGTGCCTCGCAATCTTAATGCCTCGCTTAAAATTTTTTTAAGCGACCAAAAAATCTTTTTTAAATCATCTTCGCTTAATGATTTAACGGTGCGAAAAGGATGAATTTTTGCTTCCCATAAAATTTCATCGGAATAAATATTGCCAATGCCGGCAATGACGTTTTGATCCATTAAAACCTGCTTGATTTTGCCGGATTTTTTTGTTATCGCTTCTTTGAATTTCTTAAAATCGAAGTTTTTTTCAAGGGGTTCCGGTCCTAATTTTTTGATTTCTTCCAAATTTTCAATTTCTTCTTGAGAACCGAACAAAATTTTGGCGAATTTTCTCAAATCGGACAAAGCCATTTGCCAACCGTTATCCAAATAAAGAATCAAATGAATGTAATTATTGACAACTTCTTCTAATGGCCCTTTTAATAAACTTTGAACTTTGAATTTTGAATTTTGAATTTTTTTAATCTTCCATTTTCCGTACAAAAGATGGCCGGTTAATTTCTGATGAATAAGCAGGAGTTTTTTGTCGCTTAAATAAATGAGAATGTTTTTAGCGCGGCGCTTGATGTCTTCAATTTTCAACCCTTTGATTTTCTGAAGATTTTTGGCTGAGGGCTTGATTAATTTCGGCGCGTCAAACCAGACCGCTTTAATCGTTCGGCCGATGATTTTTTTCTTTAAATCTCTAACGATAGTTTCCACTTCCGGCAATTCCGGCATAAATAACATTTTACCATTTAAAAAGAGAGGTGGCAATTTCCAAAAAAACAAAGGAGGAATCCGAAGATTCCTCCTTCTTGCTCAAACTTCTTTTATAATTTTTCAATCTCGTCGGAAAATTCTTCGTACAAATCAACGTCGCCGCTCTTTTTGATTTGCTTGTCTTCGTAAGGAAGGCCCAGCCGCCGGTAAAATTCATCGGCAATGTTTTTAAAAACACCAATTACTGTCGCAATTAACCAATAGCGGATTTTGCCGAAACGAAGTTTAATGACTTTCAAGGCGAGACGGGTGGAAACATAGTTCAAAAAGCCGGCGAAAGCGCCGTCGTAATTTTCTTTTTTTGATTCTTCAACAATTTTTTCCGCCAATTCGTCAATCAACGGATCGAATTGTTTTCTGTTTTGAGGATTAATATATGGCATAAATTTAGTGGACCTGAGGGGACTCGAACCCCTGACCTCATGCATGCCATGCATGCGCTCTACCAGCTAAGCTACAGGCCCGAAAATGAAGAGTAGTATCTTTTTTCTCTGAAAAAAGACAAACTACTCTTCTTCATCGGCTAATTCCAAAAGAGCCATCATAATTTTCTGGACAATCTCTTTTCTGTCGCTGACGCCGTCAAAACTCATCGTTTTACCTATCCTGATGGTAATCTCGCTATCCCAAAATCTCGGAAGGACGTAAAATCTGTCATTAGAATTTGGTATAACTTTGTCTGTTCCCTCAACCCAGAGAGGCAAAACTCTGCAATTTGTTCTCAAAACAAGTTGTCCAACTCCATCTTGAAAAAATCTGATTCTTCTTCCGTTTTGACTCCAGAAAAACTTTTTGCCTTTATAAGTTCTTCCTCCTTCGGGAAAAAGAATTAAAATTCCGCCAGCTTTTAAAACTTTCTTCATTAAGAAAAAAGCTTTTATTCCTCCCCTTGTATCGTTTCTGTCAATCGGGATTGCCCTAGGCCTAAGCCAAAACCAGTACCAGCGGTCGTAATACTTCTTTTTATCCGGCGTGCTCCAAGGACTGAGTTTTAGAGGATGAAAAATATATTCTCTGAAGAACAAACAAGGCAGCAAGATTGGCTCTAATAAAGAAGGGTGATTTGAAACCACAATCAAATTTCCATAATTGTGCGGAAAATTTTTCCAGTTAATAACCTTTATTCTCCTTAAAGCCTTCAGGAAATAAAAGATAATTCCCAGAAGAACACCGATGGTGTAGAAGACCAATATCACTGTTATTTTCTCAAGCAAACCTTCCTTCTTTTTATTTTTTTCCATATTTCCCCCTTTCAAAATTTAAAAGAGCAAGTTTGTAAGCTGTCGTTATTTTAACTTATTTCTTTAATTTTTTCAATGCAAAACGGGGGGTTGTCCTCCATTTTTTATTTCCTGAATGGTGCCCCCGGACCGAATTGAACGGTCATCCGCGGCTTAGGAGTCCGCTGTTCTATCCGTTGAACTACAGGGGCAATAAAGAAAATTTCTAATTTCTAATTTCTAATTCTCTAATGCCGGATTTTTTCTCTATCAATCTGGCAAAAAAGAATAAAAATTTGGAAAGATGATTGAGATAAACAATAATCTCCGGATTAATTTTCTTTTTACGGTTTAAGCCGACGACTCGCCTTTCGGCCCGACGGCACAGACTGCGACTATAATCCAAGGTTGAACTCGTCAAAGAAGCGCCGCTTAAAATAAAATTTTTCAAAACCGGAATATTTTTCAGGCAAAATTCCAGTTTTTCATCCAGTTTTTCGATGATTTTTTTAAAATCTTTTCGGGGGCCACCGGCTAAAACCGCAGAAATCTGAAAAATGTCTTTCTGGACGTCAACAATCCAACTTCTCAGTTTTTTATCGCGGATAAAATTTTTCGTCAGTCCCAAAAAAGAATTCAACTCATCGAGATCGCCCAAAACCTCAAAAATCAGATTGTCTTTCTGAATCTTTTTTTTATTTAACAGTGTACCCTCGCCCTTGTCACCGGGAAATTTTTTCATTTTTGTTGTTAATAATTATAACCATCAACAAAAAGACCTTCTTGATCACGCAAAATTAATTCGTCATGATCGGTATTTAAAAAATTGCTGCCGCTATAAACATACCAATTTCTATCAAAGAAATCATAATCATAAAAACGCCAGCTTAAACAGCTTTGATAAGTCAATTTTTGGGCAACAAAATTGCGACAATCGAGATCATTAATTAAATCATAACTATTCAGATTGGGAATTTGACACGGATTTAAATTGGCAATGAAATTTCGACAAGAATCAGATAAATTCTGCATCTCGCTATAACTGGGTTTGGGACAATTTTTGGGAATCTCAACAGCAAAATCATAAAAATTGGTCAAATAACCAAAACATTTATTGAGATGAAAATTTATCCCGAGGGGACTAATCGTTCCCAGAATTGTTAAATAGCCGCCACTCTTTAAAGTAATCTCAATGGGCTGATTAAAACCCAATGGGTCATAAGCGTTAATCGCCATTGAAATAGCAAATTTTTTTTGACTCGATTCAATCGACCAACCAGTGATATTCAAAGAATCGATTTCGCTCCGAAGAACAATTTTCATTATCTGACCAAAATATTTAGGAAGAGCAACAGAAATAATTTTTGCTTTACCCAAATAAGGAGAAACAATGGCGCGAAAAGTTCTTTGGGCGGGAGTGGGATCATAAATCCCCTCTCGACTTTTGGCGCGCACCTGAAAAATGTAAGTCCGATCACTAGGCAAGAAATTAATGGAGCGCTTATTAGAATAAGTGGTTTGCCAGTCATAATCAATTTCGGAAACCCGAGTTTCAAAAGCGATATTTTCCAATTCTTTCCAAAGGGCACCAAAATAAAAAGTAATACTGGCTTGATCTTTAATTACCGTTCCTTCTTGGGGGCCGGACAAAATATAAGTTTCTGGCCAGAAACCTTTATAAAGAGAAGGGGTAGGAGAAAAAATGGTTTGATAAGGAGAAGAAACAGGTGTCGGGGTATTTCCCGCGGCCAATTCCTCGCCTTTATTTCCGGCAAAAAATTTGGAAGGCATTTTTTGCCCCACAAAGACCAATAAGCCGAAAATTATTATTAAGAAAATGACGGGAAGCGCTTTTGACATATTTGGGTCGGGCTGCCCGGATTTGAACCGGGACTAAATCCTCCCGAAGGACTCGTGCTACCATTACACTACAGCCCGAGAAATAAACACAACCTAAATTCTACTTTCTACTTTCTATATTCTACTTTCTAATACACCCCATGTTTTTTTCTCATTTCTTCGTCAATTTCTCCTTCCAGTTCTTCTTTCTTCTCAACTGACTTTTCAGCCAATTCTTTCAATTCCTCGTCTGACAAACGCCCTAATTTCTTAACTTGCTCTATCAAATAATTCTTATCGTTTTTTTCCGGATTGTCCAGTACTTCTTCCAATAAAATGTTAAGAATCCAGCCGACTTTAGGGCCGGCTAGAATCTTTAAAATTTCCATCACATCGTTACCTTTCACTTTAAGCATCTTCGGATGAATGGGATCGCGGGAAACTCTTTCAATCATATAGCGCAGGTGTTTCAAACGGTAAGGCGAAATTTTTGGGAGTCCTGAGCCGCTGCGGTCGGCCTCTCTTAAAAGCAAAAGGTCATCGATGTTTTCCGGTCCCACCCGCCGAATCAAACGCCTGACGCCGGCTTCAGTCACTTCGTCAACGTTGTAAAAAAAGAAGTGCCAACGCACCAAATTCGCGGTTTGTTCAATAATTTTTTTGGAAAAATGCAGCCGCTCAAGCGCCTGAATTGTTAATTTTGTCCCAACCTGCTCGTGGCCCTTAAAAGTCGCTTCCAATCCTTCGCCTTTTTTGGTCCGGGGCTTTCCCAAATCATGCAAAAGAGCGGCCAGCCGCAAGACCAAATTAAAATTCTTTTTGGCGGCGTAATCCAAAGTTTTTAAATGATGTTCAAAAACCGTCAACTCCTCATATTTAATATGCTCTTTTTTCTTTTTGGTCACGCCGATTACGTTAATGCCCTCTCTTAACTCCGGCAAAACATATTTTAAAAGTCCTAAATTTTCCAAAATTTCAATTCCCGAAGCCGCTCTTTCGGTCATCAATAGCTTAGCAAATTCGTCCCGAATGCGTTCTTTGGAAATAAATTCCAGGGTTGATGCCAATTTCTGAACGGCTTTTCCAGTTTTTTCCTCGATTTCAAAACCCAATTCAACGGCCAATCGCGAAGCGCGCATTAATCTTAAGGCATCTTCGTTAAATCGCTCTTCTGGTTCACCAACTGTTCTTATTATTTTATTTTTTAAATCTTTCTCTCCAGCAAATGGGTCAATTATCTTGAAACTTGAAGTTTGAAGCTTGAAACCTTTATTTTTTGTTTCAGGTTTCATGTTATACGTTTCAAGTTTTAATGCCAGCGCATTAATCGTAAAATCTCTTCTTCCTAAATCTTCTTCCACGGTTCTGGCAAATTTTATCTCATCCGGATGTCTTTTATCGGTATATTTACCCTCCAAACGGAAAGGGGTGATTTCCACGGTTTTTAAAGTTTCATCTTCGGAATCAGTAATTAGCGAGATTGTGCCGAATTTATTTTCATAGACGGTTTTGTAGGCAGCCCCGACATTTTCAGTCAGGGTCTCGGCTTCGCCTCGAGAAAAAATCTTTTGGATTTCTTCAGGCTTGGCATCAGTGGTAATGTCCCAATCCTTCGGTTTAATGGGTAATCCTTCGACTTCACTCAGGACAAGATCCCTGACGCAGCCGCCGACAAGATAAGCCTTAAATCCGGCTTCTTCCAATTTTTTCACAATAGCGATGATTTCCTGGGGAATTTTCATGGTTTTACATATTTAACTATACTTCAACTCCTGGCTTTTTTCAAATTTGAATTTATCGGCGTTTTTTGTTAAAGTGAAGGTGGTTTATCGCCCCTGTGGTGAAATGGATATCACGCGTGGCTTCGAACCATGCGTTGGGGGTTCGAATCCCTCCGGGGGCACCAAATTGGGCGGGCGATTTCTTCCGGGCGCACCATCTTGCTAAATAATTATTTTGTGTTAAAGTTATTTTAATCTTTTAATACGCCAAAATCTGGCCGAAAGGAGGTATAATGTTCTTTTACAAAATTTTATATTGGCTGATTTGTCTTATCTTCAAACCGCAGGCAGAAGTTCGGGGTTTGGAAAACCTGCCGAAAAACCGAGGTTTTATCCTTGCCGCTAATCATGAGAATGCTTATGACCCGCTAGTCATTGCCGGCCTCCTCAAAAAATTTATCTGGCAAAATCTGCTCCCAAAAAAGAAAAAAGTGTATTTTTTAGCCAATCCCGGATTAAAAACAAACGTTATGAAATATTCCTTGGTGAGTTTAGCGATTAATCTTTTTCAAGAAAAAATGGGTTATCTGCCGGCGAATATTTTGGGTCTAAGAAGGGCAATCAATTTGTTGAAAGAAGGAAATGCCATTGTTGTTTTTCCCGAGGGCCATCGCAATCCTAAAAAATATCTCCTCAAAGGTAGAAAAGGGGTGGCGGTAATGGCCTTGGCAGCCAAAACGCCAGTCATTCCCGCTGGTTGTTTCGGACCGCCTGCCCGGACCATTCGGCAATTCCTCAAGGGATTATTTCAGAAGAAAAAAGTTATTTTCGGTCCTGGTCTTTGTCTGCCTTCTTGTCAGCCCGATGCCCGAGGAAGGTTTAATGGCATCCTCCTGCGTCAAGTCACCGATAGCATTATGATGGCCATTGCCCGAATTACCTCAAAATACTACCAACCAGAAAAATCAATTTAAAATAACCCGTTATCACCTATGATTAACGGGTTATTTTTTAACTAAATTTTGTTGTATAATGATAGCGAATTTTTGATAAAAATGGGTGATAAAATTTTCAAAATTGGCATTATGATGGGCGGCCCCTCCAACGAATATGAAATCTCCCTAAAAAGCGGGAAAAATATTTTTGCCGCTTTAAAAAGAAATCCCAAATTTTCTGCGAAAAAAATCGTTTTGCCCCGTTCGCTTCAACAAACTCGGCGATTTTTGAAAAAATTTCTGAAAAAGTTGAAAAAATTTGATTTAATTTTCAACGCTCTTCATGGCGAATTCGGCGAAGACGGCACAATCCAGAAATTTTTTGAAGATCAGAAAATTTGTTATACCGGTTCTGATAGTCACGCCTCAAAAATCGGTATGGATAAAATATTGTCGAAAAAATTATTTAAAAAAGCGGGATTGAATGTAGTGCCGGCTGTTATTTTTCGTCAAGGCGAGAATATCCAAAAAATCAAGATGAGACCACCTTTCGTGATCAAGCCCGTTCATTGCGGTTCAAGCGTCGGCGTGAGCATTATCCAAGATAAAAAAGAGGTTCGGCGGGCCCTAAAAAAAGCTTTCCGTTATGACAAGATTTTAATTATAGAAAAATATCTTGAAGGCAAAGAAATTACTTGCGGCGTTTTGGAAAATTTCCGCGGCAAAAAAAATTTATCCTTTAATGCCGACGGAAATCATTCCCCAAAAAGACAAGTTTTTCAATTATCGGGCAAAATACGAACCCGGCGCTACTTTAGAAATCACGCCGGCTCGCCTCAATAAAAAATTAATAAAACTTTGCCAAAAAGCTGTCACAAAAGCCCATCAGGCAATTGGGGCTAGACATTATTCCCGCACCGATATGATTTTAGTTGAAAAACCAACGCCCCGATTTTATGTTTTAGAAATAAACACCCTGCCCGGCCTGACCAAAAATTCTCTTCTTCCCCAACAGCTTAAAGCCGTCGGCCTTGAATTTAAAAATTTTTTAGAGCATATTATTCAAAGAAGCCTTAAGTTCCCCCCATAACTCAATTGGTAGAGTAACTGCCTCTTAAGCAGTGAGTTCCAGGTTCGAGTCCTGGTGGGGGGACAAATATAAATAAAATCTATTTGACAATTTTTTTTCATCTTTTAAGATGAGAGTGGTTTTTTAATAAAAAAATAAGGAGTGGAAAATGAGAATTATCAAACCGTCTTTTAAAATCCTTGATCCGATTAACGGCTCACAAATTCTGAAGAAAATCGAGTACATCGGCAGAAAAGCCCACAAAAGTGAAGATAGAATTACTATTGATACTACTGATGAGTCGGCCAGAAAATTCATCAAGATGCTTTTGGAACGGGACCACTTATCGGTGATTGAGCATGTCAATATTTCAGTTGAAATCATCTGCGACCGCGGCGTCAGCCATGAACTGGTAAGACACCGACTCGCCAGTTATACCCAAGAAAGCACACGCTACTGCAATTATTCCCAAGGCAAATTTGGCAGTGAAATTACTGTCATTTTACCGCTTTGGTTTTATGACTGCTTCAATGTTGAAGAACAAAAAATCACCGCTGTCGGAGAATTGAACGAAGCTTTCTTGATTTGGCACCGAAGCTGCGCTTTAGCCGAACACGCTTATTTTGACTTGCTCAACTACGGATTAAAGACGGAACAGACCCGGGCAGTTCTGCCGACTTGTCTTAAAACCGAAATTGCTGTCACTTGCAACTTGCGGGAATGGCGGCATATTTTCACGATGCGCTGCGCCAAAGCCGCTCATCCTCAGATGCGACAGATTATGATTCCCCTTCTTCACGAATTTCAAACCCAAATTCCTGTGATCTTTGATGATATAATTATTAACGAGTAAAATCTGCTCATCAAGAAATCCCCAACCTCTTTGGAAGGGGATTTGTTTTTTGCTTTAAAAATTATATAATATGTATTGTCGCAGAACGCGACAATACATATATATTTGGTTCGCTCGCCCCAAATGAAAGCGAATCTTTCATTTGATGGCTCGCTGCCAAATATAATATAAAACAATTCTTCAGTCGGTTTTTATTCATTTTAAATAATATCAATGGTAGACATTTACAGGCCAAAAATAAAAATCTGCGTCTCGGGCGCGGCTGAAACCGGTCACTGTTCAGCCAATGCCCTGAACCTTTCATTAGAGTTGGGCAGAGAAATCGCCAAACATGACTGCATTTTAGTCACCGGCGCCACCACTGGCATTCCTTACTGGGCAGCCAAAGGCGCCAAAGGAGCCGGCGGCATTGTTTTCGGCATCTCGCCTGCTATCTCTGAACGGGAACATTTAAATAAATATCATTTGCCGATTGATTACCATGATGTCATAATGTATACTGGCGCTGGCTATGCCGGCAGAAATCTTCAATTAACCCGCTGTGCCGACGCGGTTATTACCGCCTGCGGCCGGATGGGAACGCTCAATGAATTTACTATTGCCTTTGAAGAAAATAAACTCATCGGCGTTTTAGAGGGAACGGGCGGAATGGCGGATATGATTCGGGGAATAATAGAAAAAAGTTTCCGGGGACCCGGCAAAGTAATCTTCAATCAAAATCCCAAAGATTTAATCGAAGATGTTTTAACTTTCATTAGAGAAGAAAAAACATTGGATAATTATTGATTTTAATTTTTCATTTTTACTTTTTAATTTTTTAAAGGTCGATTTATTTAAGATTAATATGCCTAAAACAAAAGAGAAGTTGATCGGCGAAGTGACGCATTATTTCGATAAAATCGGCGTTGCCGCTCTCAAATTAAAGGCGCCCTTAAAAACAGGCCAAACCATTATTTTCCGCACCAAAACCGGCGAAGATTTACTTAAACAGACAGTTGGCTCGATGCAAATTGAGCATCAAGCTGTCGAAAAAGCCAAAAAAGGAGATGAAATCGGCCTGAGGGTCGATCAAAAAGTGCACGAAGGCAACGAGATTTATTTAGCTGAAGAATAAAATGGTAGGAATTCAAGAATTAGAAATTTTGGGCCAATTGCTTTTGGCGATTATTTTAGGAACGCTCATCGGCATTGAAAGGGAATTTGCCAGAAAATCAGCGGGGATGCGCACTTATGCTCTTGTCTCATTAGGCGCGGCGCTCTTCTCTATTATTGCTCAATTGGCTTTTAAAAATGCCAATGGTTCTTTTGACCCCTCGCGAATTCTCTCCCAGATTGTTGTCGGCATCGGTTTTATCGGCGCTGGCGTTATTATCTTTCAAAAATCCCAAATTCGGGGAATCACTACGGCTGCTGGTTTATGGGTGACGGCCGCCATCGGCGCGGCTGTCGGTTATAAACTTTATAACCTTGCCATCAGCGCCACTTTATTAGTTCTTTTGGTTCTGGTCGTTTTCTGGTCTATTGAAAAAAAGTTTTTGCATAAAATCCCGACTGACGATATTAATGAGAATGAAAGCAGGTAATTTCAAAAATTATTTAGCTGCTTCGGCAATTTTAGGGGGGACTATCTTGGGAGTTGGCATCTTCGGACTACCCCACGTTTTTTCCAAGGCCGGTTTTTTAACCGGCTTGTTTTATTTGGTTCTTTGCTGTTTTCTTGTCACTTTGACGCATTTGATTTACGGTGAAGCGCTTCTAAGAACTGGTGGCGAACACCGGATGCCGGGGTTGGCGAAAATTTATCTCGGCAAAGCCGGTTTTTATCTGGCGACAATCAGTGTTTTCATCAGTATGTCGGGAGTGCTTCTGGCTTACCTTATTTTAGGCGGCCAGTTCCTCCAAAATTTCAGCCGCATCATCAATTCTCCTCTTAATTTAAATGTGGCGGCTGTCGTTTTTTGGATTGTTGGCACCATCGGCATGATCTTGGGTATCAGATTTATCGGTTTGGGTGAGATTTTGGGCGTGGTTTTAATTATTGGTCTGATTGTCGGATTTTTTGTTTTGGGAGCGCCTCATTTAAACATCGCTTCTCTCCCGGCTATAAATTCTTCCTTTCTTTTTCTGCCTTACGGCATCTTGCTCTTTGCTCTTTCCGGCGGCTCGGCTGTGCCGGAAATCTTCAATTATTTCAAAAAAAGAGGAATTTCCAAATACGAACTCAATTTCAAAAAACCGATTGTTTGGGGAAGTGTTATCCCCGCTTTTTTATATTTACTCTTTGTTTTAGGAGTTTTGGGATTTTTTCAAAATAAAATTATCCCCGTTGATATTGTCCCTGATTTGGTCAAATCAAATCCCCTTTTGGGCGTTGCCACCGATGTCTTGGGTATGCTTTTAATTCTTACCTCTTATTTTATTATCGGCTTGGGTTTCCGCAATGTGCTTTTTATGGATTTAAAAATAAAGAATTGGCTCAGTTGGACCATTCCGGCTGTTTTGCCCGCTCTTCTCTATTTTGGCGGTTTTCAAAATTTTATCGGGATTATCGGATTTTTGGGAGCGGGCATTTTGGGCATTGAGACGGTTTTAACGATAATCATCCATTCCAAAAGCCAAAAACAAGGAAGACTCATCCCCGCTTTTACCGTTAAAATTCCTCTTTGGGGAAAAGTGCTTTTGGTTATTTTGCTTTTGACCGGCGTGGCTTTAGAAATTGCCAAATTTTTCTGATGGAGTAAAATATGAATACAATCGAAATTTTTGGATTTTGGATTTTGAACTTAAATTATTATGCCTGAAATTTATAAAAAACCTCCTTCCAATATTAGAATTCGAACTTTAGAAAGCGATACTGAACAGATGCGGCAATCTGGCGGTGAAATTACCACCAGCGGAATTTTGGGGAAAAAAATTGAGGAAATTGAAGAGGCGCCGCCAGTCCCAGAAGAAGAAACGGGCATCTTCGAAGAACAGGAAATCTCCTTAGAAAAGACGACTCCGAAAAAAACAAAAGTTCTGCCTTTGGTTATCGCCGCTGTTGTTTTTCTTTTGCTGGGTGGCGGTATAACTTTTTTGTTAGTTTCTAAATCGAAAAAAACTTCCCCTCTTCCAACGGCCTCTCCGACGCCCTCTTATGTTTCTTTATTCCAAAATTTCGCCGGCGAACGTCTTTATCTTAAATTCACCGGCAAAATTGAGGATTTTGAAAAAATCTTAAACCAAGAATTTCAAAAAATCACTCAACCTAACAACGTTGAGGAGATAATCTTTATGAAAGACGAAATTAATCCTTACCCGGCTGACGATTTTTTGAAAATTATTTATGCTGGTTTCCCGACTATTGGCTTAACTGATATCCCTGAGTTTGAAAAGAATTTTTCCGCTTTGATTGTAAACGACCAATTTGCCAAAAATTCTTTCAGTTATGTTCTAAAAATCAATGAAGCGAATTTATCCACCTTTGCCGTCGGTAATCTGAAAGCGAAATTCTCAACGGTTTTCGAAAGGTTTATTGAAGAACATTACGACCTTTTAACTTCGCAATATCTGGAAAATCCGGGACTAGCCCAAAAGCCATTTTTGACTAAGCCTATCGGACCGGTTAACAGCCGCTATTTGAAATTTTCCACCGGCAAAGAATTTTACTACGGTTTTTACCAGAATTATTTCTTGGTTGGGACAAGTGAAACGGCTTTTCAGAAAACTTTGGAAGCTTTATTGCCGAAAATATAATTTTTAAAGCCCAGGTGGTGGAATTGGCAGACACATCAGCCCTAGGAGCTGATGCCGAAAGGCGTAGGGGTTCAAATCCTCTCCTGGGCACTTTACAATTTCAATTTTTCTTGATTAATAAAAAACACCCCGCCTCAAGCGGGGTGTTTTGAAAACTCTAAAGTAGAAACTACCCTCCTTGCCCTTGCTGTAAAGCGTTTTGGACAATACTTGTAATACCCCAAGCAATCAAAGCAACGGCCACAGCCACCACGGCATAAATTAACTGGTTTGAAGCCTTTTTTACCTTGAGTGGATCACCACCGGCAGTCAAATAATTGAAAGCGGCCAAAATAATGAATAAAATCGCAATCAAGAAGAAGAGCCAATAAACCAGTGTAACAACATATCTAACAATATTAAGTATTTGGCTGACATTGGTAATCATGCCGGTTGGCTCTGGCGAGGCCTGCCCCTGAACAAAAAAGGCTGCCATAAAAACGCAGAGAATTGTCGGAAGAATATATAAAGCAAGTTTTTTCATGAGTTAAGTTTTTATTTTTAAACGACCTTTTAAAAAATTAATTTCGATACTTCGACTTTGCTCAGCATCGACCCTGAGCTTGCCGAAGGGTCAACCTTGATTTTTTATAAAAATTTTTAAAAAATTAGGGCTTGATTAAACTCTGTACAAGACTGACTATGCCAAAAGAAATTAAAGCGACGACGATGGCAATGACCGCGTACAAAAGTTGTTTGTGGGCTTTCTCAATATTTTTGGGATTGTTGGCGCCGGTTAAATAAGTGAAAGCAGCAACCAAAACAAAGAAAACAGCAACGGCCAAAACAATCCGATAAAACCAAGTGGCGATATTCATGATAATTCCTGGCACTTCTTCGGCAGTAATAGAAATTGGACTAATCGTCTGGGCGTTCGCCACTATTAGGCTCGCGGAATTAAAAATTATTATTGATAAAACCGAATAAAATATAAATTTTTTCATTTTAAAAAGAAATTAATGACAACCCCGATGCTCGAAGCCACTGCAATAATCACAATGGCCACGCTCGTCCAGAGAAAGATTTTGTAGGCTTTTTGGACACCGGCCGGCTGACCGCCGGAAAACAACAAACTGCCGTATAAAAACATCACAATTGCCAAGGGCCCGCCGATATTTCTGAGATATCCGATTAATTTATTAATGATGTTTTCCGGCGTTCCGGCGCCGACAGCGGTTTGAGTAATCTGAAGCGCGGCATGCGATAAAATAATCACTGCCAACCCAATAACGGCGAAGGTTAAAGTTTTATGGCCTTGCTGAATCCTTTTGGGTTCGCCTGAAGCAGTCATTAAAATAACCGCTGCCCACAAACTGACTAAAATCGCCAAAGGCGCTGCCAACCCTAAAAGATAACTGCTAAAACGACTGATTAAAGCCGGAAAATCTGTCACCCCCAGCGGATTTTCAATTTCCTGGGCGTTAAGACAACCAGAAAACATTAGGAAAGTGCCTGTTAATATGATAAGAATTAATAAATAAAAAGTCAATTTAGGCATGACGTATTATTGATTTAGGGAGCGACGGTGCATCCTAACCGGCCATTGACAACGCCTTGCCACGTTAAAGAAGAACCTGTGGCAACCGTCAAAACGATGTTTAAGATAAGGCTGACGCCAACGACAATGGCAAAACCGATGATGGCGCTGGTTAAAATTTTTCGGCCATTTTCAATTCTTTTGGGAGAGCCGCCGCTAAAAATCAGCATTATTCCACCATAAATTATCATCAAAACCGCGATGTAAAAAGCAATATCTCGCAAAAATCGGAAAATATTGGCGGCTACTTTTGCCAGATCGCAAAACTGACAATCGCCATTATTATAACAAGCGTCTCTCACGTCGGTAAAAAATCCGCCAGCTGCTTCGGCACGGGCCATAAAGACAAAAGAAAAAATAATCAACAACAGGAAAAGATTTAAAAAAATGAAGATTTTTTTGTTTTTAATAGCCATTTTTAATGAGGCACTAATTTATTAATTTCCTCGGCTGCCTGCCTTAAGGCATTATCAATGTTTAAGCGGCCGCTTACCACTGATTCTATCATATTTGTGAAAATTTGCCTATTTTTTTCCGGCTCAATCTGACGCCAGCTTTTGGCTGATAAGGTCTGTTTGGCGAAAACCCCGATTTTCTCATCATTGAGCATTTCTTTAATTATAATCCGGCTGGCCGGCGGTTTCCCAGTATTAGCCAAATATTTTTGGGCTTGCTGACTGTCCACTAAATAAAAGATAAAATCCCAACTAGCTGACGGATATTGAGAGGCGGCTGATGCCGATAAAACCCAATAATCCGCGTAATTCTTGGCAACATCAGGATTTTTGGCTGCCTGGGGCAAAGGACTAACCGCATAATTCAAATAAGGATTCTTGTTCTTTATCTTTTCACGGGCTAAAGAATAATCAATAATCATCGCCACTTTTCCCTGACTGAAAGCCTCCAAACTATCTGGTAAATTATTATTCCAACAATAATAAAGACTCGCCGGGTTGGAAAAACTGGTGTAAAAATTAAGGGCCTGTCTGCCAGCTTCGTCATCAAAAAGCGCCGTTCCTTTTTCATCGGTAATTTGGGAACCGGCCTGAAGCATTAAAATGCTTAAAATATCAGGGGCGTTATCAATATTGGCGGCTGTTCCCAAAGCGGCGCCTGATTTTTTGATTTCACCGGTTAAACTTTTCTCGGTTAAAAGCCGGCTTGTTTCCTGAAAATCCTGCCAGGTATTTGGCGCGAGAGCAATGCCGGCGGTATTGAATAAATCCTTATTCCAGTAGAGGGCTAAAGTATCAAGATAAAGAGGCAGACCGTAAATTTTATTTTCCAAAACCATATCGTCAGCCGCCACATCGACAAATCCCTCTTTTAATTGCTTAATGGAAAGTTGCGCGCTGGGAATAGGATATAATTTTTCAAAATGCTTCATCAGCCAATTGTGTCTGATCATTAAAACATCGGGGCCGCGGCGACTAGCCAAGGCATCAATCAGGGTCTCCTCATAATTTTCCGGAGTAACTTGGCGGTAATTAATTTTAATATTTTTGGAAAGGTTCTGATAATCGCTGATTAAATCTCTGAAAGCGTCTTCGTTGTCAATTCCCCAAAAATCCAAAGTAATTTCCGCGGCTGTTCCTTGACCGCCCTTATTTCCTTTCTTTAATCCCGGCAAAACCCCGATGACCATCAAAAGAATAATGAAAATAACCGCCGCGACAGCGAAGAAAACTATTTTTTGACCTTTGGTTAAAGCAAGATTAGGCATAATTTTTTATTTTTTGAAAAATTAAACCCCAGTGGCTTTCGCTCAAATCCAATTTCTCAATAAATTTTAAGCAGTTGTTAACCCTCTCTTTAATTTTTTCTTCGGAAACGCGCTGATTTTTTGGCGGCCCCAGAGGACTGTCAATTTTCCAATCAATAATCAAAACTTGACCGTCAAGTTTCAAAACCCGATTAATTTCCCTGATAATTGTGAACCAGTGCTCCGGAGACACCTGGAAAAACAAATTGGCAATCAAAATAAAATCGCAAGATTCCGGCTCAAGAGTGCTGGTTTTTTCCAAATTTGCCCAGCGAGTTTCGATATTTGACAATCCCCGCATTTTCGCCAAAGACCTGACTGATTCCAAGGCGGTCGGCAGAACATCAATGGCGTAAACCTTGCCTTTGTCGCCGACCCGTTTGGCTAACTCAATCGCAAAATAACCGGAACCGCTGCCAAAATCCGCGGCGACGCTCGCCGGTTTAATTTCAATTTTATCTAATACTTCGCTTGGATTTAAAACAGAGGACATAAAATATTTTATACAAAACTCATCTGAGCGACTTAGCGAAGTTTTTTAATAATGCAATCCGCCTGAACGATAATCTTGAAGGAAATAATTTTTTCGCAGCATCCGCAGCCGAGCGGGCATGGTGTCCGACCAAGGTCGGACGAGCGAGGCGAGGACATAAGCGAGCGAACGCGCTGGGTGAGCGAGCGGCTGCCAAAAAATTATTTCCGGAACTCTCTAAAATGGAGCGTTAAGCGAAGATAGGTTTTGTCGACCCTTACAGCCAGACAATTCCTGCCACTTCATCGCCGCTTTCCAGTTTAATGATTCTTACGCCTTGAGTTACCCGCGACTGCTCGGAAATATTGCTGAGGTCAATTTTGATTAAAATTCCTTTTTTAGAAATAACCAGAACTTCTTTGGTCTCGGCCGGAACGATTTGGGCGGCCACCACTTTTCCGGTTTTTTCCGTCACTTTGGCGGTTTTTATTCCCTGACCAGCCCGGCGCTGCAAACGATATTCTCTAACCGGCGTCTGTTTGCCGAATCCTTTTTTCATAACCACCAAAAGCGTCGCGGTTTTTTCAAGGCCTGATTTCAAAACATCGAAACCGCAAACCTCATCGCCTTTCTTGAGCCGAATGGCCGTCACGCCGCTGGCGTTTCTTCCCATCGGCCGCAAATCCGATTCTTTAAATCTCAAGGCTTGGCCCTCCCTCGTCAAAATAATGATTTCGCCTTTCGGAGCGGCGAATTTCGCCCAGCATAATTCATCTTCTTTTTTCAATTTCATCGCAATTAGTCCCGAGCGGCGGACTGAGCCGAATTCTTTGAGAGGAATCTTTTTAATTATACCATTTTTTGTCAACATTATTAAATAAATATTTTCCTGTTCTGCTTTCCCCCCATTATAAGCCAAAATAGCGGCTAAGGGTTCATTTTGGGGCAACTCCAAAAAGTTGTAAATGCTTTTGCCGCGGGAAGTGCGCGGCGCCTGGGGAATCTCGTAGGCCTTAAGTTGAAAAACGCGGCCCTTTCTCGTAAAGAAAAGGAGGTTGTCATGGGTGTTGGTTCTCAAAATATGCTCAATTTTGTCTTCTTCTCTAGTTTCAAAACCCATTACTCCCCGGCCGCCCCTTTTCTGCGTTTTGAAAATTGATGGCTCGAAGCGTTTGATAAAGCCGTCTTGGCTCATCATAATAATCTGCTCTTCTTGCGGCACAAGGTCTTCTTCTTTAAATTCGCCGATCGCCGAAGCAACCACTCTGGTTCTTCTTTCGTCGCCGAAGCGTTTTTTGATATCTTCGATTTCTTCTTTTATTATTTTTAAAATTCTTTTCGGCTCTTTCAAAATCAACTTCAATTCGGCGATTTCTTTTTCCCTGGTTTTTAATTCCTCGTCAATTTTCTTTCTTTCCAAACCAACCAAAGTCTGAAGCCGCATCTCCAAAATGGCATCGGCCTGAATTGCTGTTAATTTAAAGTTTTTAACCAATTTCTGATGCGCTTCTTCGCGATTGTCAGAGGCTTTGATGGTTTTAATGATAGCGTCGATATTTTTCAGGGCTCGGGTTAACCCTTCTAAAATATGGCGGCGGGCTTCGGCTTTTTTCAAATCAAATTCCGAACGGCGCCTGATAACTGTCTCGCGATGTTTTATAAAATTGTCCAAAACCGATTTTAAGGAAAGAGTCTGGGGTTGAATGCCGTCAACCAAAGCCAGCATATTAAGAGAAAAGTTTTTCTGGAGGTCGGTATGTTTATAAAGATTATTCAAAACTTTTTGGGGATGACTGTCGTTTTTTAATTGGATGATAATTGAAAGACCGTCTCTATCGGATTCATCGCGAACATCCTTAATCCCCTCGATTTTTTTCTTCTGAACCAATTCGGCGATTTTAATCAAAAGCTCCGATTTGTTGACCAAATAGGGAATTTCGCTGATAACGATATCGAACTGGCCGTGTTTTCGTTCCTGAATGTCTGCCTTGGCTCGGGCGGTAATTGAACCGCGACCGGTGGAATATGCCTCGCTAATGGCTTTTTTGTTGTAAATAATGCCGCCAGTCGGGAAATCCGGGCCTTTGATGAATTCCAAAAGATCGTTGGTGGTGACATGAGGATGATCAATTAAATAATTGACGGCATCCGAAACTTCCGAAAGATTATGAGGCGGGATATTGGTAGCCATCCCGACGGCAATGCCCGAAGTGCCGTTAATCAAAAGTTGGGGGATTTTTGCCGGCAAAACCTTGGGTTCTTTTCTTGTCGCATCGTAATTTTCCTGAAAATCAACGGTTTCTTTCTCAATGTCTTTCAAAAGCTCTTCACTCATCAAAGAAAGTCTTGCTTCCGTATAACGCATGGCTGCCGGCGAGTCGCCGTCAATTGAACCCCAATTGCCCTGACCTTCAATTAAAGGATAGCGAAGCGAAAAAACTTGGGCCATTCTGGCCAAAGAATCATAAACCGCTATATCGCCGTGCGGATGATATTTGCCTAAAACCTCACCAACAATATTGGCCGATTTTCTAAATTTGGCACTGTGGGTAAATCCCGATTCATGCATCGAGTAAAGAATCCTTCGGTGAACCGGCTTTAAACCGTCCCGGACATCGGGCAGGGCGCGGGAAATAATGACGCTCATCGCATAATCCAAATATGATTCTTGAAGCTCTTCATTTATTTCTTTTTTCTGAATTTTAGAATTTTCCATAAATTAAAAATTATTGGCTAAAAATCCGGAGACCAAACGAAAATAAGAGCTAATTTGCAAACCGATTTCCCCGTTGATTTTTTCCAAACTGATGGCAGGAAATTTCCCGCCAAAATTAAAATGCCAGCGCTCTTTTATTGCCTCTCCGGTTTTTACCAAGGTTTTAATTAACCAGTCGGCTCCTTTTAAAACGCTGGAGAAAACATTAGCGAAAAAATAACTGATTGATTCAAGAATTGGTTTCAAAAACTGGGTTAAATTTCTGAAAATGCTTTTGAGGCCGATTCCAAAAACAGCGACGAAACCCGTTTTCCCTTGAACCTTCTCTTCTGGTGTTGGCGAAGACGAAGCAATTTGAAGGTTTTTGACTGTTGATAAGGACCAGAAACCAGCGACAATAACCATCACACCAATCACAAAAATCCATAACCAACGCCGCCTTACTTCTTCGGGTTTTTGTTGAAGATTTTTAAAAAATGCGGAAATTTTTTTCAAAATCATCATATCGCCAGAAGAGGAAAAACTCTGGTTTCCTCAAAATTTAAATCCTTCTTTTTAATCAAAAGTTTATCCTGACTTTTACTATTGGAACCGATTTCTTTAAGGAAAGTTTCAAGCGAATCAGCCCGGCGTTTGAGGTTGGGGATTTTAAAATACATCGGAATGGCGATCTTCGGCTCTATTTGATTGATAATTTCGGTGGCTGATTCGGCGTCAAGCATCCCGTTGCCGCCGATAGGAACCATCAAAATATCCGCTTCTTCAAAAAAGCCGACGACTTCCGGCTTTATTTCTTTTTTATTTATTTCTCCCAAATAACCGATTTTTATTTCTTCCGTTGAAATCAAATAAGCACTTTTAATCAAACTCCCCTCTTTGCTGAGTTTAATGCCTTTAATAAACGTTTCTTTAATTTCGAATTCGCCGGGGCCGGAAATCACAAAACGGCTCTTATCTTCTTTCCCAAAAAGAGTATCTTCTAAATCGCCCCAGATACTTAACAAAACATCGGTTTTGGTGCGGGGCGCCGAAAGTCCCGAATCGCGGCTGGGAAGTTCGGTCAAAATAGAAAAGCGGTCGCCTGTCTCCCTAATTTCAAAACAGCCTTCGCCGCGCCATTCAATAGTCATATGCTATATTTTATCAGAAAATTTTCTTTATTTCAAATGATAAATCGGGGTTTTGCGGCTTTTCTCCGTTTCAAAACTATTCTGTACTTTATACTTTACTTTTCCTTTTGGATCTGTTAATCTAAATATCAATGAATAAAACTTCTTTTAATTTCAACCAGAAAACAAAACCTCTTTGGTGGCATTCTTTGGATTTACCGATTTTAAATACCGGCGCCATTGTTGAAGGCAGAATCATTGAAAAAACATCGAAGGCTCTCTATCTGGATTTAGAAAAATACGGCAGCGGAATTATCTGGGGGGCGGAGTTTTTAGCTTCTTCGAGTATAATCGAAAATCTTAAAGTTGGCGACGTGATTAAGGCCAAAATTTTAAGTCCGGAAAACGAAGGAGGATTTATTGAACTCTCTTTAAGAGAAGCGGATAAAGAAATGGGCTGGAAATGGATTAGAGAAGTTTTTAACAAGAACGAAACGATTAGCGGCAAGGTTTTAAGCGCCAACCGCGGAGGACTGATTATCGACGTCAATAATTTTCAGGGGTTTTTGCCCACCTCGCAGATGAACGAAGACCATTTTCCAAAAGTTGAAGGCGGCGATAAAGAAAAAATTTTGGAGAGTTTGGAAAAACTAATTAGCCAGGAAATTAAAGTAAAAATCTTGGAATTCAATGCGCGGGAAAATAAGATTATTTTCTCCGAGAAGAAAATTGATGAAGAAAAACTGAAAATCTTGCTTGAGCAATACAAAATCGGCGATATTGTTTCGGGCGCTATCGGTAAAATAGTTCCAAACGGCGCCTATTTAACTTTGGAAGACAATCCAAAAATCAAGGGTTTTATTCAACTTTCCGACATCGACTGGCAAGCCGTTGAAAAAGCCGAGGAAATTCTAAAAATCGGAGAAAAACATCAAGCCCAAATTATTGCTTTAAAAGACGGGGAATTAAAACTCTCTCTGAAGGCCTTGAAAAAAGATCCCTGGCTTGAAAAAATAGAAAAATATAAAGAAGGTCAGATTGTTTCGGCTGAAGTTTATAAATTCGTGCCCTTTGGCGCCTTGGTAAAATTGGAGGCGGATATTTTCGGCTTCATCCACTCTTCGGAATTTGGAGGCTTGGAAGAAATGAAGCAAAAATTGGAAATCAACAAGTCTTACGAATTTGTCATTGATTCAATAAAAACCGAGGAAAGAAGAGTTAATCTCAAATTTCACCCTGTTAAATAATTTTTATTCAATGAAGTTGAGTAAAAATTAAAATTTTGGCGATTTATAACAACAATTTGGATTTAATATTTTTTATCTTTCAACAGTTTTGTATAATCGAAGTGAGGAGAAAATGAGAAAACATCAGTTTTATCATTTTATCCGAACGAGATTACATCCGCCGCAGGCGGATATAATCGAAGTGAAGGAAGAAGGCAAAATGAAATTTTCGGCTTCTGACCGAACAAGATTACATCCGCGAAGCGGATATAATTTAACCAATAAACCAAAATTTTATTTAGCAGGGTAAAAAACAATGAAAAAAATAGAAGATTTACAACGGAAAAATCAATCTGATTCCTCGGCAGAAAAAATTATCGATTTAAAAAAATTTGCGGCTCAAAAAAAGGAAAGGGCCGAAATTAAAGCCGCGGTTGGCGCTCAATACGCAAAAAAGCCAATCGACGAGAAAACAGTTTTTTGGTGGACAACTACCGAGGAAATAAAAACCAAAAAAGGCATTTTATGGTACGCTGTAATCTCTCTGATAACACTCGCTGTTTTAATTTTTTCAATTATTCAAAAAAATTGGCTCTTTCTGATTTTTATTGTTTTGGCCGTTGTCGTCTATTATCTCCTCTCAACCAAAGAGCCGGTCAAACATCTCTTTCGCCTTAAAGCCAAGCGCTTAACGATTGACGAAAAAACTTATGATTTTGAAGAAATGAAGAGTTTCAGTTTTTATCAAAAAATGGAGCAGGATTACCTTGTTTTTGAAACCAACCTCTTAAGCCAAAAACACTTGATGATTCCTTTAAAAAAAGACAAGGAAAAAATCGCCGCTTTCTTAAAAAACGTTTTGCCGGAAAAACCTTACGAAGAGTCATTTTTGGACACTTTAAAAGATTTCTTAAAGTTTTAGCCCTCGTCGTTTAACGGATAGGACACGGGATTGCGGATCCCGTAATAGAGGTTCGACTCCTCTCGAGGGCACTTTTTATTTACTTCCCCACTTTTTTTAAATTTGATAGCTAATTTCAAAACAAGTTTTGATTTCCGATTTTTGAATTTTGAGTTATAATTATTGGAGTATGCCCAAATATATCTTTGTGGCTGGTGGGGTGATGTCCGGCATCGGCAAAGGAACAACCATGGCTTCGATTGGCCGAATCCTAAAAGATTACGGCTTTAAAGTGACCAGCGTTAAAATTGACCCCTATGTCAATGTCGATGCCGGCACGATGAACCCAATGGAACACGGCGAAGTCTTCGTCACCCAAGATGGCTGCGAATGTGACCAAGATGTGGGAAATTACGAAAGATTCCTGGATGAAAACTTGAGTCGAGATAACTATATGACCACTGGTTTGGTTTATCAGACGGTCATTACAAAAGAAAGAAATTTGGGCTATGCCGGAAAATGCGTTGAGGTTGTTCCCCACATTCCCGATGAGATTATCCGAAGAATTAATTTAGCCGCCAAAAAATCAAAGGCGGATTTTATTTTAATTGAAATCGGCGGCACGGTCGGCGAATATCAAAATTTACTCTTTTTAGAAGCTGGTCGAATGATGAAATTGAGACAACCGAGGGATGTCCTTTTTGTTTTGGTCAGTTATCTGCCGGTGCCGGAAATTATTGGCGAGATGAAAACCAAACCAACTCAATATGCGGTCAGAACTTTAAATTCAGCTGGTATTCAACCGGATTTTATTATTGCCCGTTCGGTCTTACCGCTTGATGAACCCCGGAAAAGAAAAATTTCTATTTTTTGCAACATGACTCCGGAAAATATCATTTCCGCTCCGGATATTAAATCAATCTACGAAATTCCGGTTAATTTTGAAAAAGAGGATTTGGGCAAAAAAATCATTAAAAAGGCTGGGTTGAGAATCAAAAAAAAGAAAGATAATCGCTGGTTCAATTTAGTCAACAAAATTCAAAAAATCAATCAAGGCAAGAAAAAAGTCAAAATCGGTATTGTCGGCAAATATTTTGAAACCGGCAATTTTGTTTTAAGCGATTCTTATATCTCAGTCATTGAAGCGATTAAACATGCGGCTTATGGCTTAGATTATAAACCG
>Ga0315291_10001684_pt1 | contig 29443 bp, 22 predicted proteins | sample YL17G12_20_MG_FD_203070 | JGI IMG/M metagenome (GOLD analysis project Ga0315291, IMG submission 203070) | Sediment microbial communities from Yellowstone Lake, YNP, Wyoming, USA - YL17G12_20 | ecosystem: Environmental > Aquatic > Freshwater > Lake > Sediment | place: USA: Wyoming | collected...
CTGGCGCGGCGGCTGCGCGAAGCCTGTTCGGCGCCCGACGTCATCCATAATGGACGCATCGGCCGCGAGGGGCTGAGTGTTGCGTCGCTGCAACTGGCGCGGGAGATGGGCGTTCCCTTCGTGTTCACCCCCTTCCACCATCCGCGCTGGGTGGGCTGGTTCTACCGCGCCTACATCCGCCTGTACCGCGAGGCAGACGCCGTCATCGCGCTCACGGAGGCGGAGAAGGCGACCCTCGTCTCGCTGGGCGTGGCCGAGGAGCGGATCCACATCACTGGCATGAGCGCAATCCTCTCTCAACGCTATGACGCCGACGGATTCCGCGCAAGGCACGGCATCCGCGGCCCGATAGTGCTGTTCATTGGGCAGAAGTATCCGTACAAGAACTACGAAGCGATGCTGGCGGCTGCGCCTCTGGTCTGGGCACGCTGGCCCGACGTGCGCTTCGTCTTCGTCGGTCCGCCCACGCCCCACTCCCGCCGCGTCTTCGCCGCCCAGTCCGACCCCCGCATCCTGGAACTGGGCGCGGTTGGGTTGGAGGAGAAGACCTCGGCGCTGGCGGCGTGCGATGTATTCTGCATGCCCTCGTCGCAGGAGAGTTTCGGCGGCGTGTTTGTGGAGGCGTGGCTGATGAACAAGCCCGTCATCGGTGGCGACATCCCCGCCGTGCGCGAGGTCATCACCGACGGAGAAGATGGCTTTCTGGTGTCCGCCGACCCGGCGCTGATCGCCGACCGCATCATCACGCTTCTGAACGATGCGAGTCTGGCCCGGCGGATGGCAGAGGCAGGGCGGCGCAAGGCTCTGGAACGCTACACATGGGACCGACTGGCAGCGAAGACCCTGGCGGTGTATGAAAGGTTGTTGCGCGGTCGGTAGGGTTCTGGCAGTGGATGGGAAGTATCGGCGGTTCTGCGGATCGGGCTAAAGGCCAAGGGCCAGAGGCCAGGGGCCCTAGTCCAACGTATAGCGGCGCAGGCCCAGGAATTGCCCCAGGACTCTGCCGATAAACAGCGGATTGTAGATCAGATAGCGCCGCCACAACCGCCGCGGCTCTTGAATCAGACGGAATAACCATTCCAAACCGGCCCGTTGCATCCAGCGCGGGGCCTGCTTCTTCCGCCCAGAGTGGAGGTCAAAGGCCGCGCCCACGCCGATGATGAGCGGCGCAACCAGCCTCCCCGCGTGTCCAGCCGACCAGATGTCCTGCTTGGGCGTGCTCAGTCCCACCCACACAATGTCCGGCGCGGCAGCGTTGATGCGCTGGACGACTTCCAGATCCTCTTCGGGCGAAAGCGGGCGGAAGGGGGGGCTGTAGGTACCCACAACCTGCAATCCAGGAAATTGCTTCTCCAGCCTCGCTTTAAGTTCCTCGGCGACGCCTTCTTTGCCGCCGTAGAAGTAGTGACGGTACCCGCTGGAGACCGAACGCTCACATAAGGCAAGCATCAAATCGGGCCCGTAGACGCGCCGCACATGGTGGAATCCTTGCAGGCGCGACAGCCAAACGAGGGGCATGCCGTCGGGAGTGGTCAGGCCGCTGGCGTTGAACAGGCGGCGCAGCGCGGGGTCTTTCTGGCACTCCATCACGCCGTGAACGGTGGATACGCAGACGTAGTGGGGGTCTCGTCGCGCGATCCAGTCATCCAAGATAGCGAGGGCTTGGTCCATGTTAATCGCGCTGATGCCCACGCCGAGGATATTGGCTCTGGCTGGCGGCTCTGGCATCTATCGCTCCGTGAGGGCTTTCTCCAGGCTTTTCCGCACTTGGTCGCGGTCTTTGGCGGCAAAATACCAGTCCAGCGTGCGCTTCAGACCTTCGCGGAAAGGAACCTGAGGCTCCCAGCCCAGAAGTCTCCGTGCAAGGGAGTTATCCGCCACGCGATTGAGGGGGCCGGTGGGCATATCGGGCCGCAGTTTGATTTCGGCCTTGTGCCCCGAAAAGTCCAACACCATCTTCGCGGCATCAAGCACCCGCACCCGTTCCATCGTGCCCAGGTTGACCGCCGCGCCATCGTCTATCTTCTCGGCAGCCAGAATGGTTCCCTGCACAATGTCGTCTATGTACGTCCAGTTGCGAACCTGCGTGCCGTCGCCCCACACCTCAAAGGGGTTCTGGCCGATGAAGGCCCTGGCGATCATGGCAATGACGGCGTGGTTTTCGCGTCCGCGCGGGCCGTAGACGGTGAAGTAGCGGCATGATGCGGCCTTCATACCGTATTCCTGGCAGTAGGCTCGGAGGGTCAGTTCGCCCATGAGTTTGGACCAGCCGTACAGATTGTCGGCGTCGTAGGGAGGCCTTACGAGGTACTCGGTCAAGTAGACTTCCTCATCGGGATTACCTTGCAGGTAATTGGGGTAGACACAGCCAGATGAGGCAAAAACTACTTTCTCCACGCCGGCCCTCCGCGCTTCCCAGAAGACCAGGCCGCTCGAAAAGAAGTCAGTAGCTGGTCCGGCCTGGTGGAGATCCACGTAGCCCCGCCCGCCGTGATCCGCAGCCAGGTGGAATACGGTCTGCACGTCCTTCATGGCCGCACGGGTCACGCCAGGCTCGCGCAGGTCGGCCTGGGTAAACTCAACCATTCCTCTTGCCAGGTGCTCACGGATGTTTTCCAACTTTCCGCTGGAAAGGTCGTCCACGATGCGAACCTTCGCGCCGCGCTCCACCAGGGCGTCGGTGAGATGAGATCCAATGAAAGACGCCCCACCCGTGACCAAGACCTTGCGTCCTTGCCAGAGTGTCATAAATCCCCCGTGCAGTGATTCCTCTTTCCTGCCCGCTGAGAAACCGGGTAGTTTGGGGCCTTGCGCCCACAAGGGGGTATACTGCCGGTAGTCGAGCAGACTGTCAGTATAAATCAGGACTGCAAATCAGGCAATTCTGGGCGACGAAAAACCGCCCGAAAGGTGGGTTGGCCCTGAGTCGTTTCCGAACGCAGTCACGGCTCTATGTGTTCGAAAGCAGGGTATCTCTAGCAGTCGGGTCATCCAATGGCTCCAGGTGAGTCAAGACTGTGGCGTTCGGCAATGCATTGCATATGTCCGATTCGATGCGATCAAGCAGCAGATGGCTGTCTTCGACCGTCCATCCGCCCGGAACGACCACGTGGATTGACACAAAGCGGCGCGCCCCCGATTGGCGAGTTCGGAGGTCGTGGTACTGCACTCCGGTTTGCCTGTATTGTTCCAGCACCCTCCGCAGCGTGTCTTGCTCTTCGGCCGACAATGCGGTGTCCATCAATCCCAAGATCGAATTCCTCACGATGCGGGTTCCCGACCACACGATGTTGGCTGCGACTACAAGGGCTGCAATCGGATCGAAGCGCTCTATACCGGTCACTGCTACAAGGCCGACGCCAACCAGCACGCCCGCAGATGTCCACACATCGGTCAGGAGGTGATGTGCGTTGGCTTCAAGGCTGATTGAATTCCATCGCTTTCCGGCCCGCAGCAATACAAGTGCGACAGCAAGATTGACTAAGGCGGCGGCGACCGAGACCGCTAGTCCCAGTCCAATCTGTTCAAGCGGTTGCGGGTTGATGAGTCTTCGTATCGCTGCCGTGCCGATGCTTGCAGCGGCAAGCAGAATCAGCGTGCCTTCGACCCCGCTTGAGAAGTATTCGGCCTTGCTATGTCCATAGGCATGGTTGTCGTCGGCTGGGCGAGCGGCTATTGTGAGCATAGCCAGCGCCATCAGTGCGCCAATGAGATTGACGGCTGACTCCAGGGCATCTGAAAGCAGACCGACTGAACCCGTAAGCAGGTATGCGACTGCTTTTAGTCCCATGGTCGTAACAGCCGCGGCAATGGAGAGCCAAGCAAAGCGCTGAAGAGACGGACGAGTCATACCGTGTGATGTCATGGCGGGATTCGCGCACCTATTCCTTGTTGAATGACTGCGGATCCAACCAAGTATCTGTTCCAGATTGCCTTGGCAGCGTGGACGAATCCCCTATTCGCGCACCGTGGCGCTCTACTTCATGCAATTCCTGCTGGCACGTAGGACAGCGCCTGCGTGCCTTTGCTGGCATGTCTCGCCGAGGTGAAGTGTCTCCCGCCGGTGGAAAGAGAAAATGCAGAATCAAGGATGCCAAGGCAATCACCAAGACTGCACCAACCAACAGGGCGGGTACTTCATATCCAATCGAATCGGACCCGAACATGACCCCCTCCCAATTGAAACCGCACACATAGTCAGGCGTGAAACGCTCACCACACTGGATGCCACTGCCATGCAGGAATAGTATAGCCTGTCATTGTGAAGGGCCTTTTGCAGGCGCATGAAGATTTGATGAAGGTTTGGACAGGAGATCATGTGGAGAGTGGAATAGCAAAAATGAACGAACTACCTCGGCTGGGGCCAGGGCTGGTTGCCCAAATGCGCCCGCCATGTGCTTCTACGAAATACTTAGCGATGGTCAAACCAATGCCGCTGCCCCCTCCCGCCCGGGAGCGCGACTTGTCTGCCCGGTAGAAACGCTCAAAGATGTGTGGCAGATGTTCGGGAGAAATGCCCGCGCCGGTATCCTGGATGGCGACGAGCAACTCTGAGTGATCGCTCCACGCGCGGACGGTCACCGCTCCGTCAGGTGGGGTGTACTGCAATGCATTACCCAGCACGTTGAGAAGCACCTGGGTCATGCGGTTGGCGTCAACCTGTATGCGCGGCAGGTCAGGGGGAACCTCCAGGTGCAGCGTCACGCCTTTGTCCTCGAATTGCGGGCGCAGGCGATCGACGACGGCGTCGACAATCTCCTGCATGGAGACCGGATGTAGATCGAGACGAACCTGTCCCGCCTCTGCGCGCGACAGGTCATTTAGATCCTCCACCAGCCGTTGCATGCGACTGGCCTCACGCTGCAAACCGAGGATCGTGTCAGGCTCACATGGAAGGACGCCGTCAACGACTCCTTCCAAGGTGCTACTGATGCCGGCGAGCGGAGTACGTAGTTCATGCGCCACGTCGCCAATCAATTCCATACGGCGACGCTCTGTGCGTTCTAGCGCGTCTGCCATCTGATTAAACGAGACCGCCAATGCTCCAAGCTCATCCTGGCTAGGTGGCTGGATTCTTCCGTGGTAATCGCCAGCGGCGATGCGTTGGCTTGCGCGCATGATGGCCTGGATGGGGCGTAGAATGCGTCGCGCCGTAAAGGCGCTGGCTATAATCGCTGCGACTAGACCGGCCAATGTCCCGACGGCAAGTTGGTTGTGCACAGCTCCCTGCAGATGCGCCTGCAACTCGGCCACAAGGCCCGGGTTGCTGACCTGCAATTCCCGCAACTGTGAAACTCCCCGTGTTAGGGTAGCGAGCATTTGCAGCTCGGCCGTGACATCCAAAACCACAACACCTATGATCAAGACGAGTAGGTAAGACAGAAAGAGCTTCCACCCCAGCCGTTTCTGAAGCAGTGCTAGCAATCTCATACAGGTTCGTCCTCAAAGCGGTATCCAGCAGCCCGCGCAGTCACGATCAGCGTTGGATTTGCCGGATCATCCTCCAGTTTCTTGCGGAGACGTCCAATATGGACATCTGCGACGCGCTCATCTCCGTAATAGTCATGGCCCCATACGTGTTCAATGAGTTGCTCGCGACTTAGCACTCGCCCGCAATGCTGCGCCAGGGCATTTAGCAGGTCGAATTCAATGGGTGTCAGTTCTATCAGTTTGTCATCCTTCCAGACCTTGCGGGCGCCTGCGTCAATCCGCAGTCGACGAAAGACGAGTATCAGCTCGTCCGTGGTGGTATTGCGGCCTCGTCTTAGAATGGCTTTCACGCGAGCGACCAGTTCGCGTGGGCTGAACGGTTTGGTCAGATAGTCGTCCGCCCCCACGCCGAGGCCTACGATCTTGTCTGTCTCCTCTGTCTTGGCCGTGAGTATCAGAACATAGACCTCTGATTCCTGCCGCAAGCGCCGTAGCACCTCAATTCCATCCATTCTCGGCAGCATAATGTCCAGCACAATGAGGTCGGGACGAAAAGACCGCGCAGCCTTCAGCGCCGCTTGACCGTCTGAAGCAGTGGAAACCGCGTAGCCTTCCAGCTCCAAATATGCCCGTACAGTGTTGACGATAACCTGTTCGTCATCAACGACCAGGATCTTGGCGTTGCTCATCATCCCTCTAATTCCTGACCACAGGATTCAACACACACAAATGACCGCATCTGCCACGCGTAGACTCACCTCAGCGACTGTGCTGGCGCCCAGAGCGCTACATACCCAGCTGCCGCGCTGAGCGAACGAGGCACAAAGAGTCTACATCTTGTCCCACGGGAGATTCCGTAGAAATGAAACCTCAGGACGGGCGTAGCACGATGCCCCTGATTCTTATTCTCCCGGCAGGTTGTGTTGGGCGTAGTTCCCTTCAAATTCCGTCGGGATCGTGCGTAGTATCTCCACCCAGCGGATGATGCGATTGGCCCCCTGGAGGAGCTGCAGGAACGGCCCCTGGGTCTTGAGTTTGCGCATGGTGATGGCCTTGGTCGCGCCCATCTTCCCGCGCAGGATATCCACCCAGACGCCGTAGGGCGCGGACAGGGTGAACTGGGTGGGACGCTGGCCCTCCCACACCTGGTTCATCTTCCCATCCACGTTGTCAAACCCGATGACGATTTGTCCGTGGATAGCCTGTGTCGGCTCTGGCTCCACAACCAGCGTGTACGACTCGTTGTTTCCCTTGGCGAGTTCCAGATACGCAGGGTCGGCGTTGGAGCGTTTCTTTGCTTCTTCCAGATATCCCAGGCTCGCGAGTTTCATGTTCCTCCTCCTTTCATGGCCTTTGGCCAAAGGCTGCTGTCTCAGGGCGCAATTCTAACCAGTACCTTCACGGCGCCGGAACCAGGCGTGTCCAGAAAAGTGAACCCCTTTTCCACCACCTCGCCCAGCGCGATCTCGTGGGTGACGAGCGTTTCCACGTCCACCCGGCGCTGGGCGATGAAATCCACTGCGGCGGGGAGCGCGGCGCGGCCTGCGAGGCTTCCCTCAATGCACAGGTCACCCATGGCCACGCTCATGAAGTCTGTCTCCACCGGCTCCACGCACAGGCCGAGGACAAAAATCTGCCCGCCCTTCCGAACGAGCGAGACGGCCTCGCGGAACGGCTCTGGCGCGCCCGTGCAGACGTAGATCACGTCGGGGCCTTGCCAGTCGGTCATACCGGCCAGAGCGACACCCACGTTGTCGCGGCCTGGGTGCAGGACAGCTGCCGCGCCCAGCCGGTGGGCCAATCCCGCGCGGGTGGGGTCCACTTCGGTGACGGCGACCATCCGCGCACCCGCCAGCAACGCGCACTGCAAAGTGAGCAGGCCAATCGGCCCTGCGCCCATGACCAGCGCCCGATCCCCGGCCTTGAGCCGCGACCGGTGGACGCCGTGCAGCGCCACCGAGAGCGGCTCAACCAACGCGCCCTGGCGAAGGGTCACGTTGTCCGGCAGTCGGTGGAGACCCTTCGTGGTGATGCAGGTGAACTCGGCCATGGCCCCATTGTGGGACACGCCGATCATGGTCAGACTCGCGCAGGCATCCAGCCGCCCCTCGCGGCACGGCATGCACTCGCCGCAGGCGATGGCGTCACCCACGACGACGCGGTCGCCGGGCTTCCAGTCCGCCACGCCAAGGCCGACCTCGGCGATGACGCCCGCGAACTCGTGTCCGATGATGAGGCCCGGCTCGTACATCCCCGTGTGGTAGGCCTCCATGTCCGACCCGCAGATGCCGCAATAGCCCACGCGGATCAGCACCTCGCCCGGCCCCGGTTCCGGCTTCGGCACATCAGTGACCTCAATATGTCCGATTCCACGCACGACGGCAGCTTTCATGCGAACCTCCTCAATGAACCCTCTACGTTCTCTGCGCCTCTGCGGTGAATCATTCTCACCACGGGAGTTCGCAGCCCTCCATCCAGACGGCGTCCAGGTTTTCCAGGTCGGGCGGGCAGAGGTTGGCCCACTTGTCCACCAGGACGTCCAGCACCGCCGGTTTGCCCGACTTGACGGCCCGTTGCAGCGCGGGGGTGATTTCCGCCGGGGCTTCCACCCGCTCGCCGTGACATCCCATCGCCTGCGCCACCAAGTCGTAGCGCACGTCGTCAAAGTCCACGCCGATGTAGCGGGCGTCGTAGGCGGCCATCTGCGCCCCCTTAATCATCCCCCACTGGCAATCGTTGGCGATGACGACGACAAAGGGCAGTTTCAGCCGTGCGGCGGTTTCCAATTCCTGCATGTTCAGGGCGAAGGCCCCATCGCCGCAGATGGCGTAGACGGGACGGTTGGGGGCGGCCAGCTTCGCGCCGATGGCATAGGGCAGGCCGGTTCCCAGTTGCCCCGAATCGGCGGCCCACAGGAACGACCGGGGCGCGTAGACACGGTTCAGATAGTGCGCCCAGACGTTGGTGTTGCCTCCATCTACGACGGCGATTGCATCGCGCGGGAAGAAGGCGCGCACGTCCCGCATCAGCCGCAGGGGGTGAATCGGCTTGTTGTCCGACGCGGCGTCGCTCTCAAACTGGCCCAGCCAGGCGTCCTGCGTGGCGCGGCATTGGGGCATGTCGGGGCGCTCAGGAATGGGGTTAGTCAGCCGCTTGACCGCATCAATCAAGGCGCGGAGCGTGGCTTTGGCGTCGCCAATGAGAGCGAGGTCTACAGGCCGGTTAAGCCCCACGACCTGCGGCTCAATCTCAATCTGGATGAACTTTTGCTGGTCAGGCTCGCCCCAATAGGGGGGCTGGCCCCAGAAGTCTACGTCACCAAGCCGCCCGCCGATGAGGAGTACCGCATCGGCAACGGCCTGCGCTCCCAATCCCCCATACCCGCCGGGAATCAGGCAGAGAGGGTGGTCTTCGGGAATCATCCCGCGCGCCCCCTGGCTGGTGGTCACCGGCGCCGAGAGGTATTCCGCCAGTTCGCGCACCTCGTCCCACGCGCCGGAGCGCATCGCGCCGCCGCCGGGGTGAATCAACGGGCGCTCGGCTTCCACCAGCATCCGCGCAGCCTGTTCTATCAGTTCAGCCTGGGCGACAGGCCCCCGGTCGGCGCGGTAGCGGGCGGGGGGATAGATGTCGGCAGTCTCCTCCTCGCCCGTGCCAATCATCGCGTCCACGTGCAGGTCCAGGTGAACCGGCCTGGGGCGGCCCGAAAGGGTGGCGCGGAAGGCCATCCGCACCAGCTCGGGGATGCGCTTCCAATGGGACACCCGCGCGCTCCATTTGGTGATGGGAGCAAACAGGCCAATCTGGTCCAGCGACTGCATGGACCCGCGCTCTGGATAACTCTTCCAGGTCTGGTTTTGGGCTGTGAGGACGACCATCGGGATGGAATCGGCCCACGCCGCGTAGACGCCGGGAACCAGGTCAGCAGCGCCAGGCCCCACCGTGCCGATACAGACGCCCGGCTCGCCGGTGACGCGGGCGTAGGCGTCGGCCATGTGGGCGGCGGCCTGCTCGTGGCGGGTCATGATGAACTGCAGGCCCGCGTCGCTGCCGAACCGCCGGATGGCGTCCAGGATGGGGCAGAGTTGCCCGCCGGGGATACCGAAGACGAACCGCACGTTTTCCTGGAGCAAGCACTTCACCAGGACATCAGCACCCATGACTTTGCCCATCGTTGCCTCCTTTTGTTAGAGTGCGCTAGCCAAGACAAACATCGCCCGAAATGCATTGTAGGCGGTGAGCACATCGGGCGCAACGTATTCCAGCGTGACGCCGTCCAGCCTGCGGGTTCCAGGAATCAGCGAGGCCATATCAGCATGGCCGGGGCGCTGGAAGGTCACGCGGACCGTGATGGGGGTGGGGAGCACGAACGGTGCGGGTTTGGATTTCACAGCGCGCTCGGCGGCTTCGCGGATGCGCTTGCGGGCCACTTCGGGGTGCAGGCATCGCGCCGATGTCCAACTGGTCCCCTCTTTCACCGCCACGGTCTCAATGTTCCCCAGGAGCGCGCGGGCCTCCTCGGTAACGGCGCTATCGCCCGTCACCAGCACCACGGGCACGCCGTAGGCTCCCGCGACGGCGGCGTTCAGCCCCGTTTCGCCCACCGCCTGGCCGTTCAGCCGCAGTTCGGCGACGACGCCTCCGTGATAGGTGTGGGACAGCACGCTCGCCCCCGTGCCCATCTGCGAATGATAACCGATGAAGAAGACCACGTTCACATCCGGCCCAATCCCCTGCACCATGCTGAAGGGTTTGGGGCTGCCGGAGATGAGTTCAGCGGCGGGGTTGAGGTCCTCCACCAGGATGTTCGCCATGCCGCCGTGACTGTCGTTCACCACGACGCTCGTCGCACCCCCGGCGAGCGCGCCCTCAATGGCCGCGTTGGCCTCCAGCGTCATCAGCTTGCGGAACCGGTCGTACTCCTTGTGGTCAGACATCGTATGATCCACCCTGACCACACCGGAAATCCCTTCCATGTCCACCGAAATGAGCACTTTCATGACAGCCCTCCTTCATTTAGCGCAGAGTGCGTGGAGACCACAGAGACGCCTGGATCACGAAAGGCACGAAGGCGCGCGAAAACCGCGAATGCCCTGCGACACATTCCCCTCAACGCGCCTGGGCGCGTTTTTCGTGCGAGGCCGCGGATTCATCCGTGGCCCATGCGGCGCGGCGTCTGCACCCCGCCGAGTGAATTCGGCGGCTAGAACCCAAAGCCCGTTGGAAACGGGCTGAATCGTCGCCAACACGCCTCCGGCGTGTTTCTCGCGCTAGGCCGCGGATTCATCCGTGGCCTAGCGGGTCGGAACGAAATGTGTCAACCCATTGGACGTGCCGAACCAAAGGTCGCCGGCAGGGCCTGCGACAATCGCATACACCTCTTTCCCCGCCAGCCCGTCTTGCAGGCCGTAAAAAGCCCACGCCGCACCGTCAAAAGCGCCGACGCCACCATCCGTTCCAACCCACAGGGTACCCGCAGCGTCGCGCACGATCGCATAGACGGTGTTGCCGGGCACCCCGTTCTCGGTGGTGTAGGTGGTCCACCGTTTGCCTTCCGGGCGGCTGACCCCCGCGCTTGTGGCAAACCACATGCCGCCCCTAGCGTCCTCGGCAATGCCCAGGACATCGTTGTCAACCAAGCCGTCGTACTTTGTGAAACCCTTCATCTCATCAGATTGGGGGGGGAGGTATCTAACACCGTCGGTTGTTCCAAACCACATTCCACCTTGGGAGTCCCGGAAGATGGCTTGAACGGTGGTGGCAATTAGCCGAGTCCTAAAGCCAGTAGAGGCGTTGTAACGACTGAGTCCTTTCTCCGTGCCAAACCACATGTCGCCCTCTTTGTCTTCACCGATGGCGTATACGTCGCCATCGGCCAGGCCGTTTAGCCATGTGTAGCCGTCCCAGTCGCCGTCCTTGAGTCGCGCCACCCCGCCGATCTGAACGCCGGTCTTGCAGACTTCAGGGCATGAATTTGAGGGCTTGACGAATGGATTATCATAGAACGCCAATGTGTACAAGGCTCCCAGTACACAGGACCATAATTCCTTCTCTGTGCAATCCAATCCAGCGAACCACGCAGACCCATCAGAACCAATGAAGATGCGCCAAACACCTTCACCAGGCAGATGTCCTAGTGTGTCGTAGTAATTCCAGGTTGAGCCGCCAAACCTACTGACCTTCGTTGCGGCATCAGTGATCCATAGGGCCCCAGAGGTGTCCATCGCCAGGTTCAGGACGCGGTTGGAGGGCAGGCCGTCTGTCGTCCGATAGGTCGTCCATTTCCCGCCGGTGAACTCGCTGATGCCTGAGTCGCGGGTGCCACACCAAACCTGGCCGGCGGGCCCTGCCGCGATGGCTACGATACTGCCGCTCGCGAGGCCGTCCTGCGTCGTATAGGATTGCCATGTCTTGCCATCAAACCGGCTCAAGCCTGCTCCGGTGCCAAACCACAGCGCGCCCGAAGTATCTTGCACTATGGCGCGTACGTCATTGTCTACGAGCCCATCGGGCTTGGAGTACGTGGTCCACTGACCTTCGTGGATGCGTACCACGCCGCCCGAGGTGGCTAGCCAGAGGTCGCCCGATGCGTCCCTCAGGATATCTGTCACGCGACTGCCCGGAAGGCCGTTCTCCTTAGTGTAATGAGTATACTGCGTCGGCGTTGCCCACGTGTAATGGCTCACTCCACCCCACCGGCTGGCCAACCAGAGACCCCCGGTTGGGTCCCAGGCCATGACGTCGTTGCCGCCGCTGGGGATATCGGCGATGACCCAGCGCGTCCCATCAAAACGGCTGATGCCGCTGGCCGTGCTGACCAGAAGGCCACCCGCTATGCTGTCTGTGTCGTCAAGCAACGCAAGTGTGTCGTTGCCCTGCAGGCCGTCGTCCACTGTATACGTGTGCCACGCCGTGCCATCAAAGCGGCTCACCCCCGACCCGGTTGTGACCCAAACGGCTTTGGAGCGATCCACCAGCACAGCGCGCGCGTCATTGCTGGCTAGGCCGTGTTCTGTGGTGTATTTTGCATAAGCCCCAGTTGTGGTATCCCAACGCACCGCCCCTCCGCCTGTCGCTGCCCACAGATAGCCGTCAGCCCATGTCAGGTCGCGGATGTAATTCGCATTGGTGAAGCTGGACCAAGTTCCTTTGAGTTTGAAGGCTGTGGGGACTGCGGTAGGGGCTGGGGTATTGGTAGGTGTGGTCCGAGGCTGGCGCAACGACAAACCGATTGCTGCCGCCCCCGCGAGAATGAGCACCGCGGCAACCACAAAGGCCATCACAAGACCTCTTCGCCCAAATCCTTCCTTGCCCATCACTTGCCTCCTAAACTCTCACACTGCGACCAGAAGCGCAACCTCCCTCTGTGCGAAATGGCGAGCCTTTTCGCCCGCGGAGCGCGCCGAGGCATCCATGATCATTTCCTCAATCCTCTCCGCGTCTCTGCGGTGAAACAATCATTCCGCAGGCAGGCGGGACTCCAGGTCGCGCAGGGCATCCTGGAGTTGGTCCTGCCGCACCGCCGTGGTGAAGTCGCCGCGCGTACGCTCCAGGACGCCGCGCACCATATCCGTCGTCCGGCGCAGCCCGCCCGTCACCGCATCAGGATAGTCCACCGTGACCAGATAACTATAGATGGCATCCATGGCGTCCAGCGCGTGCTCGCCCTCGTTCGCCCGCCCCCCGCGAATCACGTCCAGGACAAAACGGCGGAGTTCTCCCGCGGCCTCGCCCATGCCATTCAGGTATGCGGCGGGTTCCACCCCCAGGTCTTTCGGCGTCGGGATGGGCTTGTCGGCGATGATGGCGTAGGTGATATGAGCCTCGGCCAGTTCCTTGAGCGCGTCCTGCGTGTAGCCCGCGAAGTAGATGTCTGGGTATGCTTTGAGGTCTTTCACCATCTCGGCGGCGGCTTCGCGGGCCTGCCGCAGCAGGTCTTCTGCGGCGTCAAATTCCGCCCGATGCACCGCGCGGATGGAATTGGCGCAGAAACGGATCAGGTGCCGTGAGCGGTTCAACGTCGCGTCGCGTATGGCGTTCTTGGACTCCAGTTCTTCCAAGATGGCCGTCATGATCTGTGCTAGGTTGTCCACAACTCTTCTCCTTCCCAATCGTCAGCGGGTCGGGCTCCCATGCCCGGTGGCGTGGGAGCCGCCTCTGCCGGTTTCAGCGCGCAGCGCGGCTTTCCATAGCCGCCCACGGGCAGTACGAAACTGCCCTACGAGTCGCCCTCGCGCAGGCGTTTCAACGCAACCAGGGTGTAATCGTCAAACTGCGGTTGCGCGCCCGCATGGGCGGCAACCTCTTGGTCCACCTGTTTGATGAGGTCTTGCGCCGGGCCGCTGGAGTATTGGCGCACGCACCCCACCAGCCGCTCCATGCCAAATTCTTCCTCGTGTTCGTTGATGGCGTCGGGAAGACCGTCGGTGTACATCAGAACCGCGTCGCCCAGCTCAATCGTGACCTGCTTTTCTTCCAACTTCACGTCATCCAGAACACCCAGAACCATACCCTCCGCGGCCAGCAGTTCCACCTGACCACCAGCCCGCGCCAGGATGGGGCGGTTATGGCCCGCATTGGCGTAGGTGAACAGGCCGGTGCGGATGTCCAGCACACCGTAAAACACGGTGACAAACATCCCCGACGACGAGTCGGCCACCAGGAGGCTGTTGGCGCGCAGCAGAGCGGCAGCGGGAGAAGCGGTCTCGGTAACGGCAGCGCGGATGAGCGTTTTGGACAGGGCCATGTACAGCGCAGCGGGCACACCCTTGTCCGACACATCGGCGATGACAAACCCGACCCGATCTTGGCCGAACAGGATGATGTCATAGAAATCCCCGCCCACCCGGCGGGCCGAACGCCACAGCGCCGAAACCTGCCACCCAGGCAGCATGGGGCAGGAACGGGGCAGGAAACTGGTCTGGATGCTGCGGGCCAAGTCCAGTTCCTGCTCCATCCGCTGGCGCTCGCCGCGTTCGCGGAGAAGCCGGTCGTTTTCAACCGCCATAGCGGCCTGACCGGCGATTCCGGTCAGGATCGCCAGGCGGTTTTCTGGGAAGTGATGGAGCGCACCTACAAAGTCCACCAGCATCGCCCCCAAAATCTCGCCCTTTGTGTGCAGGGGCAAGGCCAGCAACGAGCGGATGCCGAACCGCTCGGCCACGGAGCCGGGCACGAGGACGCTTTCGCGGGCATCGGCAACGGTGATGGTCGCCTTCTGAGTGCGCAGTTCATCCAGAAGCGGGAACCCGCCCTCGCCGAACGCCAGCTGGCCGAAGTCTTCCTCCAATTGCTTGTCCACGCCATACTGCCGGGCGGGCAGAAACTGGCGGCGACCCTCGTCCCACAAGAAGATCATGCAACGGTCCACGCCGACCAAGATGGGCGTGATGCGCACAACGGCTCCAAGCGCCTCGTCCAGGTCCACCGCCGCGTTGATGGACTCCGCCACCTGCAACAAGGCGGTGGAAACGTACGCTTCTTCCTGCAACGCATCGTAGAGTTGCGCGTTCTCAATGGCCGTGGCGGTCTGGTTGGCAATGCCGGTCACGATGGAGAGGGGCTTCCCGCTCACAGGCCAGACGGCGTCGTCAAACTCCACCGACATTGACCCAAGCACTTCGCCCCGCGCGAGCAAGGGGAAAATGGCTAGGTGCCGCACCTGGAAGGTTCGCACCAGTTCTGAAGGAAGCATCTCCTCCAACATCTCGTCGGGCACGATAATGGGATTCCTGTCGGCCTGCAACTTGCCCAGCAGTGGGACATCGGAAGGACGCAAGCGCAGGTCTTTCAAGCCGGGCGCCCCATCGCGGGTCGTGCTGTAGGCTTCCTCCGTGTAGAATTCGCCAGCCTCTTTATCCAGAAGGAAAACTGTACACCGCCTGACACCCACCAGGAGCGGCACGATGCGCACAATCGCTCCGAGAGCGTCCTCCAGCGTTGTCTGCTGCCCTGCCGCCTCAGCAACCTGGAGCAGCACCGTGGAGACCCACACTTCCTCCTGCTGGGAGGCGAACAGTGTGGCGTTGCGAACCGCTACAGCGATCTGGTCACCCAGGGCCTGGAACAGCGACAGGTCTCCCTTGTCAAAAGCGTCCGTCTCTTCGCTCTGGACGTCAAAGATGCCGAGAATCTGCTTGCCAAACTTGAGCGGGATCGCCATCTCCGAGCGTATGGGGCCAATGGACGGCTCGCCTCGGTAGAGAGTCTCCTTTGTCACGTCGTTGACGATCATGGGCTCGCCGCTCCTGGCAACCCACGGAACAATGCCTTGTCCATCCAGAGCAAACCGCAGATCATTCCCCAAGGCATCTGCTGTGCGGGTTCCCGCGCGGTAGACCACTTCGCTACGCCGCTGGTCTATGGTAAAGACGTGCACGTGGGGATAGGCGAACCGCTCCGAGACCAGATCCACCACCTGATTCAGCATCTCATCCAGATCCAAGATAGAGACGATTTTCTGCCCGACTTCGCTGACGGCTGCAAGTTGCCGCCCGCGCTTGCGCTCCCGGTCGTACAGACGGGCCTCGTGGATGGCGACGGCCACTTGCGTCGCCACTGTCTGCATGGTGGAAAGGTCAGTCTGAGTGAAAGAATCCAACTTGTCGCTCTGCACATCCAGCACGCCCAGAATCTTGCCTTCGGCCACCAGCGGCACGCTCAACTCGGACTTTGTCCCCTCCAGCAAATCCACGGGGCGATAATGCGGCTCTTTGGTCACATCGTTGGCGAGGAGGGGCTCGCCGCTTTCTGCGACCCAGCCGGTGATTCCTTCCCCCCGCTCCACGTTGAAGCAGCACGTCTGCCCCGTCGTAGACGCGGCGGCCTGAAACTCCAGCGCGCCCGTTCGAGGGTCTAGCATGAAAAGTGAGACGTAGTAATACCCAAACGTCTCGCGGATCACCTGGACGACCAGGTTGAACAACGTGTCCAGTTCGCGCAGCACGCCCACCTGCTGAGTCACGCGGGCGATGGCGGCCAGTTGGCGCGTGCGCTGTTGCTCGGCTTCGTACATCTGCGCCTTTCGGATCGCCAGCGCACCCTGAGTTGCCAGCGCAGAAAGGATGCGAAGGTCGTCTTCGTCAAAGACGTTAGGCTTCTCGTGCTGGACGGACATCATGCCAATGAGCTCTTGTTCAGCCACCAGGGGCAGCAGGATGACCGAGCGCGTGAGCCTGCCCCATACGGTCGGCTCAAAGGGCAGCGATTCGCGCTCCATGTCCCGGATCAGCAAGGGCCGCCGATTTTGCTGCAGCCAGTGGATTCCAGCAGTGAAAGGCATCTCGCTGGGAGCCAGACGCTCGCCCACGTCAACCAGCAGAGGGTATCGGACTCGCTGGTTTTCGCTGTCCACAATCCCAAGCATGAACGTGGACGTGTCTACGGTTTCGGAGCAATAGTGGTAAATAAGTTCGCACAGTTCATCCACGTCCAGACGCGCACGGGCGAAGTCCCATCCGATCTTGTCAAGCAGAGTCAGTTCGCGCAGCCGCCTTTCCAGCGACTGCCGCGCGTCGGACAGTCCCTGCATGGTGAGGCTCGCAGCCAGCACGCCGCCCACCGCAAGCGCGAACAGCGCTGTCTCGCCGCGCGCGTACAGGGCTGCGATGGGAATAGCAATGGGGAGCGGAAGGAATTCTATGAGAAGAGACGCGGGCAGGGCTGTGCGCAGGAACGCACGCAGCGCCGCTTTTCCGCCGTGCAGCGCGACGAACAACCCATACCCCAGTTGGTCCAGTGCGAACCATGCGCAAAACAAAGCCGCCAGAGGCAAGGCGTTGGCCCAGGAGAGATGCGTCAGGGGAATCTCGCCGCGAAGACGCAGATATGCCGCGCCAGCCGCCAGCGCCATCCACGCTTTCAAGCCACCGTCAAACAGCGGGTAGATCGCCAATCCTTCCCACGTCCACGTCCTGCGGCGCAGGGAGCGGAGGAAGTGATAGGTGAACCCGCTGATGCCGGACACGACTGCGCCCCCCAGCGGCCCGAAGATGAGGATGGCGGCCACGTCCACCATCCCCACAAGGCAGTGGGTCACTAGTTGGGTGGCGTGAAATCCCGACCGGGTGATCAGGAGCGACAGCCCCGCAAACAGGACCAGGGGGCCAATCTGGAGTCGCAAGGAGGTGGACGCCGCAAGGTATGCGAGCACGCCGACGCCGCTCAGCCCAACCAGCAGTTGGAAACCGATACGTCGGATAGAAGCCTGCCCGCTCACCTCAGCCTGCCTCGCCGCGGGTGAAAGCAGCCGCTGCCTGTTGCTCGGACGGATAAATCTCAAAGACCTTGTAGAAGCCCGACAGGGCGAACACGTCGCGGACGCGGTCGTTCATCGCGCAGAGTCTTACGTCCCCGCTCCGCGCGCGGGCAGCCCGCAGGGCGATCAGGAGTATCTTCAACCCGCTGCTGCTGATGTAACTGACCCTCTGGAAGTCCACAATCAGACGGCTGTGCCCGGCAGCGAGCAGCGTCTTGAGTTGTTCGTCCAGCTGCGGAGTCAGCCCCGCGTCTATGCGTCCCCGCGCATCCACGACCCAGACATCCTCGGCTCCCTCGCAGCGGCGCACATTCACGAGGTTCTCCTCTTGACCATCGTCAAGTGGTTTCCGCTTTTATTGAACTCAAAGCGGACATCGTCCATTACGGCGCGCATGAAGTGCAGGCCCAGGCCGCCCGTCTCGCGATCCTCCAGGGGTGCGTCCAGATCTGGCGGGGGCACCTTCGTGGGGTCAAACCGCCTGCCCGTGTCGTGTACCCCGATCTCTAGCCGGTCGGGGTGCAGCACACAGGCCACACGCACCTGACCATCCTGTTCCTCATAGGCGTGCTCCATAACGTTCGTGCAGGCCTCGTCGGCGGCCAGTTGCACGTTGAACACGCCTTTCTCGTCAAACCCGGCGCGGCGCGCGACGGTGACGATGAATTCACCGATGAGGGCCAGGTTCTCAAAACGGGCGGGTACTGTTATCTCGTAGTGGGGTGCATCGCTCATTTCGCCAGTTCTCGCTGATCCGAAGATCGCTGCCAGAATTTCATTGCAGGGAGCGAAGCGACGAAGCAACCTCTGTGTTGGCGAGAGATTGCTTCGCTCCGCTCGCAATTATCTCGTTTCGTCGTTCATGGTTCGCTGGTGCGCATGAAAACGGCGATGAATGTCTCCCAGTTTCGTCCGCGCACGAGTCACTGCGAAAGCGCCATGGCGCGAAGAGGAACGCAAGCGGCGACTTCTTCGCTCCCTTGCGCTTTCGCGGCCTGATAACTCGCCCCTAGAAATTCCCAACCGCCTCGACAGTGTCGGGGAATATCTTGAAGACAGCGGTAAGACCTGCCAGTTTGAATGTGTCCTGGATGTGGGGGGGCAGTGAGGCTAGCAACAGATCCCCCCGGTTCCAGCGGCGAGTCGCCTTCGCTGTGGAAATCAGCACGCGGAGTCCTGCGCTGCTAATGAACTGCAGGTTTTCCATGTCCACCACGATGTGGAACCGCCCCTGCTGCATGATCTCCTTGAGCACCTTCTCCAGGGCGGGCGCGGTGCTGCTATCCACCCTGCCGGCGATGTGAACCACATCGGCTCGTTTGAGTTGCTTGGTCGCGAGTTCCATAGATAGTCCTCCTGAGAGATGATGTACCAGTCGGGCACAAATTCGTTTCTTGATTATACGGCACAAACGCCGCTGCTCGCAAGTCCCTGTATGCATGTAAGGGCGAAGCATTTTCCCGCGACTACCCTGCAAAGCCGGATGCTCACCGGGAAAATGCTTGGCCCCTACGTTGTCACAGCCTTGCCCTCCGCCAGCCTGGCCGATACCACCGCCAGACCCACGTATATCCAGAAGAATGAAATTGAATGCGGAAAGTCCAGATTGAAAAAGTAATGGTCCAGCAAGCCCCCGAACATGATGCCCGCGAGTGCCGCCACAAACCCCATTAGGACCGGCTCATAGTCCGGTTGGGTCATCCTGCGCCACCCACGCCAAAAGGAAGCAAACACGACGGCCATGACGACCAGGAAGAGCGCCAGCCCTACCAGTCCCATCTGCTCCGCGATCATCAGGTACACGTTGGAGACGCCGATGTACAGGTCTATATCAGGCGTGCCCACAAACCCTACCCCCAGCCATGGGTAGCGGGAGATGAGAGTCAGCGCATCCTTGTATTCCCCGAAGCGCATCTGAGTCGCCAGGTCCTCGCCGCGCACGCCTTCTACCAGGTGGGCGATGTATGCCTGTGTAGACGGCAGGAGCAGAAACACGATTCCCACAAGAGCCATGAGCAGAAGCAACTTGCGGTACCGCAGAGCGCCGATCAGGGCCAGTCCCACCGCCAGCCCCAGCAACGAACCGCGCGAGTAGGTCAAGTACAGGCACAGGCCCATGAATGGAACCATGCCCCACAACACCCAACGGGGCAGCGCGGGCTGTTTGGCAAAGAGTTGGGCCACAGTGACGGATGTGATGAGAATCATCAGGCTGCCCAGCAGGTTGGGGTTCACCGAAGTGGAAATCGCCCGCATGGGCAGGCTTGGGTCGTCTTCTATGTACTGAATGACGTCCGCGCCCGTCGGGTAGTTGAAGCGTCCCAGAGCCGACAGAATCCGGATCGTCAGGTTCTGCGGGATGTAGTAAAAGACCACGCCCAGAGATGCTGCAATGAACCCAGCAACGATGATGGCCCGCACCACCCACTTCAACTGCTCGCCCGTGCGCACGGTGTTTGCGATGACGTAGAATAGAGCCAGCGCCATGATGACTTCGGCGAAGTGGCGCAGGACGTTGGCACTGATGCGGGAGTGGGCCAGTCCCGCAACAAACGCCGCGACTGCCAGGACGATGAATAGGAGGAGCGGCAGGGCGACCGGCGTGGCGATGAAGTCGCGCTGCCGCCGCTCGGCCATGCGGAACAGCCACACCACATACACGGCCACCAGCACCAGATCCAGAAACGTAGGTGAAAAGCCGATGGGGAGCGGAACCGCGGCGAAAGGCAGCAGGCAGATGACCGCGATGACCGCAACCAGCCCAACGTGGACGGAGCGCAGCATAAGCAAGGCCGCTGCCAGTGCCGCTACGCCCGCTACGGCATAGAGCGGGCCGATCCATCCGACCAGCGCACCCATGACGCCGCCCAACGCCACGCACAGGAGCAACACCGCCACGACCCCCGCGCGCGTGCCCGAGGCAAACCACTCCTCATACCATCTGGTCTGCGAAAGACGATGATCCACGTTCACACACTCAAAGGAATCGCGAAGACGCCAAGAACGCAACGTTTTTCTGTTCTTCTTTGCGGCCTTAGCGCCTTTGCGGTTCAGTTTTCCTCTTCGCGCGCTCTGCGGCGAAAGGCTTCTACCGCGTGAGTGGGCCGAGCAGGATTTGCCTCTCCGGGACTTCCGCGCCATCCACCGTCACTGGCAAGCGGTCGTGATTGTCGGAGCGGTACATCCCGACCTTTATCATATACTGGCCGGGCGAAATTGGCGAATCCCCATCCAACAGATGCTTATCCTCTACACTCTCACCCGCAAGCCACCACTCGGTTGGGTAGTCGCCGCTCACTGGGATGCCATCGTGTTGGAGCACGATGTTGCCCTCGGCATCCAGCAGGTGCGTGAAAACGATGTAGTCTGCCGACGGCGCGGAAACCGCACGCCAGTGCAGGGTCACCCAGGCCTGTCTCGGATTGTCCGGCGCGAAACCTGCATCCCAGCCGGCCAGTTCGACCTCGCCGCCCAGAAGCGCGGAGGTTGGGTGCTCCGGTGGGGCCGCTTTGCCGCCAGGGATCCGCCCTATCTCGGCCATGACCGTCGTCGGGCGGCCGAGGCTGTCCGCGACAGGCAGCCTCTCCCATGTGCGCACGTCGTAGAGTCCAGCCGTCATCCGAAGAAGGGAAGGCCCCGCCGCGTCCCTGGCGATGGGCGCGCGAAGCACGTCACAGAATGTCTTGCCTGGCTCCCATGCAGTTGTCGGGAGCGTCCCCCCGCCTGGATATGTGTCGCGCTGCCCCACGATCTGGCTGTCGTGCCCCAGGAGGTGCATGTAGACGCTGTAGTTCACATCCGTCCTGCGCAATGGCCGCCAGCAGAGGGTCACGGCTGCCTCCCCGCCTGGCTGGACGGTTTCGGGAGTCGCCCAGTAGCCCAGCAGAATTGCCGCGTCGCCAACTTTCGCATCCAGCCGCCTCATCTGCACAGGGAGCGCATCCGCAGCGAGGACGCGCGGCGGGGCATAGGCCGGAAGGATGGTGAACAATGGCGCTCGCGCTGCCCAGAACAGAAAAACACCGGCAACTACTCCAAGCGCTAGGCCCCTCAGACGCTCAGGAACGAGAGCCGCCCACCCCACCACACCAAGCAGGGCCACCGCGGGCAGCGCAGGGAAGAGCAGCCGCCCCTGCGACGCGGGGATCTGGGCCGTCCATTGCGCCAGGCCCGCGAGGATGACCAGCGCCCACAGGGCCGGCCACGCCATTCGCCCCGATAAGACTCTCCCCCTGCGGCGGAGAACAGCCCGCGCGATCCAGCCGAGGACGCCAGCCGCGACGAGGAGGTTGAACATCTTGTACATCGGGGACGGCGCGGGGACGTTGAACCAGCCGAACAGTCCCCAGAAGGAATCCACCAGGCCCCGCAGCTCCCCCCAGACCTCCGGGAGCGTCGGAATGTAGGTTCGCCGCCCCATCAATTCCACCATCTGCGCCGTGCCGGTGATGTCGCCGTAGAGCGCGATGTTGCGCGCGAACCACCATCCGGCAACTGCAAGCCAGACCGCCAGCGCAATTCCAGCATCGCGGAGCCAGGCCGAATCCTTGCGCCGCCAGGCATACCACAGGCACGCGGCCAGGCATAGCGCCAATAGCCCCGCGCCAGACAACTTCGCCAGCGTGCCCAGCCCAGCCAGAAGGCCCAACGCCAACGCTCGCCTTCTCGAAGGCCCCAGGCGCAAATACCGCACCAGCGCCCACAGCGTCACAGCGCTGAGAGTTGTCACCAGGTTGTCATTGTTCACCGCGCCGCTGATGAAGCCAAACTGCGGCAGGAATGCCGTCACTGCCACGCCGCCCAGGGCCACCGCCTGGCTCAACTCCAGTTCCACGCCGAGCAGGTATGTCACCCACACCGTCACTGCGCCGAGCAGCACAGACAGGAACCGCACCAGGTGGACGGCGAGGACAGTCCCGCGCCAGGGGAATCGCTCGGAAGGCGTATGGACGTAGGCATTCTTGTTGTCCGGGTACAGGGGGATGCCAACGACGGCGTGAGGGTTGCGTTGAGCAACTTCCTCAGCGTCTGATGTGTCCACAAGCGCGACAATCCCCGCAGCCAGGGCATAGTAGAGCGGAGGCTGGGTCGCCTCCTGCGCCCAGAGACTGCCCTTCTCCGGCAGCGGCAACTGGCCCGTCTGGGCTAGGTGGCGAGCGTAAAAGAAGTGTTCCGGCTCGTCCGGGGCTTCAAAGACCGGTGTGACAATACTATAGGCTGCACCCAGCAGCACGAACAGCCCCACCAGCAGGGCGATGGGCCAGGTTCGGTTGTAGGGGCGAGGCATTCCTTGGGGACTGGCCGTCATCGGAGGCTTCTCCATCGCAAACCGTTCCGTTTGTGGAGAATCTCCGTGGGAATGCCTCGCCCCTACGTGACTGGCTGTCATCGCACAACCCTCACCTTGCTCAAGAGCGCGCGGTTGTCGGAGACGTGCCCGTCGGCGTCCACCACATTCAGGCGCGCGTTCGCGTCCGCATCGTATAGCCCCACTTCCAGGATGCAGACCAGCGCCAGAGCCTCGTCTTTCACGCGCACCTCGTACTCGTCGCGGATGACCTGCCCGGCCTGCCAGGCGGACGTTGGCGACTTGCCGCCTTGTGGCTCGCTATCTTGCTGCCCCCAGATGTCCGCGCCCTCGCCGAGGAGGTGTACGAAGACGGTGTAGTCTTTGTCCACCCGGGCCAGCGCTTTCCAATAGAGCGTCACGCGGAGCGTATCGCCGGGCGCAGCTGCGCGCCTGTCCAGTTCGTACCCGACGAGCGCGATCTTGCCCTCAAAGTGGATGGCCTGCGGGTTGGGTATCACGCCCGGGTCGGGATACACCGCCACGGCGCCGAAACGGAGGTTGTCGCCGGTGGATTTGCCCGCCGCGTCATAGGCCGCGAGCCGCTCCCCGGTCGTGAGCGCGAAGAAGCCAACTTCCAACTGCGCAGCGTCGGGGGCATAGGCCGTCTGGGGCAGGGCCATGAGCACCCTATCAGCAATGATAGCCCCAGGCGTCCACGCGCGCACCGGGCAGCCGCCCATGCAGGGGACGCCGTCCCGCTGGGCGATGACGATCTCATACTCTCCCAACAGGTGGACGAATGCGTGCAGGTCACCCGATACCGGTGCGTCGGCTTGCCAGTACAGTGTTATGTCAACCGCTTGGCCGGGATGGACTTCCGACTGGGCTAGTTCGTACCCAATCAGATGTATGGCCGGGCCAAAACGCACGTCCAGCGGCTTGGCTGAGGCTGGAAGAGCCTCCACTTCCCCCGCCGCGCTTCGTGGGAGCACGCGCTGATAGACCGTGACCGGCCCGCCCCAGAAGCGCACATCGGCGAATTGCTGCACGGGCTTGTAGGCTGCGCGGAACCACTCGTCGCGACGGATGTCGTAGGAATACAGCGGGTTGACCTCGGTCAGGGCCAGATAATCCGGCTGGTAATGGAACAAGGCCCAGACTGGATCGCCGCGGGCCAGGGCCTGGGCCACGTCCGGGCGCAGGAGTCCCAGGAAATCCACCATTCGCCGCCGGGCATAGTATCCGATGACGCCCACCTCGGTCACGCCCACATCGGCGTCGGCGGGGGTGTTGGCCGCCAGCCACTCCCCAACCCGCCGGTAGACGTCGATCTTCGCTTCGGGCAGGGCCTTGTACGACGGCAGGGTAGGCGAGATCAGCGCGTTCGCGCTTAGGGCGCACGCGATTTGATAATCCGAAATCCCCTGCGCCGCAAGGAGGACAGCAGCCAGAGTCGCCGTCACAACGTAGTCTAGTCCCTTGTGGGCGTTGCCGTGAGACGGGTTGGCAACCCGTCCTACTCGCGCGACGCCCAACCCCGCAAGAATCACGCCCGCGGGGACGAGCGGCGCATAGTACCAGTGATACGGCGCAACGCCCAATAGAGCGTATCCCAGGGCATACAGCGCGGCCCACGCGACGAACAAAAGCGCCCACCGTGCCCGCCTCGCGGCCACGACCAGCCCAGCAATCGCCGCAAGAGCCAAAAGGACGTACAGCGGCGTCTGCGAAAACCAGGCCCGCGCCAGAATCAATGCCCCCTGCAGAAAGGCGGTGCCGGTGTAAAACCCTGTCACGCCAAGCGCGGTCTGGGCACTCTTCGCGGCCAGAGTCACCGGCACAGGCGAGCCGAAGTACACGGTGAGCCATATCAACACTGGCGCGAGCGTCGCAAGATAACCGAGAAGAGGACGAACCACAGAGAATACAAAGGCGCGCAGGCCTTTAGCCATTGGCCCATAGCCATCAGCGTTCAGCCGGCGGCTCTTGGCTAACGGCCAAAGGCTAATGGCTTTTCCAAGGAAGAGGACGCCTGCTGGGATGATGCCGTCGGCGCGAGTCAGGGTGGCGGCGGCCATGACGAGCGCGGCCAGGGCCAGATGGCCGGAGAAATACAGATAGAAGCCGCCCAGCACCAGCAGCAGGTAGAACGGCACCTCAAATCCCAGGCTGAGCCACAGGAGGGGGAAGGAGGCGTACAGAAGCCCCGCCACAACGCCCGCCGCCGGTTGGCCGAAATGCTTGCAGATGCGGTAGATCAGCCATGCGCCCCCCCAAAGCGACAGGATGCCGATCCAGTTGCTCAGCGCGGGGAGGTCGGAGGTGAGCAGCCGTCCCGCCGCCAGGAGCAGCGCGTACAGCGGCGTCGTAGTGCTGAGAATGCGCTCGCCCTCGTTGTACACGAATCCGTGCCCGGTTGCCAGGTTCTCGGCGTAGCGGTAGGTGACGAAGGGATCGTCCAGCGCCATGTCCCGCAGGACAAAACCGATGCCCAGAGCCGCGACGCCGAACAGCGCCAGACTTCCGAAGTCTCCGAGACTTCGGAAGTCTGAGAGACGGGCTTTCATCGCGGCCCTCCCGCCAGGATCGTTTCATACACGGCCAGTGTGTCCCTGGCGATCTTATCCCAGGCAAAGAGCTGGGACAGCCGTCGCGCGCCTTCTCCGAGGCGCGCTCGCAGTCCGGCGTGGTCGGCCACCCTCGCCACGGCGTCGGCCAGCTCCTGTGGCTGCTCCGGGGCCACCAGAACGATATTCTCTTCAGGAACCAGCTCTGGCAAGTTCACTCGCGGCACGGTTGTGATCACGGGAGCGCCGTGGGCCAGAGCAGCCATCAGACTCCCCCGACGGAACGAGACGCCGTCAGAATAGGGCAGCACGGTCATATCCGCGACAGCGAAGGCCGCCGAGACCTCCTCAGGCGGGAGGAAGCCCGTCCAGAGCACACGGTCCGCTACACCTTCGCGCGAGATGACTTCTTCCACCTGCCGGGCGAACTGCTGGTTGGTGGGGTCGCTGGAGCCCAACTTACCGCCAATCATCAGGAGTTTCACGGGGCGTCCGCGGCGCTCCAGTTCGCCCAGAGCGGAAACCAGCGTGTTTCCGCCTTTCGTCGCGTTCAAGAAACCGAAATACGCGAGGACGGTATCGTCTGGGCCAAGCCCCCAGCGCGCCCGCCAAGCCGCACGCTCAAACCCCTGGGGCAGGCGCGGGTCAATGTTGCTACCGATGGGGATCAGGTGAGGCGCGCGGTGGACGTTGAAATCTGGATACTCGGCCTCATCCTCTCGGTTGGTCAGGATCACGGCATCGCTGTCGCGCATCATCCGGGCCACAGCCCATCTTCGCGCGGGGCCAGCCTTCGGGAACAGATAGGGCAGTTTCAGGTCGTGAAATGTCACAACGCGGCACGCGCGCGGCAGTGAGAGCCGCAGATGCGCGGGGAGCAGGTGGATGGGCAGGCGCATCCCATAGGCCGCCGCCTGGTATTGAACGTGAACCACGTCCGCGCCCCACTGCCGGGCAGTTCGGGCGACGGCGCGCAGGCTGCCCAATCCCCACCGCCGCACAATAGGAAAGACAGCCACGCGCGAATCCACCAGCGCCGCCCCCTTGACCGACGTGATGACGCCTGTGGCAACTCCAAGGTCGGCCAGTGCGCGGGCCAGTACAGAAGTGTAGTCGCCCACGCCGCCCTGCATGGGCGGGAATTCGCCGGTGACAAAGAGAACCTTCATCGCAGCCCTGACCTCAGCACTTCTCGGTAGGCCGAGACTCGCCCGGCGCGCAGGTCTCTCCGGTGGCCCGCCAGATACTTGGCCGCCTCCACCGCCAGCATCCATGCGTAGGTCACCAGCAGGAAGCAGCGCAGAAGTCCGCCCCGGAAGCGCCCGAAATACTTGGTGTAGTAGGCAATCTTGCTTCGCTGGAAGTGAATATGCTTGGCAGCCACCACCTGGTCGCTGCTCCTGCCGCCGTAGTGGAGAATCTGCGCCTGGGGCAGATAGACCACCCGCCACCCTGCTTTCTTGATGCGCTGGCACCAGTCCAGTTCCTCGGAGTACATGAAGAAACGCTCGTCCAGCCCGCCGACCTGTCTCACTGCCTCGGCGCGGGCCAGCAGGCAGGCCCCTTCCAGCCAATCCACGTCCTGCTCCTGGTCATCGAACCTGTCCCACATATAGTAGCGGGCCAGCAGGGGATGTCGCGGAAACCACTGCTGAAGGCAGGTGCTCTCCACGAAAGCTGTGCCGTAGGTGGGGAAGCGGCGGCGCGAGGGCTGGGTACTGCCGTCGGGGGTGAACATGCGCGGGCCGGCGACGCCGACATCGGGGTGTGCGTCCAGGTATCCGATCATGACTTCTAACGCGCTGCCGAGGACTTCAGTATCGGGATTCAGAAGCATGACCACCCGCCCTCGGCACTGGGCGATTCCCTGATTGTTGCCCCGCGTGAAGCCGATGTTCTCCTCGTTGGCGATGAGGCCGACGCCGGGGAAGGCTTCGCGCACCATGTCCACGCTTCCGTCGGCAGAGGCGTTATCCACGACCCAGATTTCCATTGCGCGCCCGCTATCTTGAGAGACAGAAGCACCCGGCGGCATCAGCCGCCAGCCAGGCACGTCACACAAGGAGCGAAGGCACTTCTCCAGCAGCACCTTCACGTTCCAGTTCACGATGACCACCGAGAGGTCCACGCCTTCGCCCATAAGCATCTCTTAGAGAAGAAACCACAGATGAACAAAGATGCACGCTGATTCTCGCATTATCCATCTGTGTCCATCTGCGTTTATCTGTGGTTTCCGCTTAGGTGCGGCGGGCCACCACGTAGTCCGCCAGTTGGCTCAGAATAGACTTGGACTGGCCGTCTGGCAGCCCATCCAACGCGCCCTGCGCCTTGCGGGCGAACCCTGCAGCCTCCTTCAGCGCCTTTTCCACTGCGCCGGACGACACAATCGCAGCCACAGCTTTCTCCACGGCTCCGGGGTCGCCCCCGGCGGCGCGGCGAACCTCGGCTTCCGCCGAGGCGGATCTAGCGTCTTGCAGATAGTAGAGCGCGGGCAGCGTCACGACACCCTGTCTCAGGTCACTCCCGACGGGCTTGCCCAGTTCCGCCGGGTCGCCGGTGTAGTCCAGCACATCATCCACGATCTGAAATGCGATGCCCAGGTTGTTGCCGTAGGCACGGATATACTCCACCTTCTCGGGCGCAGTCGCGCTCAGGACAGCGCCCGCTTCCGCCGACGCGGCAAAAAGTGAAGCCGTCTTGCTGTAGATCCGCTTGTCATACCCTTCTCGCGTGGGTGGCCAGGACCGGTCGGCGAGCAACTGGCGCAGTTCGCCATTGCAGATGGTCATGAGCGCCTGGGAGAAGATTCGCACCACGGGGACGCTGTCGGTCTCGGCGGCCAGTGACGCGGCCACGGCGAACATGTAGTCTCCGGTGAGCACGGTGGCCTCGCCGCTCCACCGGCTGTTCAGTGTGGGATGGCCCCGTCGCGTATTGGCGCGGTCAATCATATCGTCATGAACGAGCGTGGCGGTATGGAGCATCTCAATCGCCGCCGCAGCGGAGACCACTTTGTCCGCCCGGGCTTCGTAGAACTGGGAAGCCAGGATCGCCACCGCCGGGCGCAGCCGCTTGCCCCCCGCCATGAGCATGTCCTGGACGGCAACCCTCAGGAGCGGGAACTCCACCTCGGAGGCGCGGAGCAACCGCTGCTCCACCTTCTCCATGTATGCGTGAATCGGTTCAAGGAAGGGAAGAAGATTCAAAGAACGACCTCTCTGCAAAGAGCCTTTAGCTTTTGGCCGATGGCCTTTAGCCCTCAGCCCACGAAACCGCGATGGCGCGAAGGACGCAACGACTTTCATGCCATCAATCTTCGCGCCTTTGCGTCTTGGCGGTTCAATTCTGCCTGGTCATGGCAAGCATAAACCGAACAGCCGCGCGGTGTTGGCCGCGGTGGCGCGGGCAACTTCTGCCACAGGGATGCCCCTGTGCAGAGCCACCGCCTCGGCCACCAGCGTCACGTAGGCCGGTTCGTTCCGCTTGCCCCTGTGCGGGTGCGGCGTCAGGTACGGGCAGTCAGTTTCTATGAGCAGTTTCTTCAGCGGCAGCGCCGCGGCGATTTCCGGCAGTTTCCGCGAGTTGGGATACGTGACCGGCCCCGCGATGGAGATGAGAAACCCCATCTCCACGGCTTCCTGCGCCATCTCTATGTTGCCCGAAAAGCAGTGCAGCACCCCTTTTTCGGACTGAGGGACACCGCGCGCCCATTCGCGCAGGATTGCCATGACCTCACTGTGGGCGTCCCGGTCGTGAACAATGACCGGCTTGCCCAGTCTGGAAGCCAGGGCCAACTGCGCCTCAAACGCCTTGCGCTGAATGGGCCTGGGCGATAGGTCGCGGTAGAAGTCCAGGCCGATTTCCCCAATCGCCACGACCTTCGGCGAGCGCGCCAGTGAT
>Ga0315291_10001685_pt1 | contig 29425 bp, 17 predicted proteins | sample YL17G12_20_MG_FD_203070 | JGI IMG/M metagenome (GOLD analysis project Ga0315291, IMG submission 203070) | Sediment microbial communities from Yellowstone Lake, YNP, Wyoming, USA - YL17G12_20 | ecosystem: Environmental > Aquatic > Freshwater > Lake > Sediment | place: USA: Wyoming | collected...
CTTCAGAAAGGTATTCGTCATTTTCCACGTTCAGACGGGGGCAAACAGGGTCCAAGATGTGACCAACATCACCGTCGCGTTAAACATGGACGGGACTGACCGGAACCCGGACAGTGATCCGGTAACCGGCAACTACACCAAAAACACCGGGGAAAGCGTGATGGCCTATGTGGTCGCGGATTTCACCACTGCTTTTGCGGCCAACTGGAGGAACGGCGTTTCAGTGTATCCGAAGATAACCGTCGCCGGCGCACAGACTGAGGGGCATGCGGCCAAGCTCTACATCACCTACGAGTATGACGAGAGCGCGCCGACCAAGATCAAGACGGCCAGGTATTTTGTGGGGAGCAAGGCAGCGCAGCACGCGGCAGGGTCAGAAACCTGGTCGCACACCATCACCATTCCTGAGACCGGGGTCACGATAAGGGACAAATGGTATGAGATCCACGCCCACACCGCCTCAAACTCAACAACCGACTTTTCCCTTCAGATGAGGATCGGGAGCGACACAGACACCGCAAAGGGCTGGGTGGAAATGAGCCAGGCGGATGATATCGATCTCTGGTACATCTCCGAACCGACCTCTTCCTGGAACTACAATGTCTCTCAAAACCTCGTGGTGACCACGGCAGGGATACCATGCGACACGCTCACCGCGGAAGCATTTGTCACCTACGAGTATTCCGACAGCAGCGAGAGCCAGATACGCAGCGTCACGTACGCGCTCGGGTCAGCCAATGTCAACGGCACGAACACCCTCTTCACCTTTGGGACGCCGGTCTACCTCCCTGACCTGCTCTCCGGCAGCTCGGCCAACATCAGGAGTGCGTACTTCGAGATCTTCGCGGACGCGATTAAGAAGCCTTCCACCACCACCGTCTACGCGAGCGTGGAGTTGACCAACCAGGCGTCCACCGCTTACGCCACAAACCTGGGCGGGGAGAGCGTCGAGGGGTTCCGCTGGTTCCACGATGTCTCCGCCTTCATGCAGGCAAACTGGTCGAGCGGGCAAACGGTGAATCTCAACATTCAATCCTCGGCTGCTACGGCGCTCTATTTTGCGAGCGGGCTCCTGCACATCACCTATGAGGTTGAGCCCTCGTTGCTGACAAAAATGAATACCACGGTGTTTTCCGCCGGCCAGAAGCCGGCCATCAGCGCCGGGAACCCCTGGACAAGCGGAGTGTTGACCTTCTACGCCCCCGAGCCCAACAAGACGAAGAGAAGCGTCGGCCTCACGGCATACTGGATCGGGGCTGCAAACGTTTCTGAGACAAGACAGACGCGGATCCAGGATGGCGGCGCGTGGGGGTCGGCGCTTTCGATGAGCACCGGCACTTCCGGGGAGGCTCTCACGTCGGTTTCTGTTAATAAGGACGCAGAAGACAAAGTAGCCAGCGATTTCTCGGACCTCGATTACAACTTTGAATACGATTACGGAACAACTGCGGCGGCGGTCTGTGGGACCATCTTATTCACCTACCAGTACGTGCATCCGACCCCGACGCCGACGCCGACTCAGACGCCAACCGAGACACCAACCCCGACGCCGACCGAGACGCCGACAATAACGCCCACACCGACAGAGACACCCACTCAGACACCGACTCAGACGCCGACCAGGACGCCGACTCAGACACCTACGGTTACGCCGACGCCAACGAATACTCCCACGCCGTATCCGGTCTGGCCGATGTTCCACGCCGACCTCCAGCACACGGGCCGGAGTAGTTTCTACTCGGGGCCTGTGGTGCCCGGGCTCGCATGGAGCTATGCGGCGGGCAACGGCCTGAAATCCTCCCCCGCCCTGGGTACGGACGGGAGAATCTACGTCGGGAGCGACGACAATCTGCTCTATGCGTTTTCCTCGACAGGCGCGTTTGCGTGGAGCTACGCGACCGCAGGCGACGTTATCTCATCTCCTTCGATCGGCGCCACAGGGGAAGTCTATATTGGTTCGCAGGACAACAGATTCTACGCATTCAACTCCACGGGCAACATAGCGTGGAGCTACACCCACCCGGGCGGTGGAGCGAGTGACACGTGGGCATCCTCCCCCGCGATAAGCGTTGCGACGGGTGAGGTCTATGTCCAGGCGCGGACGAGCCTCCTTGCGTTCAGCTTAGGGGACAGCTCCCTTGGGAAAATGGCATGGAGCTTCAGCACCGGCGCCGCGGGCAGTGCCCACCCCTCCTCCCCTGCTGTCGGGACTGACGGCAGGATATTCTGGGGCACCGGCGATTTGAATAAGTTATATGCCGTCGAGTACTACAACAGGTCGCTGGCGTGGAGCTACAGCACGGGCGGCCAACTCCAATCCTCTGCTGCGATCGGCTCTGACGGCAACGTGTACATCGGGTGCTACGACAACAATGTCTATGCGTTCACCTCGGCGGGGAAGCTTTCCTGGAGCTACCTGACGGGGAGCGATGTCTACTCATCCCCCGCGATCGATCCCACAATCGGCGCCGCAGGGGAAGTCTACATCAGTTCCGAAGACAATAACCTCTACGCGTTCACCTGGGCGGGGGCGCGCTCCTGGAGTTACGCTGCTGCTGCGGCTATAGATTCCTCGCCCGCGATCGGCTCCGACGGGCGGATCTACGCGGGGGCCCAGGACAACAGGCTGTACGCGCTCAATTCCAACGGCAGGCTTGCCGGGAGCTACGCGGGGGTGGGGTCGTTCAACTCCTCCCCGGCGATCGGCTCTGACGGGCGGGTCTACGTGGGTTCTCTTGACAACAACCTCCACGTCCTGCGCGAAGCGACGCCGACAGGGACACCTACGATCACGCCGACGCCGACGATCACACCGCCGCCGACAGAGACACCCACGGAGACGCCCACGATCACGCCGACGCCCACGGGCCCCACGCCGACACCAACGGAGACGCCGACTCGTACGCCGACTGGTACGCCGACTCAGACGCCGACTCAGACGCCGACGCCGACTCGTACGCCGACGATCACCGCGACCCCCACGATCACGCCGACGCCGACGATCACGCCGACGCCGACTCAGACGCCAACAGAGACGCCGACTCAGACGCCGACTCAGACGCCGACTCAGACGCCGACTCGGACGCCGACCAATACGCCGACGATCACGCCGACGCCGACGAATACGCCGACTCGTACGCCGACACAGACGCCGACTCGGACGCCGACGATCACGCCGACGCCGACGCCGACGATCACGCCGACGCCGACGCCGACGATCACGCCGACGCCGACTCAGACGCCCACGATAACCCCAACCCCGATGCCCTGGCCGATGTTCCACAACGACGCGCAGCGCACAGGGAAGAGCTCATCGGCAGGTCCTCTCAACCCGGTGCTTGAGTGGAGCTACGGGGCAGGGAACAAAATTTCCTCATCGCCGGCGGTGAGCGCGATGGGTACGGTCTACATTGGCGCTGAGGACAACACCCTCTACAGCATTGACTCAGGTGGCGCGTTGCGGTGGAGCTATGCGGCCGATGAGCTTAGCTTTTCATCACCGGCGATAAGCACCGACACGGTGTACGTAGGTTCTGATGACAACCGTCTCTATTGCGTGATTGATTCAACCGGTCTGCTTTCGTGGAGCTATGAAACAGGGAGCGATATCATTTCCTCACCGGCGCTGAGCGGAAGCGACACGGTGTATGTGGGTTCTGTGGACAATCAGCTCTACAGCCTTAATTCGGTGGGGGCGTTACTGTGGAGCTATGCGGCATCTGAACCTATCAAATCCTCGCCGGCGGTGAGTGACGACTGGGTGTATGTGGGCTCTTATGACAACCGTCTCTACTGCGTGATTGATTCAACCGGTCTGCTTTCGTGGAGCTATGAGACAGGGAGCGATGTCACTTCCTCACCGGCGCTGAGGGGAACCGACACGGTGTATGTGGGTTCTGTGGACAATCAGCTCTACAGCCTTAATTCGGTGGGGGCGTTACGGTGGAGCTATGCGGCATCTGAACCTATCAAATCCTCGCCGGCGGTGAGTGACGACACGGTGTATGTGGGCTCTGATGACAACCGGCTCTACTGCGTGATTGATTCAACCGGTCTGCTTTCGTGGAGCTATGAGACAGGGAGCGATGTCACTTCCTCGCCTGCGGTGAGCGTGGCAGATGCGGTGCATGCAGGTTCCGAGGACAACATCATTTACGGGATCAACTCGAATGGGACGCTGATGTGGAGCTACGAGACGGGTGGTGTAATCAGATCATCTGCGGCGATAGGCGAGGGCACTATTTATATAGGCTCTGATAACAACTTCCTGTACGTGCTCGCCGAGGCGACGTCAACGCCCACGGAGACGCCGACGATGTCTCCTACGTCGACACCTAGCGGGACGCCGACAATAACGCCCACACAAACGGAGACACCCACGGAGACGCCGACAGAGACACCGACAATAACCCCGACGCCGACCAATACCTCCACGATAACCCCAACTCCGACACCGACCAGGACGCCGACGATAACCCCGACACCGACCAGGACGCCGACAATAACCCCGACACCGGCAGAAACACCGACTCAGACACCGACCGAGACCCCGATAGAGACACCGACGCCGACTGAGACACCCACTGAGACGCCGACTCAGACCCCCACCGAGACTCCGACTCCTTGGCCGACGGGCGTGCCGACATGGACACCGACCGAGACTCCGACAATAACGCCCACACCGACTGAGACACCGACTCAGACGCCGACTCGGACGCCGACGATAACCCCGACACCGACCAGGACGCCGACAATAACCCTAACACCGACGAACACGCCTACCCGGACGCCGACTCAGGCGCCGACACCGGTGCCGGCGACGAGCACGCCGACGGCCCAGATGTCTCCTACGTCGACACCTTCGGCTACGCCTCCGGCCCCCACGCCAATACCGCCACTGATTGTTGATCCGGGGCCGCTGACGGCGGGACAGCGCTTTACGCTCGGCATCAGGCTGAACGAGAACATCACCAAACCGTTCGACTACTATCTCCTCGCCGATACCCCTGCCGGAGTCTACACGATCTATTTTAATGGATCGGTCAGGAAGGGGATCATACCGCTCTACAGGAATGTGCGCAGGTACAATGCGCCGTATTTCAAGACAGTTTATCCGAAGGTCAGGATTCCCGTATCCATGAAGGGGAAGACGGTCACCTTCTACACCGTTGTGGTTCAGGCGGGCAAGAAGCCGCCGGTGAGGAGACTGTCGGACCTCAGGCCGGACACTCTATACGTAATCATGATGGATAAGGTAGTGTCAAAAGTTCTGTGAAGAAATAAAATGCGCAATGTTTACCACAGATGCGCACAGATAAAGGAACTTTTTAAAAAGCAGGAACAGGATGCACGCAGATTCACGCAGATACCGGATGCGAAGTTCTAACTGAAAAACAATCAACGAGAAACCATAGTTCACATCTGTGTTCATCCGTGTGTATATCTGTGGTTAAAATGTAAGGTATTCGCCATTTCGTCGGCTTTGCGACTTGATTTTATGTCAAATGCACAGACAGGGCCCAGGAACGGGGGCACCATCATGGCCGACGGCGTCGCGGCCCCTCGACCCTGACATACATATCCGTCTTCTCGCTCTCATTCCGGCCGTACCTGGTCTCGAATAGATGCCCTATGAAAAACGGATCGGGGATATTATTCACCGGATAGTCGTACACAGGAAAAGATACCTTGATGTACTTCCCCTGCCGCAACAACCGAGCGAATACCTCGTGCATGCGACTATACGCCTTCCGTTCGACTATTATGTCAGGTTGATATCGCAGGTCCTCATCGAGATTCATGCCCATAGATCCTATCGTCACCTTGCAGTTCAGATAGTAGATATACGAACACTCTTCATAATTTGTTGCAACCACAAGCCGTTCGGTGTTTCTCATATTCTCCCTGATCCATGGAATTATACAATCGAGGGGCCCTTTATACTGATGCGTCAGCTGGTAGATATATCCCTTGATATATCCTGAGGCGTGAGAAAAAGTAACGAGGGAGAGCACTGCGACCGTTATGGCGAGACAGGATTTGATAAGCAGCCTCTTGGAAGGCACGACGAGCATGTTTATGTACCCGATTACCATGAAAAGATCAGTGAGCATCATTACCGCCATGACCGGCTGGAGTACGATGTAATATCTGACGAAGAGGTACGTGGGTATATTCGCGATTATCAGGCTGTAAATGACAAGGAATGACGCGAGCAACAAAGAGAGCCGCAGCATCTTGCCGTATTCTGCGCGCCATGATGTATAACGATCTCCGGGCACGCCCATTAATTTCATACACAGCCATCCGAACAGCACGCATATTTTCAATGCGGCGGCCACGTACAGCAATTCCAGTTCTGAAAAATATTTCAAAATCATCCTGAGATGCGTGAGGTACGACTCGAATGTGAAATTGTATATCCACGCCATGAGCTCCGAAGTTCTAAAGATCTCATAGAACACGAACAGAGGGGCGAGCAGCGCCGTGGCACCCGCCACCGGCGCCACCGCTTTTAACAGCTCCATAAGCCACTCCCTCAGGTCAAACGGCCGACCCGATTCATCCGGAGCTCTCGCGACGATGGCGGACGCAGAATTAACTGCCTGGACGAAGAGCAGCACCGCACAAAAGACATAGTAGAGAATAAAATTCACGTTAAAGGCGATCACAAGCAATAGAGTCATGGAGGCGAGGTAACTGCCGAAATTATATCTTTTGTGAATGAAATGGTTTGTGCACGCATACAAAAAGCACGCACTCACCAGGATGATCAAAGAGTAATATCGCGCCTCACGCATGTGCAGGATCAGAAACACGGAGCATATCTCAACACAGGTGAAGAGCGTAAGGAATATCTTATAACGCAGGGGGCGTTGGAAAATGCCCCTTGCCGACAATGCTAAAATAATCAGCCCGAACAATCCGGCTGTGGCGAAGGGGATCCTCACCAGCGCCGTCCGGAGATAGATATCCCGGGTCAGCATCGCGAGGAGGGCACCGACAGTAGCGAAATAGAAATTCGCCCAGGTTATCATTATGTTTGCGTCGCACGAGGTTTTGTACCCTTTCCACAACGGCGTGAGCGGGAGCACGATTACATTCTTGCCATCGTGGACCTTCGGATAGCCATACTCAAGTACTTTCACCGCGGTCACGGCGGTCTCTGACTCGTCATTCCAGAGGAGGGGATATGATATGTTCTTATACAGGCTCACGCAGAAGAGCAGCGACAGGACGATGATCGCCCTGTTGAGAACAGAGATGGCCCAGCCGTATCGCGTATCCCCAGGACCAGATCGCATGCCGCACTCACCATGTATCAGGCACGACAGCCACCCACGCGCCGCGGATTGTAGATGCCGCGCCAGAACAGATGTTGATGCTCGCCAGCCGCATGCCCGCCGCTGCCATCACCCGGCCGGGATGAGCTGGCGTTCCCAGAGCAGATAGATGCTCACGGGGTCGTAGAGCGTGTGAATGACAAAAATGTTATAGAAAAGGATGTAGTCAAACAAGCTTATGGAGGCGACGCAGAGGGCACACACGACAATCGCGTGCCGGGGAGCGTAGGTCTCCGCGAGCCTCTGGATCATTAATACGGCAAACAGCCGCAGCGGCATATCCAGGAGCATTGCATACCGGACGTTCTTTACGAAAAATATCAGAAAGAAAAAGTAGCACACACCGAGCACGGAAAAGTACCGATCCGCCTCCCTGCGCTGAGGCATGCACATCTGGCTGAAGAAATAGCCTATGGCGAGTATGCACACCCATGGGGAGAGCAGTATGAAATCCACGACGTACCTGATCCAGCCGCCCGAACAGTACAGATTCGCATACCTGTTCACGGCCGGCGAGCTTATGATGATCCTGATAACCTTAAAAACGCTCGCCGCGTCTCCCGAGGCAAGGACGCAGACCGCCAGCGCCAAAAAGGGCGGGCATACGGTCATCAACAATAGATCGCGCAGAGGCAGCTGTTGCTTTTTCATGCATTTCCCGATTGCGAGATAAATAGCGAATACAGGTGCCAGCAATACCAGAACCTCCTTCATGAGGATGGCAATGGCATAGACGCCTACGAACATAGCCCTCCGCATCCCTCCCCTCTCACCCGCTGCGTCGTACAATAACCACACGGACACAATCGCGCACAGGTTCGCAGGCCCGTCAACGAGCGCGCGCCTCGCCATCGCCATATTGAGCGGGGAAAATGCGAGGAGCACGGAAAAAAGGAGCGCGGTCATCCCACCGTAATATTTCCTGCCGAAACAAAACGAGACGGCGAGCGCACCGCAATAGCAGCAGAGCGACAACCATGAGAGCGCGATATATGATGGCCCGAATAGCCTTAGCCACGCGCCCCCCAGTGCGATATAGGCCACTCTCAGCGGGCTGGGGAAAATCCAATTCGCTTTATTATGTACGAAATCGCTGAATATTCCCGGGAATGAGCCAACACCTTCTTTGCTCACGCGCGTAGCGTAGTTCAGATAGTAACCCTCGTCAGCGTCTGGTTTGTATGCCACTCGGGGAAGGCTCGAATAGATGAGAAATGCGGCAACGCAAAGGAGTATGAGGAAAAAGCGGCCGTCCAGGATCGGTCTTGTGTGAGGATTCATCGCAGCGCTTCAGTCGGTGGGTTGAGCAGGTGCATACCTATCGGATCTCTACGCGCAGCGGCAGATGTGCGGAGTTCCCGGAATGCAGGGCGCATCGATTCACCTTCTCGGTGCAGATAAGAGGCCCACGCGCTGCGTCGCCCCTGTTTTCATAGCGGTATCTGTCCTCAGTGCTGCGGCGGGGAGCGGCATGTGGAGCGCCGGGGATGAGGGTTTTGCTTTCAACCGCTCCTTAAATTTCTTCATCGGGAAGTTGTATCCCGGGCACATGGTGTGTTCCCCCGTGAAACCACCGTGGCCCTTGATGCAGCTCAGCGGTATGTCATAGGTCGTGCGCAGCTTGTTCACCAGGTTGGTAAGTGAATCCATCTGTTTTTTGCTCACCATCTGTCGGTTAAAATTGCCCACGAGGCATATCCCGATGCCGCTTTCATTGAGCCATGGTTGCTTGGCGTGCCCTCCCGGAAGCTGCGCCCTCCAGCGGTGGCTCTCCTCTACCTCCCCGTCCGCGCAACCAGAGGTGCCATTTCCGATCACAAAATGATAGGCGAGGCCATTCTGCATATGTCTGCGATTGCTGTGGTATCGATCCATGATCGCGGCATTCCCCTTGCGGGTAGCGCTGTGGTGGATGACGATGTACCTCCAATGGCACGGCTTCTTAAGCGGGGCCGATTCCGCTCCCTTGGAAAAGATCAGCAGGGAAATGACGAGCGGTAGCAGCGAAATACTGCCATGGCAAGATAGTCTGCGGAGTTGCATTGATATAATTGATATATAAGCCTCTAACCCCAGGGCGTATAGTAGAATAACATATGGCCTCGGGGCTGCAATACTTTTTACATAATCCCCATCGCGCAAGATTACACCTCCTGCATAACTCTCACATCCGCAAGAAGATACCCAACGAGACCCGCTCGCAATTCACTGACCTGTCCCTGCCCTTTCCCGAGAGAGGGAACTTTCCCATGGGGTAATGCGGCAGTCTTGGGTGATACTCAGTAAGAGTGTCATCCCCGTCCCGCTAAGCGGGAGGGATCCAGCATAAAACCTGGACTCCCGCCTGCAGTTTATCCGGAGCGTAGCCTCGGGACGGGAGTGACAGATATGACAGTTTGCCACCCACAAGTAACCCATTAGCCCATGGGGGAATATCCTGGGGGAATATCCTGTTGACTGGCCAGTGTAAACATAGTATTTTTAGCCGGAGATATAAAATTATGGTGATCCGTTTCGAGCAGGTTCAGCGGCAGACACAGAAGCTTATCCTCTCCCCCCAGATGCAGCAGGCAATCAAGCTGCTGCTCCTCCCACTGCCGCTCCTCCAGCAAACCATCCGGCAGGAGATGGCGCAGAATCCCGTCCTGGAAGAAGAACTGCTCCAGGAAGAGGAGCAGGAAGAGACCCAGGAGACTGAACCGCAGCAGGAATCAGAGGGAGAAGAGGACTCGACGCGGGATGAGGCCGGTGAGCTCAACTTTGAGGAGGAGTTCAACAGGCTCCTGAAAATCGACGATGAGTGGAAGGAATATTTCCGACAGAGCGGCGGCTACCGCAAATATTCCGTGGAAGACGAGGAGAAGCGGCGCTTCCTTGAATCATCGGTGGTGAAACCGGAGACGCTCCAGGAGAATCTCCTGAACCAGCTCGGGCTCGCCCTCCTCGAGGATGAGCAGAAGAGGATCTGCGAGGCGATTGTCGGGAATATAGATGACAACGGCTACCTCCGCGGCACCATCGAGGACATCGCGCAACACCTCGGCGTTGCCGTGGATGAGGTCGCACGCATGCTGGAACTCATCCAGACGCTCAGCCCCGTGGGCGTCGGGGCCCGGGATCTCCGCGAATGCCTGCTCATCCAGCTCAGGCGCCTGGCGAAAGAGGACAGCCTGGCATACATGATTGTCGAGCACCACCTCGACGAGCTGGGCGCACGGAAATACCGTCAGATCGCGAAAGCGCTCAGGGTGTCTCCGATAGAGGTTCAAAAAGCAGCCGAGCTCATCGAGACGCTGGACCCCAAGCCGGGGAGGATCTTCTCAAGCGAGCTCGCCCAGTATATCACCCCCGATGTCTTCGTCGAAAAGGATGCTGATGGCTACAACGTCATCCTCAATGACGACCGCATCCCTCACCTCCGCATCAGCAACCTCTACAAGCAGATGGCTCTGAATCCCGACGCCGACAAGGAGACAAAAACATACATACGGGAAAAGATCAAGGGGGGGCAATGGCTGCTGCGCAACATCAGGCAGCGCCAGCAGACGATATATAATATCGCCTCGGAAATTGTGAAGAAGCAGCGCGAATTCTTTGACGATGGCATTCCCCGCCTCACGCCGCTCACGCTCCAGCAGGTGGCAGATTCGCTGGGCATCCATGAATCGACGGTGAGCCGCGCGATCGCCGGCAAATATATCCAGACTCCCCACGGCCTCTTTGACATGAAATATTTCTTCACCGCCGGTATCGCGTCGGGTGGCGGCGGGAGCATCGCCATCACCAACGTAAAGAGCATGATCCAGCAGATGATCAGCCAGGAAGATTCAAGGAGTCCGCTGAGAGACCAGCAAGTAATAGAGAAGCTGAAGGAAAAAGGGCTCACCCTCGCCCGGCGCACAGTCACCAAGTACCGGAAGGAACTCCGCATCCCCTCATCCAACCAGCGCCGCAAATTCTGACCACAGGATTAAGTGGTAAGCGCTAAGGATTAAGCACAAAGGGAGCCATTTCGGCTCCCTTTCCCCTTCTCGCTTCTCCCTTATCCCTTCCCCCTGTAGTTCTGGAGCCAGCGATCGGAATCGAACCGATAACCTGCGCATTACGAATGCGCCGCTCTGCCGGTTGAGCTACGCTGGCTATATGTTCATTCTGAAGGAGTTACAGCAAGTGTTCCCTTACGTACAGCATCAGGGTCAGACCTTTACTATACAGCATCAGGGTCAGACCTTTACTATACACTAACAAGTTTGTTGTAAATCTGTTTCACCCGTTTCGCCAATCTTCGGTCTTTCAACATCTGCTTCTGAATGCGCATATGATTATTCGTCACCGCGGCTCCGCTTCCTGTCCTTGTCGTCCCGGGATATCTCCCCCCGCTCGTTCTCGCGGCTTGTGACGTGGTACCATGCCTCGGATATTCAATCCTCAGTGGTCTTGCCATGCTCGCACTAGATTAACTATGTTCCTCTTAGTGTATAGTAAAGGTCTGACCCTGATTTTTCAGCGTAGATCACTCACACAAAACGGAAGAGAACCAGTTTTGTTAAACAAACTGGTACTTCTTCTCATCACCATGTACCTGAGGCCCCCGGTACAATATCCAACCTGATTCTGTTTTGTGGATATGCAGTTTGCTTGTGCTCTTGACCTTAATACACATGCGGTCGTTTACCTTACGCACTACTTCCCCAATCTCTTTAAGCAATTTTTCCTTTAATCCCCCCACCTCGCTTATTCTCTTCACAATCCCATACACCACAAGCGCATCCCATGCCCACTTGCTAATCTTATTACTCGTCTCCGCCTCCTCTCATCTAATGATGTCACAACCCTGCCGCTACCTCTTCGGCTACCTTCCTGGTATGAACTTATCTCAAGGACTAACCGTCACTGTCTTCTTATCCATCATGATGACGTATAGAGTATTAGGCGTCAGATCAGACAATCTCTTTATGGGCGGTTTCTTGCCAGCCTGTATGACAGCGGCATAGAAGGTGATCGTCTTCCCCTCCATGGATGCGGGGATTTTGACAGACGAGTTTACAGTCTTAGAATACGGCGCATTGTACCTGCGCACATTTCTGTAGAGCGGTATGATCCCCTTCTTGACCGAGCCACTCAAATAGATCGTATAAATCCCTGCGGGTGTCTCAGCGAGGATATAGAAGTCGAACGGCCTGGTGATATCCTGATTCAATGCGATATTGAGCGTGAAGGGCTGGCCCGCCACTAGCGGCCCCGGATCAATGACCAGCGGCGGTATTGGCGTGGGGGCCGGAGGCGTAACCGAAGGTGTCGACGTAGGAGACATCTGGGCCGTCGGCGTGCTCGTCGCCGGCGCCGGTGTCGGCGGCACCGGCGTCGGAGTCCCGGTGGGGGTTCCTGTTGGGGTTACCGGGGGGATGTTCGTCATCGTGGAAGTGGGCGTGATCGTGGGAGTAGGCGTTATCGTCGGGGTGTTGGTTGGTGTCTGAGTCGGTGTCCTGGTCGGCGTGGGCGTGATCGTGGGGCACGTATAGCAATCTTCACATAGCCTTGCATCGCTGCATGTTGTTCCATCTTCTGCAACATATCCTTGGAAAAATTCTGCATCTATGACCTCGGGGAAGCATATCCTCTTTGTCTTTCCGCCGTCATAGGTTATCGTAACCGAATATCCATCGGGCCAATTCAAAGATTGCTCTGCGGCTATGACATCGATATAAAGCAACTGAGTGTTGTCAGGACAGTCGTCTTCGCAAGGTTCCCAAATATCCTTATTGTCTTTAATGAGTCCAAAATACTCAGGCAGCGCCAATGCATCATAGAAGTAAATCGTCCAACCTTCTTCTTTAGTTGATTGATGAGTATCAATTGTGACATCTGTTATGGCGGTACTGATCGCCAGTGGGGTTTTGCATGGCGTTGGCGTGGATGTTGCAGTAAGTCCCTGCTCGATGCAATACAAATTATTAACAGCGCCAACATAGATATACCCGTCACTCCCCAGCGCAGGAGAGGAAAATACAGAGTTGCCAGTCGAATAGCTCCAGTTGAGCGCGCCGTTTGAATTGAGTGCGTACAGCCTATAATCATTAGAGCCGACATATACCATCCCGTCACTCCCCAGCGCGGGAGAGGAATTCACATCATTAGCAGTCGAATAACTCCAGTTGAGCACACCATCGGAATTAAGGAGGTAAAGGTTGTTATCATCAGAGCCGACATACACACTCCCGTCACTCCCCAGCGCGGGAGAGGAATTCACATCATCAGCAGTCGAATAACTCCAGTTGAGCACACCATCGGAATTAAGGAGGTAGAGGTTGTTATCATAAGAGCCGACATACACACTCCCGTCACTCCCCAGCGCGGGAGAGGAATACAATAATAATGTGGAAACCACATCACTATCGGTCAAATAGCTCCAGTTGAGCACACCATTGGAATTGAAGACGTAAAAATTACTATCATAAGAGCCGACATACACACTCCCGTCACCCCCCTGCGCGGGAGAGGAACGCACATCATTAGCAGTCAAATAACTCCAATTGAGCACACCATCGGAAATAAGGACATAGAGGTTGTTATCAACAGAGCCGACATACACACTCCCGTCAACGCCCAGCGAGGGAGAGGAATACACATTCCCTCCAGTCAAATAACTCCAACTGAGCTTGGGCAGAGATGGGCCTGCGTATTCGCTCAGCCCTGTGTGCATCGCATCATGCTGAAACATCGGCCAGGGGGAATCGGCAAGCTGGGCGTGAAGGATCGTGTTGGAGAGAAGGACCAAGAGGCAAAATACAACTCCTAGAGCAATAACTCCGGTTTTCATAACCCCTCCTTATAAAAGAACTGCCCCTGCGTTGACGCTCCGCCACTTGAGCCAAGCAAAGACATTGAAGATGGTAAAGCCCCTTATGAATAAAAGAGAGATAGTCCCCATGCCATATATATCTATACCCCCATCTGCCATGAGGTCATTCACCGGGTAACGCCCATCATGCTCAATGTCGCACTGTTCCCATAAGAGGAGATTATGTTGGCAACTAAGTACATGCGGTCATAAGTACGATGACATAGCAGAGGACATACAAAATAGGCTATCCTGTCATTGCGAGGAGCCGGAGGCGACGAAGCAATCTCGCTCAAAAGGGCCAATATAGTTGAGATTGCCGCGTCCCGCTGAGCGGGACTCGCAATGACGCATTATGGATGATTGTGCCCGTAATGAACGGGTGACAATAACATAATACGTCACCGAACTTATGATCCAGAGTACTAAGACTTTCAACCACATTCAATCCGGCTGTTAAGGTCGCACTATGATATTGTTTCGTATGCAAATTAATCGCAATTACCGTGCTGCTGGAAATCGTAGCGCACAGAATATCTGTTAGTCCGCCTCCTTATTTTCCTCCATGCATTTCTTGCAGAGGGAATGATTGATCCCGAACAGCAGCATCACTATGGCAAATACCAGCATCCCGCGGGCGGATACTCCCATCGGGAGAGCGCCCCTCAGCTTCGTGACAACCGCCCCGATCGTCGCCAAGGCGGCAATCGCAGCCGCAATGCACGGAACGTTCCTCATCATCTCGCCCGTCCTTTCTTCAAACCTTGTTCATTCCAAAATTGCGTAATTGTCTCACGCAACTATCACGGGGGTAGTTTAACAGATTGAATGGTTATCGTCACGTTTATTGACGGTGCATAAAAGAAGCCGGGGACATCGGGCAATGCCCCCGGCTCTGTGCCCCTTTCACAGCCAGGATGATTAGATCGCGTCCTCGAAAAATGTCTCAGCCCTCGCCGGCTTCCTGTTCGGTGTGAGCCACGTGCTCGTGTCGAGCAGGTTGGAGCCGGTCGGCGTTATCACGCCCAGCACCGTGTAGGTTCCTGCGGGGATGCCCCTGACGTTCTTGAACGTCGCGACCGTGACCGTGCCATTCCCCTTCACGCTCGTCGTCCCGTTCTTGTAGCGGAGCTTCGCAATCTGGGTGGGGTACCGGCGTGCCATCGCCAAGGAGATGAGGGATGGGAAGTGGTTTGTTGCGGCGTTCGGGTTCAGCAGATAGATCATCCCGCCTTCCGAGATCGGGTACTGGACCCCGAGGTACACATCGACCTCGTTGTCCATCACACCGCGCGAGAGACCGAACCCTAACGAGATGCTCTCTCCCGTCGCGAACGTCTCCTTGTCAGCAAACGGGGTCATGGTCGGTTTCTCGCATGGATTGTAGAGAAATTCCCGGAAATCATACGCAGGGTTATTCTGGATTATATAATCCAGCACATTGCCCGAGGCATCAACACGGGCAACGCTGTCGCCAGTCGAGCCGATGTATGACCCGTCTCCGGCGATGCAGTCGATCCACCAGCCGTTGCTCGTGTCGCCCAGCTCGGATACCCCGACCGAATCCATGGCCAAGAAGCGACTATACCATTGGTCAACCGACCAATCATGCCATTCGCCATTAAAAATCGGCCTTCCCTCAATATCAAAACCCGCGAACCAGACATAATCAAACGGTTCCGACCAGATGTAGGGCAGTGGGAAGCCGGGATGCGGCCATGTCTTCACATTGGCCGAGGCGAGCTGCGTCACCGTGCCGCCGGGACTAGCCTCGTAAATTGCCGCAGGCATCGGAGTGGGCGTGGCGGGTGTCGGCGTGCCCGCAGGAGGGCTGAACCAGTGCGTGCCCTTCGCCACGATGAGATTGCCATCGGGGGCCACTGTCATGTTTCCACCGAATCCTCCGGCGTCGGGGAAACCCGCACTCCACGGCGAGAGGAACAGCGCGACCGCCGCCGCTCCTTTACCCTCGGTCGAGCCCTGGGTGACTTTCAATATCGCCTGGCCGATCGTTGGCGGGGTCGTGTATTGGTATGTGCTGTGTTGAACGTAAATGGTGCCCCCCTGATCAACGGCGATCGCGGCGAGGCTGCCTGTTCCACGGTAGTTAGACGTTAGCGGATTGAGGGCGCCGCCCTCGGCGATGGTGCTTATCGACCCGTCCTTGGCCACCTTGTAGATCGCGCTCTGCCGCCAGTAACTCATCGGGACCGGTGTGGGTGCGGGAGTGCCCGGCCCTGGTGGTACCGGCGTCGGGGTGGCACCGCCATTCCAATTGCCCCTGTACGCGACCGCGATTCCGCTCCCGTCGGGATAGACCGCGATATTCGTGACTCCCGCTGAATTGCTGATGCCGACGTATCCAAAATAGCTAATATAAGGGTAACTCGATGGAGCGAGCTTGCTGCCGTCGGAGATGAGCGTTTCAAGCATTCCGTTCTGCTTGAGGTTGAAAATTGCAGGCGTATCCGGTGCAGGCGTCGGGTTGGGCGTTGGGAGTATGCCCCCGAATGCCACCAGGTCTCCTCCTTCGAGTGCCGCGCGCGCGGACAACGTTCCTCCGACCACGATCGCCACCACCAACAGAAATATCTTCTTCACACCGTGCCTCCTTTCTCCTCGGGGTGGAACCCCGAGCATCTTATTTCAAAAATAAAGAATGATCCCCATACTGTCTACCATTGATCATCCGCCATAGACTTCGGCGCCATGTCCGCTCCACCCCCCTCTGATTTTTGCAGTTCCTTTGATTTTCTACAGTATGACATCCCTCTCGCATAATCCCTGTCATGCAGGCAGATATTCCCCATAAGATAGTAGAATTTCGCTTTTCTGTTTTCCGCCATGCTCGCGCATAGCTTCAGCTTGTTCATTGTATCATAAAATATCTCAGGCGTGAGGAAGGATCGGAGTGCAAAATATCTCTTGAGGAGGAGGGAGGCATAGAGATCAAGAAACTCAAAACTCCTGTCGCCGGCACGGATGAGCTCTTCCAATTCGAGGAGGTTCTCCTGGAGCGGGGCCGCATCTGACGAAATATACGCGAGGAGCACCTCTCTGTCAGAGGGATCTTCCCGATGCAATCTATCGAGGACAGGCAGGGCGAGATAGCCATTGTATCCCCCCACCTCATCTTTTACGCATCTGTAGAGATTCCTCAGATTATTATGCGTTACCCCGCGAGCCTGAAGGTAGGGTTTGAGCAGGAGGTCGTATTTTTCAAGAGAGAATCTTCTTTCATCGAGATGTTTCAGATAGGTCCCCACGCGCGACTTCGTATAGAGGGCACGAGGAGCTCTATATTCAAGGAGGGGAAAATAATCGCTGTTCACGAGTGTTTCGCTCTGCACCGAGCTCCGGACATCCCTGCTGGACCCGACCTGTAGGCAGAGCAGGGTGAATACATCGTTCAGTTTGAACCGAGCCAGAGTTTTTCTGATCGGTAGAGTGCCCATGATTTTTTCTGACTCGCTGAAATCGGGGTTCAGCCCGTTCCTCGTCCCCATGAGGAGCACATCGGGCCCCCGCATCGCCCAGAGCGTCACATCAGGGAATACGGAGCAGAAAGTTTTTACAATGATCTTGAATGTGTCATCATCCATTTCATACGTGTGGACCCATTGAGCCATCACCCCGCCCTCTTTCAGCGCGTGCAGGCAATCGCCGAAATGCTCTACCGAATACAGGTCCCCCACGCCGCTCATCCACGGGTTGGACGGCTCCGATATGATCAGGTCATATTTTTTCTCAGTCCGCTGAACGAATGTCCTGGCATCCTCGATATAGAGATGCAACCGGGGGTCCCGCATCGCGTGCCGGTTCTCGCTGGCAAAATACGCTGCTGCCTCGACAACTTCAGGAGAGAGTTCAACCGCGTCCAGGCTCCCCACAGGAAATAACAGCGCCGCGCCGCACGTGACGCCCGCTCCCAGCCCTATGACCATTATGTCTTTGGCGGATGGTTTGAGCACCAGCGGGAGCCCCGCCAACAAGGTCTGCGTGGGCATGTCCCCGCCCGAAGAGGCATCTGCCTTACCGTTCACAAAAAGGGTGCGATACCTTCCGAAGTCTACGACTGACACGCTCGCATTCAGGCCATCCTTATAATAGAGAATCTTCCTGCCGCCGATCTCCGAGGCCTGGCTGGAAACCCCGGAGCTGCTTGCCCGCCTGAACACTTGTGCCGTAAAATGCGCCTTATTCCAGTCAGGGATCAGCGTTTTGTATGCGGCGAACGCCGCGCAGCACGTGAGCGCGAAACCGATCTTATGTATCAGCGAAGGCGCGCGGTCCAGGCAGAACATGAGCATGCCGAGCCCAAGATTGATCATAATGCCCAGCTCCAATGACAGTTTTAATCCAAGGACGGGAATGAGCGCCAGACCGGTTACGAGCGCCCCCAGGATATTCCCCGTCGTATTGAACGCGAGCACACTCCCGATATTCCTGCCGAACAGTTCGAGTTTCCGTGAGACGATCACGCTCGCGAGGGGGATTGTCATGCCGAGCGCCACAGTGGTCGGGAGCATCACGAGGAAAGAAACGCACAGTTTCATTGTTTCATATATCATAAAAGTTTCAGGCCTTCTCGAGAGGATACTCGAAAATTCCAGGAATATGTACGGCAGCTTCTCATAGAAGGGAATAGAGAAAATCAAAAACAGGCCGATAGCGGCCTCGCACATGCCAAAGGATAGAAAGGCATTGCGCTCGTGAGGCATGAATCTGCTAATCAGAAAAGAGCCGAGCGTGATCCCGGAAATAAACGCGGCGAGCATTACCGAGAATGAGTAGGTCGAGGAGCCGAGGATGAGGGAGAGCAGCCTGACCCACACGAGCTCGTAGAGCATGGCGGCAAAACCTGATACGAATATGGCGCACAGAGAAAGCTTGATGAATGTTCCGGGGTATGCCTCTCCGGTTCGGCCTTCCGCCCCGCGACTGTTCCCCTCGCCATATATCCACAACCCAGGAGCCGGTCTCCCGCAGCACATTCTGATGATCAAAACAGCCATACCCACAAGAAGATTGACCAATGCAGCCATGATGAGCGTGAGCCCCAGCCCGAAATGATAGATGAGGTAATATCCGGAGAGCACAGTCCCCAGCACTGCTCCGAAGCTATTGACATAGTAGAGCCGGGCCACCGTTTCCCCTCTCGAATAGCGCGAGGTTGTCATATACGCGCTCAGGATCGGCAGGGTCCCCCCCATGAGCATTGTGGGAAGGAGCATGATCGACGCTCCGATGGCGCACATGATGATGGTGAGCTCGAGAGAATTTGGAGGGTAGCTTCTGGCTGCCGCTACGTAGATGCTCTTAGAGATGGTGAAGAGCCTGGGTGTGAAAACGCAGAATACGGCGATGCCTATCTCGGCAAGCGCGTACAGGGTAAGCCTGTCCCGCATTCTGTCGGCAAGCCTCCCCAACGAGAAGCTGCCTAACGCCAGGCCTCCCATGAAGGTTGCCAGCACGACGGTGTACGCGTAGGTGGTATTCCCAAACAATACGGAGAGATACTTGGCCCACACGACCTCATAAATGAGCCCTGAAATCCCTGAGAAGAGAAAACAGGCGTAGAGGAGCAGCTTTGTTTTTCTATCGGGCATAATTTATCCGTTCGCCAGAAAACCATTCCGCTTGGCGGGATGGATGAATGGCAATCCTGGCTCAGGATTCCGCCCCCGAAGGGGGAAGAATCCTGTGATTAATTTAAGGTACCACGCGCACGCGCGTGGGGCTCCATTATCATGTTGCGGTGAGCCTGCCGCTCACGCATTCCGCCGCCTGAACTCCTGCCAGAGCTCGTGCAGTTCGGGGGCCTTCGCTACATATGCGATAACCACATAGGCGAGAGTACCTGCTACGAGGGGGATGAAGACCCTGGCAGACTTGTCGGCAAGGCCAGGGCCGGGGGCCATCCCCGAAACTGCTCTGAACACGATCCATGCCACGAGCGCCATGATCGCGGTAGAGAGCACTATCTTCGTGAGCGACACGCCGACCTTTCGGAGACCGAGCCTCCCTATCTTTTGCCTCAGGAACCAGAGAAGGAGGCCAAGGTTAATAGTTTGCGCGATGGAGGTCGCCAGGGCGAGGCCGCCGTGCCTCAGGGGCCCCATGAGCAGATAGTCGAGGATGATATTGGCGAGCACCGCGATCGCCGCAATCCGCACAGGTATGCGGGTGTCCTCAAGCGAGTAGTAACACCGCACCACCACGGAGACCCCCCCGATCGCAAAAACACCCAGTGCATAAAAGAGAACTGCCCAGTAGGTGGGGTCCGTTGAGCGGTCGAGAAGAAATTCCCCGCGCTCATAGAGAAGCTGTATGATGGGCCTCCCGAGGACAATCAGGCCTGCCCCCGCGGGGATGGTGATGAAAAACGCGAGCCTCAATGCATAGTTCAACGCCTCTTTCAACCTCGCCATATCCCCCGCGACAGCGTATCCGGCCATGAGCGGGAAGGCGACTGTCGAGATCCCTATCGCGAACGTCCCGATGGGGAATTGGATCAGCCGGTTGGCCGCGAACAAATAGGTGATGCTCCCCTCAGGCAGGAATGATGCGAACAGGTTATCGACAACGAGGTTGACATGGTACACGGCGAGCCCCGCGAGCGCGGGTATGATCAACCGCACAATCCTCCGGAGTTCGGGGTGGCTCCAGACCCTTCCCACCACGAGGCGAAACCCCTTGCGCCGCAGGACCGGGATCTGCATCCCCAGCTGCACCACCCCGCCGAGGAGGACACCAAGGGCGACTGCGAAGATCCGCTCCTGGCCGCTCGCCCCCCACCGCGGCGCGAGGAAAATCGCGGACAATATCACGGTGAGGTTGAACGCCGCCTGGGCGAGCGAGGGCATCGCAAAATGCCCGAGTGAATTGAGAGTGCCCATACAGAGGGCGACGAGTGACACGAAGATGAGATACGGGAACATCCATCGCGTCAGGCTTATCGTGAGGGCAAATTTCTGGGGGTCGTGTTTGAACCCCCAGAGGAGCAGGCTGACTACCCAGGGGGCGAACACAATGGCCAGTATGACGATGCAGCTTGAAATAATCGCCAGGACCAGCGTGACCGCGGTGGCCAGCTCCCAGGCCTCCCTCCTGCTCCGATTGCGGAGGTAGCCGCTGAAGACGGGGATAAACGCCGCGCTCAGCGCCCCCTCCCCCATCAGGTAGCGGAGCGTGTTCGGGAGCCGAAACGCGGCATAGAACGCGTCCGTCAGATGCCTGCCGAACATCTTCAGGATGACTATTTCGCGCACGAGGCCGAGGATACGGCTCGCAAGCGTCGCCGCGCCCACAACGGATGCCGAACGCGCCAGCCTTATCTTTTCCATGAGAAAAGTTCCCGCCCCCTCCAACAATCCATTGACAACCCGGACCGGAGGTGATATATATCCTCCCCACAGTCACGCAGGAAGACCCTGCAGGAGGATACTCGTTATGCCGACAAGAAAATCAGGCGCAAAGCACATGCGGGCAGATGAAAAAAAACGTCGCCTCAACGCACACGTGAGAGCGACTCTTAGAACACTCGCCAAGAAATATGGGCTTTTCATCAAAGCAGGCGAAATCGATAACGCAAAGAAACTCCTCCCGGCAATTTCATCTGCCCTGGACAAAGCGGCGAAACGGGGAATTATCCATAAGGGCAACGCCTGTCGCATGAAATCGCGGCTCGCCAAAAAGCTCGCCGTGTAGGCAGGTGTGAGCGCACCTACAGGACGATATTTCATTCCGGCGGCGCCGCAGTTCGCGCCGCTGTCGTGATCCCTCACCACCGCTCAGTGATACGCTCCACGATGTGGTCCGCGAGATCTTCGAGAGCGAAAGGTATCGCAATGCGCTCCGACTCAGGCAGCGTGATGGTCACGAAAAACGCCTTTTCTCCTTCCACCCTCTTCGCGGTATAGACGACCTTATTGGTCTTTGCATCTCTCAAAATACACTCCGCGCCGATGGTCAGCCGGTACTCCCGCGTGACATCGAGCTTGTCGAAACGCAGGGCGGACCTGTTGTAACTGACGAGTGTGATTTCGAGGATGGCATCCGCATCATTCTGATTCACGACCGTATAGGAGCCATCTATCTGGAATGCGGTGACAATCTTGCTGGTTGCGCGGGCCTCTATGGCGGGCTGAGTGGTTTTATTTTTCACGTTGGGGATGTAGATGGATTTGATCGGATCATCTGGATTCACGGACCCGACGCGATAGCCGCACCCCGCGAAGCATATGACACCACAGAGCAGACTCACGGTCACTGAAACCATTCTCATCGTCTTTTCTCCTCTTCCAAGAGATTGTACAGAATCGATCGTAATAATAGCCCTTCCCCGCTGAAAAGGCAACCGCAGAAATGACAAATGACAAATACCAAATGACAAATGTCAAAACACAATGAGGTTTTGTCATTTGAATTTTGTCATTGGTGGCTCGAGTGTCCTCAGTGGTTATTCCCGATAATCCATACTCTAACTCCGTGCTCTCCGTGCCTCCATGGTAGATTATACGTTAACGCATACCTCTTTAGTGGGAAGGGCTCTCCTTTATCCCTTGCATGCGCTCCTGTTCTATCCATTCCCTGATCCTCGCTGCCTGGGGATCATTGGGGCGCAACTCGAGATATTTCTCCCAGTAGATGGCCGCCTTGCCCCTGTCTCTGAGCACTGACTGATAGAGTTGTCCGAGGCTGAAACAGGAGGGCGCGAACGAGGGATTCAGCCTCAGCGCCTCTTCAAATTCACGCCGCGCCCCCTCATAATCGCCGAGTTCTTTGCACGCAACGGCCAAGCCGTGGCAGGCGGTGGGCTGTTTCGGATCCAACTCCAGCGTCTTCCGCAATGCCTCATGCGCACTGCGGAAATCCCTCTTCGCCATGCAGGCGATACCCAGGCCATAGTATGCCTTCGCGTGTGCGGGCTGAAGCGCCACCGCCTTCAGGTATTCCTCGATTGCCCTGTCCGTCTTCCCATACGACTGACAGATGCCACCGAGAGCTACGTGCACCTCTGCGTCCTTGGGGTTCTTGCGGAGCCTCGCTTCCAGATCCGCAGAGAGTTCCGCGTACTGCTGCCGGGCACTCTCCTCGCGTGCATCCTTGAGGCCCTCGCTGCACGTGCGAAGCTGGCGCGACACGTCTCCGCTCCTGAATTCAGGCCATACCCTCCTGAGCTCCATCAGCTTGAGAGAAGCGCGATCGTAATTTTCAAGCGCGGCATCCCATTTCCCGTGCATCCTTTTTTGGTCGGCCTGATTCACCAGATCCTCTGCATCTTTGAAGATGGCCTCGCGACTTTGCAGCGCCTGCCGCCCATCTCCTCCTCTCCCCTGTCGTGAGCGCCAGAGCCATCCCCATATTCCGCCCCGCCCGGCGGGGGCAGCTTCGTCCTTCTCCCTTTGTGGAGCAGCGGCAATCTCCTTCGGAGCGGTTGCCGATAAAGGCGGAGTGACAGTCCTTCTCCAGGGCCACCAGCGGTGAGTGACGGCCTGTTCCGACGGCGCGCTCCCGCTGCCTTCAATGCGTGCCATGAGGAGTTCACGCCGCTGCTGATAATATTCCCGTATCCGCCGCTCCTCCCCGGCGGTGGATTCCTCGATCTTCCCGATGCCCGCGCGCAGACGCTCGAGCTGGGCCTCCTTGCTCCGCGCGAGCTCTTCCCTCTTTGCGATCTCCGCAGCCGCCGACTCCAGCACGGCCGATTCGGCATCCGGCAGATCGCCGATCTCGGAGAGCTTGTTCTGCGCCACCTGGAGCTCGACCTGCGTGCTGTGTAAGTCGTCCTCGAGCTTCTCAATGCCAGACTCCGCGCTCAGCATGCGCAGGCGGTTCGCCATGAGCTCCTTCTTCTCCCGCAGGTCCAGCCGGGCAATAGCGAGGCGCCCGTTGAGCGCCTGTATCTTTTGCTGCCGCTCCGCAACTTCCCGCACCTCTTCGCCGGACAGTTTCCGGGGCATCACGTACCTCCAGAACTGATAGCGGGTGCGCCCCTTGATCTTGATCTTCCTGATTGCGGAATTCTGGCTCTCGACCAACCTCTCGATCTCGCCCACAACGTCCTGGGCCTGCCTGATTGCCTCGGCCACCTCAAACTTCTTCTCCTCCCGTTTGGCGATCTTGCGCGCCTTCTCGGCAAAGCGCGTGAGGGGGTAATCCCGTATCACTTCCTGAAAATAGATGAGGGATGCCTTGGGATTCCCGCGCACCTCGTAAAATGAGCCGATCTGATAGAGCGCGGCGGCCTTCTTGCCCTCCAGTTCAGTCAACATCTCCTTTGCGGGCTCCACATTCCTGTCCCTGGGATACTCCTCGGCGTACTCCCTCAAACGGTTGATGGCTTCCTGAGCCGCCTCCTGATCATAGGGCGCCGCACCGGACTGTCGGTACGCGCAGACGCCCAGCTGGTACTTCGCAGACGCCACAAATTCGCTGTGGGGATACCTGATGGGAATCTTTTCGAACTCAATTGCCGCTTCCGTGTAGTCTTTCTTGCGCATGCAGGCCATGCCCAGGTTGTACTGGGCGTTGGGGGCCAGGTCACTGAAGGGCGCGCTGGAGAGGATCTTGCTGTAGATCGCGATCGCCCGCTTGTACGAGCCCGCGGGGTTGATCCTGAGAAAACTGATTGTCTTTCCCTGGAGAAAGAGATTCCCGATTTTGAGCTGGCGGTTCAGGATGAGATTGATCTTGGGATAGGAGGGGTAGTTATCGAGGACGGCCTGGTAGGCGTTGAAGGCCGCATAGTAATTCCGCGTCTTTTCGAGCATCTCGGCGACCCGGAACTGCGCCTCCGCGGCGACGGGGGATGTGGGGAAATTGTCTACCACCGTCTGATATGCATCCATGGCGTGTGTGAAGTCACCTTTCGATTCCAGCGTTTGGGCGTACTCAAACTGCTCCTGAGCGCTGGGGTAGGATCGGGGGGCAAAGGGATTCCAGGCGGCCATGGCATCCGCGAGAAACACCGCGCACGCCACAATGACCGCCACGGATGCAATCCGCCTCGCGTGTGACACGCTGTTCCCTCCCTCAGCACGAACCTTCAGCCACCGGCTCCTCGATCACTCAATGCCACGAAACCGCTCTAACTTGATACTACACAAATGCGTAAAATAAGTTACCACCACAGATAAACACAGATTAACACGGATGATAATGTCTAAAGTGAAAAGGATAACACCCATACTGCTTCCGAATCTGTGTTCATCCGTGTTCATCTGTGGTTAATTACATTCAACCGCGGTTTCTATATGTTAACATTCAAAGATGTGTGTATTTAGATCAGAAGTAAGCTGTAATAACCACGGCGCAGATGATTCGCAGAAGGAGATTACTGTAGATCCCCGCGATGAGATCATCGAGCATGATCCCCCATCCTCCCCCCACCCTCTGGATTCTGGCCGCGGGGAAAGGCTTGACGATGTCCAGGAGGCGGTTGAGGATGAAGCCGATAAGGAGCGTCAGGGGCGTGAGGGAGAGCCCCGCGAACGTGACCATGGCGCTCGCGGCTTCGTCAATCACTATCCGGGGCGAATCATGCTGGCCGAACGCCTCCTCCGCGATACCGCTCGCCCATACCCCCACAAGGAAAAGGAGCACCGCGACACTGCAGTAGATCCACGGCCATTGCGCCAGGATCAGCACCGGCAGGAGCCCTGCAGCCGCGCCGGCCGTCCCCGGGGCCAGCGGCGCATACCCTGCTCCGAAACAGGTCGCGAAAAGAATGGCTATCTTCTTCAATGAGTACCTCGCAGAAGTCTAAATAGATCAGTTATGGGGGTGGACGATTTCGTATCTGTCACTCCTGCGGAAGCAGGAGTCCAGATTCTGCGCTAGATTCCCGCTTGCGCGGGAATGACAATCGATACATAGCCCCCTAACTGAGGGATCAGCTCTCGGAAATCTATCTTTATACCTTCCACCTTCCACTTTGAACTGTCGTTACCTCTTCCCTTCCCAGAACAGGCCCCTGTTCTCGTAGAGGTAATAGAGCCCCGAGCCGACCGTCAGCGCCACGGTCAGGAGCATGAGCCAGTATACAAAATTGGCAAAGTGCGCCCCGTACAGCTCGTCGAACTTCCCGCCAATCCCCAGTGCGAAGGCGACGTCCCGGGACGCGAGGAAGGTGAGGATGATGAGGATGGAGGCAACCTGGGAAACGGTCTTGTGCTTCCCCCAGAGTCCCGCCGCGAGGACCTGCCCCTTCGAGAGCGCGAGCAGGCGCAGGCTGGTGATGATGAATTCCCTGCTGATGATAATCACCACCATCCAGGCGGGGACGTGGGTTGCCGGCAGCTGCACGAAGGAGATAAACGCGGCGCAGATGATCATCTTGTCGGCAACCGGATCCATCAGCGTTCCGAAATCGGTGACGGTGCCATGCCGCCTGGCGATCCTGCCGTCGTAGACGTCGCTGATGACGGCTGCGGCAAACACGATCCACGCCGCGAACATGGAGAAGGGAAACCGCGCCCAGAGCAGGAAGAGGAAGATGAACGCAAGCGCTACCCTCAGTATGGTGAGCTTGTTCGGTAAATTCATTCTTTTAAATCCCAAATCCCAATATCCAAATCCCAGATACAATCCAAAACAAATCCTAAAATAATGTTTATTTGGGATTTGGGATTTTGGATTTGGGATTTTCTATCTCCCCCGCCAGATCGTACTCCATGACGCCGGTCACGCGCACATCGACGAGGTCTCCCGGCGTGACACCCCTCCCCGAGAAATATACTGTCCCATCGACCTCGGGAGCGTCTCCCTCCGTCCTGCCCCGGAAATGAAACAGTCCCTCATGCACTTCTTCATCCACCAGCGTCTTCACCACCCGCCCGATCATCCTCTCGTTCGCCGCGCGCACGATCTCCTGCTGGAGCGCCATGAGCCGGTGGAATCTCTCCCGTTTCACCTCGTGGGGAACCTGCCGGGGGAGCGCTGCGGCGGCGGTCCCCTTTTCCCGGGAGTATATGAACGCCCCCAGGTGCTCAAAGCGGGCCTCACCCACAAACTCAAGGAGCTCCTGAAAATGCCCTTCCGTTTCTCCGGGGTACCCGACAATGAGCGTGGTCCTTACCGCCACTCCGGGGACGCGGTTCCTCACTGACCGGAGCTTCCCGATGGCCATGGCTTTCGTCATGCGTCTGTTCATTGAGGCGAGGATCGGATCGGCGATATGCTGGAGCGGAAAATCAACGTACGCGCACACCCTGGGCTCCTCCGCAATGCATCGCAGGATCTCCTCCGTGTAGTGCGCCGGGTGGCCGTAGAGAATTCTGATCCAGGTGAGGCCCTCTATCTCCACAAGCCCCTTCAGGAGTTCAACCAATCTGTGCTCCCCGTACAGGTCAATCCCGTATGACGTCGTATCCTGAGAAATGAGGTTGAGCTCGCGTACGCCCTCCGACGCGAGATTCCGCGCCTCCTCAAGAATGGAACCCGCCTCCCGCGACGTGAGCCTGCCCTTGATGGCCGGTATGAGGCAGTAGCTGCACCCGTTGCTGCAACCCTCCCCTATCTTCACGTACGCGTAGTGCCGCGGAGAGAGCCTGAGCCGCGGGCTCAGATGGTCGTACAGAAACCAGCCGTTCCCTGCATCTGCCAATTGACGGCACGGCGTCGCGCCAGGGCGTTCCTCCACCAATTCGCTGACGAGCCGGGCGACATGTGGAATCTCTCCGGGGTGAAGAAAGAGGTCTACGCCGGGCAATCTCTGCGCCAGCCGGCGGCCTCGCCGGGCGGGAAGGCATCCGGCGACGATCACCCGCTCCAGCTCCCCCTCCCTTTTGAGGGTTACCAATTCCCTGATCGTGTCCTCCGATTCCTCCTCCGCCTCGCGGATGAACGAGCAGGTATTGACGATGACGACCTGCGCCTCATCCAACTCCTCGCAGATTTCGCAACCTCCCTCTCTGAGGTATCCCAGGATAACCTCTGAATCAACCAGATTCTTCGCGCACCCCAGGCTTGTGACGCCAACCTTGATCGGCATAACCGATTAAATCCCAAATCCCAAATCCCAAATCCCAAATCCCAAACCTCAAATCCCAAATCCCAAATCCCAAATCCCAAACCTCAAATCCCAAATCCCAAATCCCAAACCTCAAATCCCAAATCCCAAATCCCAAAAATTAACGCTTGCCGTTTTGCCCATTCCCTCATCTTCTTGATAGCTCGATTGCTTGATAGCTCGATAGCTTGGTTGCTTGATAGCTTGATAGCTTGATAGCTTGATAGCTTGATAGCTCGCTCACTCCGCGCGCATCTTCCCCCGGTAGAACATGATCTTTCCATCTTTATCAATAAAAATATTCTGCGGCGTTTTCCCCTTCAGCTCTTTCACGAGTTTCCCGTCGAGGGAGAGATCAACCAACCGCGGCCTGGCGATGCGGATATCAAAATTCTCCTTGGCCAGCCAGAACTCCTCTTTCCCTTTTTGCACAGTTCCCTGAAAGAGCAGGACACCGTCTGCGTACACCTTCATCCAGACACTCTCCTTCACCCTGGCCTCGAGTTTTTTCTGCTTAGCCCTTACCTCCTGTGGCGGAGGAAGTTCTGAATTGGGCTTGATCGTGGGGCTCACCGCCGGGAGAGGGGGGAGCGGCAAAGTCTCCAGCTCCTCGGTGCTCACCGCCGGCGTGTGTGCTCGGGCGGCCGTGCATGACCTCCAGAGTTTGAGACCTGCGGCAACCCCGATCACAAGGACGATCGCCATGCCGATGCCGATCGCGGCGAGCCTCCAGGTGACCGAGGGGGACGTCACGATGGCTTCGCTTTCAGGAGGGAAGGCCTGTCGCACTACGCCCGCGTGCTCCTGCATGTACTGCTCGACGAGGGGCCTCGGATCAAGGCCGAGGTACTCTGCATATATCCTGAGAAACCCTTTCACGTAGGCGGGCGCGGGGAGAAGTGAAAACTCTCCACTCTCCATTGCGATGATATACTTCTCGCTCATCTTTGTATCTCGAGCGACCTGGGCTATCGGAATCTTTCTCTCTTCCCGTGCACCGCGCAGATAATCGCCGATTGAATCCATACACTAACCTCCTGTTAGTAAATTCAAATGACAAATAACAAATGACAAAAATGAGGAATGACAAATAACAAATGACAGATTATTGTTTTGTCATTTGTATTTTGTCATTTGTCATTCACAATACTTCCCTTGCCTTGCTCCCCTGCTGGGGGCCGACCACGCCCCGTTCTTCCATCATGTCCACAAGCCTCGCGGCGCGTG
>Ga0315291_10001687_pt1 | contig 29395 bp, 31 predicted proteins | sample YL17G12_20_MG_FD_203070 | JGI IMG/M metagenome (GOLD analysis project Ga0315291, IMG submission 203070) | Sediment microbial communities from Yellowstone Lake, YNP, Wyoming, USA - YL17G12_20 | ecosystem: Environmental > Aquatic > Freshwater > Lake > Sediment | place: USA: Wyoming | collected...
ATGGACGAACCTGCTCTTGGACATGGCAGAAGGATGGTAATACAAACGTACGTTTGCGTCAAGGGTAGAAGCACAGACCCTACAGCTTGCGGCCGTCCCGGTAGCACAGGTTTTCAACCTGTGTAGGCGCCGCAGGCGCCTCTCTCCACGAAGCCGCCATTCTACTTGACCGGCTAACTCTCAGGTGCTAGCTTACCGACATGATTGAGTTCGTAGAGGGGAACTGGCTGGCGTTGGCTAGTGGCGTCGTGGCGCTCATATCTATCTGGTACGCCCGGAAGTCCGCAACCGCGTCGTGGACCTCTGCCCAAACAGCGCAAGATGCCTTGGCCGAGGCACGACGGCAGCACCGCACAAGCATCCGCCCCTATGTCACAGCGGACATTGAGAAGTTCCTGAAACCCAACGCGGGAACGTACTATGCGGTCACTGTCACAAACACTGGCTTCGGGGCTCTGCAGAATGGAGACGCGTCCTTCTACGTGAAGCAGAGGCCTAGGATCGGCCAGGGACAGCAGCCACAGGCTAGACGCGCGATGGTGAAGAATATCCCCAGTCTGGACAAGGGAGCAAGCAAGAGAATCTTCGAGACATCCGATCCCTTGGACGGCGTCTGGGGGATGATCGTCTGCCAAGACATAGAGGGTAACCACTACTGGTTCAGACGCACGGGATGGTCGGACGCTTGGGAGCAGGGCGAAGGATCGCCTCCTAAGCTGGAGCAAGTCGATCAGGATGCCTGAGACGCACGCGATCGGCACCTCCCTCCAGAGGGCCCGCCGCAATCTCCCCCACTGGCAGCTTGGCGGCTCCATCTATTTCATCACCTTTCGCCTCAAGGGCAGCAGGAGCCACGAAGCTGGTGGCACAGGTTTTCAGCCTGTGCTCGCTCCAAAGGAGCAACAGGTCGTCAAGAACTGCATCCTTCACTGGCATGGTGTGAAGTGGCACGTCCATGCTCTCACCGTCATGTCTGACCACGTCCATGTCTTGGCGCGACCGCTCCAGGAGTCGAAGGACAAGTGGCACTCGCTGTCAGCTATCCTTCACAGCATCAAGCGGCAATCCGCTCGCGCGATCAACAGGCTTCAAAGTCGCCAGGGCCCTCTCTGGCAGGATGAGAGCTTCGACCGCATCGTGCGGGATGAGAAGGAGTTCGACGAGAAGGCCAGCTACATTCTGGGGAACGCTGTGAAGGCCGGCCTCGTCGAAGATGGCTGGGTCTATGATGGGTTCTGGTGTGAGGGCATGCAGGGCATGCCCTCCGCAGGTTGAAAACCTGCGCCACCGAGTGCAATGACCTACCGCGCTATCATGCAGCACCTCAAATCCTTCTACAAGCCCGAGAACGTCGAAGGCATGGCCCGCTTCGGCATCATCTCGAAGAAGATCTATGGCGTGCCGACCCCCGCGCTCCGCAAGCTCGCACGCGAGGTCGGCAAGGACCACCGGCTCGCCCAGCGCCTCTGGTCGTCCGGCGTTCTGGACGCCCGCGCGCTCGCGGCGCTCATTGACGACTCCGCACAGGTTACCGAGGAGCAGATGGAAGCGTGGGTGCAGGACTTCGACAACTGGGCGACCTGCGACGTGTGCTGCAGCAACCTGTTCGATCGAACTCCGTTTGCCCACCGGAAGGCCGCTGAGTGGAGTGGACGCGACGAGGAATACGTGAAGCGCGCCGGCTTCGCCCTCATGGCCGCGCTCGCCGTCCATGACAAGAGGGCATCGGACGCGGAGTTCGCCCGCTTCCTGAGGATCATCGAGCGCGAGTCAGCCGACGACCGCAACTTCGTCAAGAAGGCGGTCAACTGGGCGCTCCGCCAGATCGGCAAGCGCAACCTGGCCCTCAACCGCAAAGCGATCCAGGCCGCCGAGCGCATCCGCGCAACCGGCTCCCGCGCCGGCCGCTGGATCGCCGCCGACGCCCTCCGCGAGCTGCGCAGCCCGGCTGTCCAGAAGCGCCTGCGCTCGCGCCGCAGCTGATTGCAGCTGGGAACAGGAGAGGCATGATCCGGGCACGAACTCCACTCTGCGCGATTGTGATCCGCGGGAGATTCCCATGATCCTCGACACCCTCACCAACTGGCGCCGCTATGCCGCCCTCGCAGAACTGCGGGAGGCGTTCGAGTTCCTTGAGGGGCAGACCGAGGTGTGCCTCGGAAGCGGCCGGGTGGACATTGCCGGAGATCGTGTCTACGCGTTGGTGCAGGCCTACGCGCCCAAGCCCGTCGAGGAAGGGCGCTTCGAGTCACACCAGCGCTACGCTGACATCCACTTCGTCTGCCAGGGCACGGAAATGCTCGGCTGCGCGCCGGTCGGCGAGCTTGCCGTCGAGACGCCCTATGACGCGGAGAAGGACGTCGCCTTCCACTCGAAGCCCGCAACCTTCACCCAGGTCGCGCTGAGCAAGGGTCACTTCGCCGTCTGCTACCCCGAGGACGCACACATGCCGGGCTGCATCCTCGACTCGACCGAGCAGGTGGTCAAGGTTGTGGTGAAGGTCAAACTGTAGGGCGTGTATGTCGGCGAAGCCGCATGCCCGCCGGCTTCCGCAGGCTGCAAGCCTGCGCCACTAGCGGCAGTCCCCAGCCCCTGGCCCCCAAGCAGGACCCAACCTCCCGCCCAACGTAGTGAACGGCATGAGCCGCCTTCGCAACGCTGCCCTCTTCCTCGGCCTCCGACAGAGTATCGTCGGGCTGCTGGCGATGGTCGTCCTGCTCGATATGGGCGAGCGGATGGCCGAGCGGTTCCTTCCCATCTACCTGATGGCGCTCGGGGGCGGCGCCATCTCGGTCGGGCTGCTCAACGGCCTCGACAATCTGCTCTCCGCGCTCTACTCCTTCCCCGGCGGCTATCTCTCCGACCGGCTCGGCGTCAAGCGCGCGCTGATGCTGTTCAACCTCATGGCGATCGCCGGCTTCCTTGTCGTCATCCTCATCCCCAGGTGGGAGGCGGTCATAGCTGGCTCGATCCTGTTCATCTCCTGGACCGCCATCTCGCAGCCCGCCTCGATGGGCCTCATCGCCAACGCGCTTCCGGCGCAGAAGCGCACCATGGGCGTCTCGATGCACTCGCTCGTGCGCCGCATTCCGATGGCCCTCGGTCCGCTTGTCGGCGGGGTGTTCATCTCGCACTGGGGCGAGACAGCCGGCGTGCGCTATGCCTTCGTGGCCGCTGCTGGTCTGGGCCTCATCGCGATGATCGCGCAGCAGCGCCTGATCGAGGACGATCACCGCCGCCCGGCCGATCGCGCAGGAGGACCCGAGCGCAATCCGCTCCGCCTGCTGAACAACATGTGCCCGGAGCTCCGCTCGCTCCTCACCTCTGACATCCTCATCCGCTTCTGCGAGCAGATCCCGTACGCGTTCGTGGTGATCTGGGCGATGAAGACCATCCCGCGCCCCGTCGGCCCGGTCCAGTTCGGAGTGCTCACAACCATCGAGATGGCCACCGCCATCCTCGTCTACGTCCCCATCGCGACCCTGGCCGACAGAACTACCAAGCGCCCATTCGTGATCGTCACCTTCGTTTTCTTCACCCTCTTCCCGCTGGCGCTGCTCTTCTCTCGCAGCTTCGTGCCCCTCGTCTTCGCCTTCATCCTGCGCGGCTTCAAGGAGTTCGGCGAGCCCGCGCGCAAGGCCCTCATCGTTGATCTCTGCCCCGACGACCAGAAGGCGGGCATGTTCGGCGCCTACTATCTCGCCCGCGACACCATCGTTTCCCTGGCCGCCTTCGGCGGCGCCTTCCTCTGGCAGATCAGCCCCGCGACGAACCTCCTCACCGCCTTCGCCTTCGGCATCATCGGAACGGTGTGGTTCGCGCTGCGCGGGGGCGCAGCAGGGCAGACGCCCGCCCTTCCGAATCCATAGCCATCCCACTCCAAGGAGTGCCTGCGATGTTCTTCGGTGTTGCCTACTACCCAGAGCACTGGCCGGAAGAGCGCTGGCCGACCGACGCGAGGATGATGCAGGAGGCCGGCATCAGCGGCGTCCGCATGGGCGAGTTCGGGTGGAGCGCGTTCGAGCCGCGGGAGGGCGAGTATGACTTCGAGTGGCTCGACCGCGCCGTCGCCCTGCTGGCTGACCACGGCGTCAAGACTATGATGTGCACCTGCTCCCGCACCCCGCCGCCGTGGGTCTTCGCGAAGCACCCCGAGATCCGCAACGTCCGCGCCGACCGCATGCCCGCGAACTATGGCCACCGCTACACCATCTGCCACAACAACCCGGCCTTTCGTGACGTCTCGCAGCGCATTGACCGCGCGGTGATCGAGCACTACGCAACCAACGAGCATGTCATCGCCTGGCACATTGACAACGAGATCGGCGCCGGCAACACCTGCTACTGCGACATCTGCCGCAGCGAGTTCCGTGCCCATCTGCGCGAGAAGTACGGCACGGTCGAGCGCCTCCATCAGGCCTGGGGTGCGCACTTCTGGTCCTTCGCGTTCTCGGACTTCAGCGAGGCGCCGGTGCCCGTCGGCGTCCCCATGGCAAACCCGGCGCTGGCGCTGGAGTACTCGCGCTTTGTCTCGCGGCGCAACTACGACTTCGCCAAGTGGCGCTACGACCTGATGAAGAAGCTCTCGCCCGACAAGTGGGTCACGACCAACGCCCAGACCGAACGCGCCGATCACACCGACATCTTTGAGCTCGGCCAGGCGACTGACATCTACGGGACCAACTACTACCCGCCCAACGCGACCGAACTCGGCGCGGACTACACCCGCGGCGCGCGGGGCGAGGTCATCATCCTCGAGCAGCGATCCGGCCAGCCCCACTGGTCGGCTGCGACCAAGCCTGGCTGGATGCGGCTGTGGGCGTGGCGCTCCATCGCCCACGGCGCGAATGGCATCAACTTCTTCCGTTGGCGCACCTGCCGCTGGGGACAGGAGGAGTACTGGCACGGGGTTCTCCCGCACAGTGGCCGGCCGAATCGCCGCTACCATGAGCTGAAGCGGATGGGGGAGGAGATAGAGCAGCTTGGCGCCGCCATCGCCCGCACCCGCCCGCCGGCGCGCATCGCGCTGGTGTTCGGCTATGACTCACGCTGGGCGCTGAAGCCGGTGCTGCTCGAGCCGAAGATGGACCTGCTCCCCGAGGCCCGCGCCTACCATCAGGCGCTGATGGATGCCAACCACTGCGTGGACGCGATGGACCCGCGCGAGGACCTGTCGGGTTACGCGCTGGTGATCGCGCCTCGCCTCTACTGCGTTGACCAGCGTACCGCCGACAACCTCCGCCGCTTCGTCGAGGCCGGCGGGGTGCTTTGCCTCACACCGCGCAGCGGAGTAGTGGATGAGTACAACACCGTCTTCGACGTCCCCGCGCCCGGCCCGCTGCGCGAGATCGCTGGCGTCGAGGTGGATGACTACGGCGCGCTCGACGAGCCTCTCGCGCTGCACGGCGCCGCGGTCGGCGGTTCGGTGCAGGCCGACGTCTGGGCCGATGAGATCATCCCCACGACCGCGCGCTCCGTGGCGACTTATGGCGCGGGCTGGCTGGCGGGAATGCCCGCGATCACGGTCAACGAGTTCGGCCGGGGGAAAGTCGTCTACGTCGGGACGGTGCTGCGCGAGGAAACGCTCGCGCGTTTCCTCACCTGGCTCACGAAGCTCGCGCGGGTCGCGCCGGTGCTCGCGACGCCCGCGAACGTGCGCGCGCTGGAGCGCGCGAGCGCAACAGAGCGCTACCTCTTCCTCCTCAACTTCAGCGACGCGCCGCAGTCGGTTCCCCTTGGCGAGGAATGGTCGGACGCCTTTGACTCATCCCCCGTCATTCAAGCCGACGTCGCGGCCGATGATCTGCGCATTTTGAGGCGAGCCGTGTGAGACAGCCAAAGCGCGCGGTTGCGGACGGCGAAACCTTCATCGGTGAGCCGATCGAGCCGACGCCCGGCTCCTTCGACTCCGCCATGATGGCGCGCGGCGGCCCCGGCATCCCGCGGACCTTCGCCTGGCGCGGCCGTGAGTACAATGTCGCGGGGGTCATCGAGGCCTGGCACACCAAAGAGCGCGGACACGGCATGGACAAGGAGTACACCTATCTGCGCAAGCACTTCTACCGGATCAAGACCACAAGTGGCGAGATCATGACCATCGCCTTCGACCGCAAGCCACAGGGCGAGCGCGGCCGCCAGCGCTGGTCCCTCTTCTCGATCTCGATGTAGCTCGTAGGGCAGGAGCTTGCCTCCTGCCCAGGCCGCTTCACCCAATCCTCAACAGATTCAGCCCCGACCCCTCATCGTACGCCCGCTCGGCTGCGGTGCCGACGATCTCGATGATGATGACCTCCAGCACCAGGTACACCGACATCCCCGCCCGCGGACATCCGACAAGCGCTGAATCGCCCCGCCCGATCCCCGCGTGGAAATGCAGCGCCGGCTTCCCCTCCTGCAGAAACACCGTCCCGACGCCGACCAGCTCCCGCGCGTCATCGAACTCCTCGTAATGCGGGATCACCTTGCCGGTCGTGTTCTCCGGCCCCGTGACAACCTTGCCCTTGCGCATCCCGCCGATAGCGAGCACTGTACCAGCCTTGATACCCTCGCGCTGGGCGATCTCGTGCACGACATCGTAGATTGACTCGCCATCATCCAGCCGCGCCACAAACACGCGGCCCATGCTGCCCTGGGTGTACTTCACTATGCCCTCCCAAAGTGGCGCAGGTTCTCAACCTGCGTACCCGCCGCCGCTCCTCCACATTCACATCCCCCGCCGCATTCCCCTCTCGCCGCGTCGCCCGCGATGTCCGCCCCCAAGCCGCGCTTGGCGCTCGGCTATCCGTCGCTCTCGCTCGGCTCTGCGAGCGGCCCCTCTCGCTCGGTTCGCTCGATATGTGTCGCCCGCGGGGCCTCGACCGCCGCGCCGCATCCCGGAAGACACCGGTGGTGTCGCTGTTCGACGCCCGGCTGCCGCGGCGATCGCGGCCAGCCGCTCCGCCTCCGGCCGTCGTCGTGTCATGTGCAGGACTCTGGCGCGCCCACTCATGACCGCAGTCACACGCCGCGGCCAGCCATACTGCGCCATGGTGAAGGAAGCGACAGTCCCCAGCAACCCGATCACCAGCACCGCCCCCACCCCGAACCCAACCGTGAACAACCACGGCCGCCGGTGAACCGCATGCAGCTCACGGGGCCAAAGAAACCAGCGCAGAATGCCGGCCGCCGCGGCGACCCCCACTAACGCGACCGGTGACTCCGACAAGACGGACACCTTTCCCAGCATCAGCCACAGGCGCAGACCCAGATCCGCTTCGGCGTAGAGGCTGTGGATCGTTGACAGTGTGAGACCTGACAGCCCCACCACCGCCGCCGTCGCCCATGCCCTTGCTCCGCGGTGGTTGATCAACGCCCCGTAATCATGCGTCGGCATCTTGCAGATCGGGCACGGCGCCTGCGCGAACTCCGGGTCCTCCTCGAACCGCTTCCTCAGCCTCTCGGCTCGCCCGTACCTCGCAACACATACGATGACGACAAGCAACAGAATCCACCAGCCAATACAGCCCTGCCATGCCGGAGACCGCGGGACCCACTCGTATTCCTCGCCCCTTGGCCCCATCCCGGCGAAGTACCGGCCCAGGTTCGTTCCCTCCGAGTAGGCAAGGTGACTGCGCAAGCTATCCACCCCCCGCTTCCACGTCCCCCACTTCAGGTAGTCCCTCCACCCCGGGTACTGCATCGCCAGCATCGGGTCTATCTCGGCGTGTGACTCCTTGTGCTGGCGATCCATCTCCGCCAGCGCACGGTCGAGCGCCTCGCGCCGCAGCACTCGGGAGGTAACCTCTGCCGGCACCAGCTTCAGCTTCCGGTTCGCCTCCAGCAGTGGGTCCAGTTCGACGCGCAGGCCGCTGCCCGTGACCTGTCGCGGCCCAAGCCCGGTATCGCGTCGCAACCGAGCGGCCTCGCCGCGCTCCAGCCGCCCATCGCTGTTCGCGTCGAAGTGTGTCAGCAGGTGCTTCTGAAGCCGCTTCTTCTGCTCGAACTGGTAGTAATCGGTATATCGCCGCGGCCCTGGCTTAGCGCTCTCGATCCCCTTGATCGCGATGACCACGAGGTCGCGGATCAGCGGACGGAAGACACCGTAGACTGGCTGGGCGAACACCAGCGCGACGATCGCCAGCCGCAGCCACATGTAGCGCTTGCGCCAGTACTGGAACCAGCGCCATGTCAGCGACGCATTCGCTTTCACCCCACGCCAGACAGCGGCCGCCATCGCGACACCCCCTTTCCCCGTCTGACAACACCTACCTCATTTGACGCGCCGGGCCCTCACTTAGTTCGCCGCCCGTGGGCGCCCCGTCCCCGGGGCGACTCGGGCCCCTTGGCTCACAGGGCAGGAGCTTCCCCTCCTGCCTCCGAAGCAACCCTCATGCAATCATCTCGCGCCCGATCCCTTCTGTTCGTCCTCATCGCCGCAGCCCTCTGGAGCACGAGCGGCGTCATCCTCAAGAGCCTGCCGTCGGTCCACTGGCTCGCCATCGCGGGCGTGCGCTCGCTCTTCGCCGCGCTTATCTTCCTGCCCGGCGTTCGCGCTCCGGGCCGGCCGAAGACCGCAACTCTCGTGCCATGCGTGCTCATCTACGCGGTGCTCGTGAGCGCTCTGATGGGCTCGATGCAGCTCGGCACCGCGGCGCAGGGCATCTGGCTTCAGTACATCGCGCCCGCCGTCGTCGGCCTCTACGCCTGGCGCCTCCAGCGCCAACGCATCCGCCCGGTGGAGACAGCCGCCCTCGTGCTCACGGTGGTGGCGGTGCTGCTCATTGCCCTCGGAGGCAGCGGCCGCGCCCATCACCAGTCGGTGGCGCTCGGCCTCATCAGCGGCTTCGCCTTCGGCGCGTTCATCCTACTGCTGAAGAGCGTCGGCGACGCGCCCCCGGCCACCATCTTCTTCTGGACGAATCTCGGCACCGCTGCCATCGTGATCCCGATCGCGCTGGCGGCCGGCGCGCCCCTGCCGGCCGCGCCGCGCGAATGGATGATGCTCGCCGCCATGGGGTGGTTTCAGTTGGGGCTTGCTTACTACTTCTTCCAGTGGGGATTGGCGCGCACGCGCGCGGTGCAAGCATCTCTGATCGCGCTGCTGGAGCCGGTGCTCAACCCGGTCTGGGTCTATCTCTTCCTCGGCGAGCTGCCCCCGATCAGGGTGATCGTCGGCTGCGCGCTGATGGCAGTCGCGCTGGTCGCCACCGCCATCACGCCCAACAACCGAAACTGATCGTAGATCGTAGCTGACCCCGGCGGTTGCGCCAGGGTGGGGCCGTCCTTGTTGCTTCGGCTGCTTCAGCACCGAAGCCCCATCGGTGCAGGCTCTTGCGCGGCGTGGTAGAATAGACGTATCTCCTTGCCGCCCGCCTGGGGGGCAGACCACCTGCGAGGTCCCACACGCATGCCGCGGTTCGTGCTTGAGATCGGAACGGAAGAGCTGCCGCCGCGCTTCTTCCCCGTCGTTCTGCCGCAACTGAAGACGCACGGCGAGGAGATGCTGAGGCGCGCTCGGCTCGCCTTCCGCGAGGCGAAGGTCTACGGTACCCCGCGGCGGCTCGCACTCATTGCAGAGGACCTGGCCGAGCGGCAGGCACCTCACACCAGAGAGGAGCGCGGCCCGTCGGCCAAGGTTGCCTTCGATGCGGAAGGCAAAGCGACCAAGGCAGCGCTTGGGTTCGCTCGCCGACTCGGGGTGGATCCGGCCGCGCTGGAGCGGCGAGAGACAGGGCAGGGCGAATACGTCTTCGCAGTAGTGGAGGAGCCGGAGCTTGCTGCAAGGGACGCCCTCGCCCCTCTCTTGCCAGGCCTCATCACCGGCCTCACGTTCCCGAAGACGATGCGGTGGGGAACCGGCAAACTCCGCTTCGGCCGCCCCATCCGCTGGCTGCTCGCGCTCGTGGACGCCGAAGTCGTCGAGTTCGAGCTAGAAGGCATCAAGAGCGGCCGCCTGACGCGTGGACATCCGGTGTTGGCGGAGGGGACGTTTGAGGTGAACAACGCGAGGGAGTACGAGGAGGCATTGAGGAAGCGCTATGTCGAAGTTGACGATTGGCAACGACAGGAGGGAATCAAGAAACAACTCGATAGTATCGTGCGCGACCAGCAGAAGAAGCCCGTGGGTGTGCGCTGGGAGCTTCTGCCAGACCCGATGCAGAGGTGGATGTTCTTCGAGTCGGTCGCACAGCAGATGACCAGCAGCGACGGGCTGCTGATGCAGACCACATTCCTCGCTGAGTGGCCAAAGTCGGCCCTCGGTCACTTTGATCCGAGCTTCCTCAAGCTGCCCAGGCCTGTCCTGATCGAGGAGATGCGGCACGTTCAGTGCTACTTCCCGCTAGAGGACGAGCAGGGCGGCCTTCTCCCTAGCTTCATCGCGGTGAGAGACGGCGGAGATGAGGATCTGGGCACTGTAGTGGCTGGCTGGGAGAACGTCCTGCGCGCCAAGCTGATGGACGCCGGCTACTTCTACGAGCAGGATCTGAAGACGCCGTTGGCCCAGCGCGTCGAATCGCTCAAGGGCGTAGTGTTCCAGGAGCGGCTGGGCTCGATGTACGACAAAGCCAAGCGCGTTAGTGTAGCGGCCGCTGCCGCTGCTGAGCAGGACGGCCTCTCTGACGCGGAATGCAAGTGGCTCGACCAAGCCGCGCTCCTCTGCAAGGCTGACCTGACTACAGAGATGGTGACCGAGTTGTCCGGGCTGCAGGGCGTGATGGGCCGGGAGTACGCGCGCAGGATTGAGCCTCACGAACCGGACGAAGTCGCGGAGGCCATTGGCGAGCACTATCGTCCGCGGTTCGCGGGCGACGAGATCCCCCAGTCCCGTCTGGGGCAGTTGCTGGCAGTCGCTGACAAGGTGGATTCGATAACGGCTTGCCTCGCTGTCGGCCTGACTCCTACTGGCTCGGCCGATCCGTACGGTCTGCGGCGGGAGGCAATGGGCGTGGTGCGCATACTGATAGAGGGCGATCACTCCCTGTCGGTTCGCAGCCTCGTGGAAGCGGTTCTTCGGTCGCTGTACGAGCAGACTACTGTGCAGCAGCCCCGGGAGAAGCTAGTCGAGGAGGTGATGGACTTCCTCCGACAGCGGCTTGAGGCTTACCTATCCCAGGGCGATGTACCTTTCGGCCGCGTTCGCTACGACCTGGTGAACGCTGCCCTCGCAGTAGGGTTCAACAACATCTGGGACGCCGCGCAGCGCGCTCGCGCCCTGCAGCAGGAGACTCAGTTCCACTCCCATGATTTCCAACTGACCTCCATCGCCTGCACCCGCCCCATGAACATCTCCAGGGGGTTTGACGGCCGCGACGTTCCTGTTGCCCCGAACCTGTTTGATAATGGTATGCCGGCCGAGTCCGCCCTCTGGCGCGCTTACGAGCAAGTCGAGCCCGAGGCGAGGTGCTTGGCCGACCAGGGTGAGTACGCGGAATGCCTACGCCTGGTGAGCGGACTGCGCCACCTCATCGACACTTTCTTCGACGAAGTGTTGGTGATGGACGAGAAGGAAGATGTCCGCCGCAACCGCCTGGCGATGTGCTGGCAGCTATCCCAGCTCTTCCGTCGCATCGCCGACTTCTCCCTCATCGTCCAGGCGTAGGGCAGGACCTTCGCGTCCTGCCCCGTGAACGAATCGAATGTCTATCCCTCGCGAACAACGCGAACAGCTCGAAAACCAGATCCTCTCGCCCTTCGCGGCGAGGAGCGCCAACACCCGCGGCCGCCAACGCCCGGAACCGCCCTGCCCCATCCGCACCGCCTTCCAGCGCGACCGCGATCGCATCATCCACTGCAAGGCCTTCCGCCGCCTCTCGCACAAGACCCAGGTCTTCATCGCGCCCGAGGCCGACCACTACCGCACCCGCCTCACTCATACTCTCGAGGTCGCTCAGATCGCCCGCACCATCAGCCGGGCGCTGCGCCTGAACGAGGACCTGACCGAGGCGATCGCGCTCGGCCACGACCTCGGGCACACCCCCTTCGGCCACATCGGCGAGGCCGCCCTCGACGCAGTCTATCGCGAGTTCGACCCCGATGCCCGCTTCCACCATGCCGAGCAAAGCCTGCGCGTGGTAGACGTATTGGAGAAGGACGGGCAAGGGCTGAACCTCACCCATGAAGTCCGCGACGGAATCCGCCGCCACAGCAAGGGCATGGAGGACTTCCCCGTTGAGCCGGAGGACCGCCCGGAGACGCTCGAGGGGATGGTCGTCAGCTACGCCGATCGCATCGCCTATATCAACCACGACATAGACGATGCCATTCGCGCCGGGCTCATCGGCGAGGGCGATCTGCCAGCAGACTGCATTGCGCTCCTCGGGGACACCCACGCGAAGCGCATTACCACCATGGTCTCCGACATCGTCGAGCACAGCGCCGACTCTCCTGCGATCAGCATGGGGGAGGAGATCGAAGCCGCCACCAACCGGCTGAAGGATTTCCTCTACCACCGGGTCTACCCGGCAGCGCACGATGCCGCTGAGGGGAATCGGGTGCGCCGTCTCGTGACCGAGCTGTTCCGCTTCCTCGTCGCGAACCCGTCGGCCGTTCCCGGGGGCGAAGAGGCGGCCGCCGAAGGCGCTGCGCTCCTCGCCCGCCGCGTCTGCGATCACCTTGCCGGCATGACGGACCGCTTCGCCGCCCAGCAGTTCGAGGCCCACTTCATGCCGAGGCGATGGCGTGCCGACGGTTGATTGGTGGCTGCCTCCAGCGCGACCGACGGCATTCACAGGTGTCGGATAGGGTGTAGTCTGCATCCCGCGCGGTCGGAAGCGGTGTTGGCCCCCTATCAAATGCTGCCTGTCGGCGTGTCTAGACGCGGTGTCGCGGTACTTCTGCTGCTGGCCGCAGTGCTTGGCGCACTGGCCGGCTTGCCGGCAGACGCCGCGGTCGCGCGCGGCCCCCGCCGGCCTGACCTCAGCGTCACCCCACAGGAGGACGGCTCTTTCCTTATCCAGGCAAGGAGCTACCGCGCCCTTGTCGGCGCCGATGGCAACCTCCACTCACTGCGCGTCGGCGAGACTGAGATGCTCGATGATCGCAGTGGCATCTCGCTGGGGTGCTTCTTCTACGCCGACGGCTCCCGCCACCTCACCCAGCTCGAGCGACGCGGCGCCTTCGGGCTGGAGGCGACTGATGGTGCCTACTCGGCCCGCTACCACTTTGGCGCACAGGATATCCGCGTCGCCCTGAGCAACGCCACCGCCAAGCCCGTTCCTTACTTCGCCGTGCTGTCACCGGCGATCACCATCGCCAGCCGGCCGGGTACGACCGAAGCGGCCGCGGTGCCAGCGAACGAGCGCTGGGACGCCGCTCGGTTCACCACTGCGAGGGGTGAGTACGTGGAGTTCAGCGGAGGGAGTAGGATCTGGGGGCCCTGGCTCGGGCGGCAGGTCTGGGAGGTCAGCCGGGTGCCGGCCGGTGGTAAGCAGGAGATCCGAATCGCCTCCGGGTCTGGCCCGCCCCCTCGGGCCACCTTGGAGCAGCTCGTCGGGGTCCGGGCCGACGTCGTTCCGGCCTCAGGTCTCGTCGAGCCGGGCCAGCCCGTCGCACTGACGGTCTCCTTAGACAATCGTTCCGACCGCGACCTTCAGGGCGCCCTGTCGGTCGAGCTCTCGGCCTGCCGCGGCGATATGGTGGTGTTCACCACCTCATCCGTGGAAGTGCCTGCGCGCCGCGTATCCGAGAAGTCGTTCCAATGGCGCGTGGCAGCGCCCGACTTCTACACGATGCGCATCGCCGCGCTGTTGGGCGGGCGGGAGATCGGCGAAGCCCGCGCGGTAGCCGGATATGAAGCATCGAGCATACGGCCGCACGTGCCGCGACCCGAGGATTTCACTGGGTTTTGGCAGAGGTTAGTGGCCGATGCCGGCTCGGAGCCGCCGCAGTACATCATGACTCGCGATGAGCGCCTTTCCCAGCAGGGCGTGGACGTCTGGGTCGTCCAGTTTCAGAGCATCGCCGGCAAGACCGTCTACGGCTGGTATGCCGCCCCCGCAAACGCGACCAAGCTGCCTGCTATCCTCTATCTCTCCGGCTATGGGGCCCGACCCATCCAGCCGCCCGTCGGGGTCGCCCGTCATGGCTGGGTCGTGCTGGCGATAGATATCCGGGGCAACCGCGTCGATCGCGTCAGAGCGCGGCCCTTCGAGGACTACATCGCCCAGGGGATCGAGTCGCCGGATACCTATGTCTACCGCGAGATCGCCGGCCACGCCCTTCGCGCGGTCGAGTTTCTTCGAGCGCGGGAAGAGGTGGATCCCTCGCGCATCTGTGTTGCCGGGGTCAGCGAAGGTGGGGGCGTGGGCCTGATCGTCGCCGCCCTTTCCCCTCACATCCGCGCGGTCGCGGCCGACGCCCCGATGCTCGTTGACTTCCCACTCTCGCTGAGATCCTCGAGCTGGCCCTACGCTGAGCTGGCTGGCGTCATCAACCAGCAACCGGGTAGCGCGGCCCAGATGCTCCTGACGCTGTCCTACTTCGACATCGTCAACTTCGCTGACAGCATCCACTCGCCGACGCTGCTGAGCATCGGCCTGCTCGACTCGGTATCCCTTCCCGCCGCAGTGCAAGGTCTGTATAATGTGCTCCCCGGACCGAAGGAAATGCGGGTGTTCCCGAAGGCAGGACATGAAGGCGGCGGGGAAGACTACTGGACCTACAAGCTCGAATGGCTCTCGCGTGCCTTGGGCGCCAAGCAGTAGGGGCGCATGGTTCACCCTGAGCCCGGCAGAAGGGCCATCCACCCTCGCCAGGGCGGCTAGCCCGATCCCCTGAAACCCCGCCCCTGAGAGGCTGTGCTCTTGGCCGACCAACGAGTGGTCAGACCCGACCCAACATCGCCCAGCCACCTCCGAGCCCTCTTCCGCAGATACGGTTTCCGGCCCCGCCGAAGGCTCGGTCAGACCTTCCTGGTGGATGGCAATATCGCGCGGAAGATCGTGCACGCCGCCCAACTGACGGGCATGGAGCCGGTGCTCGAGATCGGCCCCGGCGCCGGCGCCGTGACCGGATTGCTGGCCGAACAAGCGCGGCGCGTCGTTGCGATCGAGCTGGATACGGTGATGGTCGCGGTCCTTGGCGAGACAGTGGGGCCTGACGTCGAGGTTATGCATGCTGACTTCCTCGGCGTAGAGCTCGACGATCTCCTCGCTTCGGAAGCCAAGGGAAGCTGGCGCTGTGTCGCCAACCTGCCCTACGCGATCACCGGCCCCGCCATCATCCGACTGCTGGAGGCGGCGGCCTGGTTCGACCGGATAGTCGTCATGGTGCAGCAGGAGGTTGCGCGAAGGCTGCTCGCGCCCCCGGGCGACCGGACCCGCGGGCTCCTAACGGTGCTGGCGGAGGCTTCGTGCAAGGTCGCGTCGGTCGGGCACGTATCACGCCGCTGTTTCTTCCCCCAGCCGAAGGTTGACTCCACCATCCTCGCATTCCAGGTGCGCCGGCCACCCTTGGTCCCTCCGGGCCTGGTGCCCGCGTTCGAGCGTATTGTGAAAGCGGCCTTCTCCACCAGGCGGAAGACGCTCGCCAACGCGCTCTCCGGGCCGACTGGGCTCGGGCTGGAGAAGCAGGATGCCACCGGCCTGCTGTCGCAATCAGGCATCGAACCCGGCCGCCGGGCCGAGAGCCTGAGCGCTGAGGAGTTCGCGGCTGTGACGAACCGCTTTGTGGATATGACGGGTAAGGTGCTCGAGTGAGCGGCTTGACCATCCAGACCGCCGCCAAGATCAACCTCTGCCTTCGCGTGCTTGGGCGCCGCGCCGATGGCTACCACGAGGTCGAGACGGTGCTGCACACCGTCGGGGTCTGGGATCGGGTCACGATACGCGACCCAGGCTCGTCCGAGATCACCATCACGATTGCCAGCGGCGAGGCCCCGGAGGGCGAGGGGAACCTGTGCTGGCGGGCGGCCTCCCTCTTGGCGCAGCGGACTGGCGTGAAGCGCGGCGCGGCTATCGCGCTGGACAAGGGCATCCCCCTGCGCTCCGGCCTGGGCGGCGGAAGCAGCGATGCCGCCGCCACCCTGGTCGGGCTCTCGCGATTATGGGGCCTCGATCTCCCGCCCGACGAGCTCGACGCAATCGCGGCCGAGGCGGGGGCCGACGTCCCGTTCTTCCTCCGGGGCGGGTGCTGTCTCGCGCGGGGGATGGGGGAGAAGCTGACGCCGTGCCCGGAGCTGACCGCGTGGCTGGTCATTGTCGCGCCGGAACGCGGCGTATCCACCGGACAGGCCTATGCTGCGCTGCGTCGCGGCGCCACCCTCGGTCGGCGTCGCGCGCCCTCCAGACCGATCAAGCGGCTGACGGACGCGCTCAAGGGCGGCGACGTCGCGTCAGTGGCTGGCGCCCTCCACAATGACTTCGAGGCGGCGAAGATTGCAGGCATAGATGAGGCGCTGAAAGCGAAGGAGGAGCTCCTCAGCGCCGGGTGCCTGGGCGCGGCCATGTCAGGATCTGGCTCCGCGGTCTTCGGCATCGCGCGGGATCGCCCGCACGCGGAAGAGGTGGCATCATTATCGCGCCCACGCTGGCCCTGGCTGGCTGTCGCTCCGACCGTGAACGCGGGAGACAACCTTGTCGTCACCGAGGGCGAGGAGCGAGATGCCTGACGCGGTCGTGCTTGCAGGCGGAGCAGACCGGGGTGAGATCCTGGCGGCAACTGGTGTCGCCTATCGCCCGCTGCTCGAGGTCGGCGGCCGGCCGATCGTGCAGCGCGTGCTCGCCGCCTTGCGCGGCGCGGTAAGCGTCGGCGATGTGATCTTGGTAGCGCCGCAGCCGGTGCACGATGCTTGCGGCGACGACGCCGTTGACCGCCGCGTCATCGCCTCCGACTCCTTCGTCGAGAACATCGTGAACGGAGTCGAGCAGGCCAGCCCCCTCGCCGATTCCGTACTCATCGTCACCGGCGACCTGCCGCTTCTCACCCCGGCCGCGGTCAACGACCTCTGCCAGCAGGCGGCCGCCGCCCGGGCGGAGGCCGCCTATCCGATCATCCCGAAGGAGTCTTGCGAGCGCGCCTTCCCCGGCGGCAAGCGCACCTACGTCCGGCTGAGGGAAGGAATGTTCACGGGAGGCAATGCCGTCGTGCTGGCGCGCGGCTTCGCTTCACAAAGACGTGAGTTGATCGCGCATCTGTTCGCGGCGCGGAAGAACCCCCTGAAGCTCGCCTCCATGTTCGGGCTCGGCTTCATCTTCGGCCTGCTGACCGGCCGGCTGTCGCTTCCCCAGCTCGAGGCCCGCGCCAGCGAGTTGATTCACGGCCGCGTCGCCGCCATCATCAGCCCCTACGCCGAACTCGGCTTCGACGTGGACAAGCTGTCAGATCTCCTGCTCGCACGCCAGGTGGTCGAAACGTATCGTGCGTCCTGAAGCAGGCGGCTCGGAGCACCCGTTCCGCCGCTAACCTTGACACTCCTCATCCGCCTTCCTATACTCCCATCCGCGGGCGTGGTAACCGGAAGCGGTCCGCCACTGCCTCACCCGCATTCGGTGGGCGGACAAGCCCATGCCGACGGTGCAGTGTCCGAATTGTAGGGCGACGAACCCGAACGGCCGGCGGCTGCTGGCGCGCTGCCGGATGTGTCACGTCAACCTGTCAGCATGCCGATACTGCCAATCCTACGATGCACGCATGATGGACTGCACCCATCCGGCCCGGCCGGACTGGCTGCGTATCACCGATCCCACCGAGGCGCTCAACTGCGCCGACTTCGCCTCCATCGCCTCCGGCGCGGGGGCGCGAGTCCGCCTCCGGCAAGTGATCCGCACCGGCGTCATCGCCGCCGTGCTTGCCCTCGCTGCGATGCTGGGAACGGTGCGCCTGTACCACGTTGTCACTCAGCCCGGCCCATCCGTGCCTCTGCGCGCCACCGTCAGCGCCCCGGCCGAGGCCTCCGCCGACGCCGGCTTCCCCATCAAGGTGCTGCTTCTCAACCAGGGCCAACAGCCGGCCAAAGGGGTACAGGTGGTCATCGGTGGCAAGAGCATTCGCAACTTCGTCTGTCAGGGCATCGAGCCGCCCGAGTGCTTCGTGGAGGCGACGGCGCGCCGGGCCTGCGCTCGCATCAAGCGCGTCGAGCCGGGTGCAATCGGCTCCGTCACCTTCTACTTCACCCCTCGCGAGCCGGGCGAAGTGCAGCTCGTCGCCCAGGTCACTGCGGAGAACGCCAAGGCGCCGGAGCGCGTCCTAATCGAGGCAGAGATCCTGCCGTGATGGCCTCCCCTACACCAATAGGGGCGCACCGCTGTGCGCCTTTCGGAGAACCTCTGTGAGCCGCCGCATAGACCTTCATGTCCACACCACGGCCTCCGACGGCCTCCTCTCCCCCTCGCAGACGGTCGATGCCGCTCTGCGCAAGGGCGTCTGGCTGCTGGGCATCGCCGACCACGACACCACCGAGGGCGTGCCGGAGGCGGCAGCTGCCGCACGAGCTGCCGGCGTTACGCTCGTTCCGGGCGTGGAGCTGAGCGTCGGCTCCGGCCCGCGCGAGATCCACGTCCTCGGCTACTTCGTAGAGACCGAACATGAGGCCCTTCAGACGGTGCTGGCGCGGCTGCGCGGCGCCAGGGACACCCGCAACGAGCGGATACTGGCGCGGCTGCGCGAGATGGGCATGCCGCTTGACTCAGGAAGGCTGAAGGAGATAGCAGGCAATGGCTCGGTCGGCCGGCCGCACATCGCCACCGCGCTGCTCGAGGCCGGGCATGTGGGATCGCTCGGGGAGGCCTTCGGCCGGTATCTGGCGCGCGGCAAGCAGGCATACGTCGGCCGCGAGCGGCTGGAGGCGGCCGAGGCCGGTGTCGTCATCAAGCAGGCTGGCGGCATCCCCGTGCTGGCGCACCCCGCCAAGCTAGGCGGCCCCCAGGCCATCGAGCAGATCCTTGACGATGGCATGGAAGGCGTCGAGGTCTACCACACCGATCACACCGCGATGGATGTTGAGATGCTGTTGGGGATTGCCAAGCGAAGAGACCTGCTGGTCACCGGCGGCAGCGACTCGCATGGGCCCTACTCCGAGAAGCCGGTCGCCGTGGGCAGCCTCGACATCCCGGAATGGGTTGGGGAGCAGGTGCTCGCCAGGGCCCCCTCTCGCTGGACGGCCGCGCGATGAACGGCCTCCTCGATTCCATAGTCCAGGCGCTGCGCGGCCTGCCGCCCGAGCTGACAGTCTTCCTCATCTCCGCACTTCCCATCTTCGAGATCCGCGGTGGCGTCATCGCTGGGCTGGCGCTTCTCCATCTGCCCGTTGGCGAGACGCTTCTGTACGGCTTGCTCGGCAACATCGCTTCGATCACCCCGGTGCTTCTCTTCCTGGAGCCGATCTCGAAGTGGGTGCATGGAAACCGTTTCGCCCGCCGGTTTCTCGAGTGGCTCTTCGCCCGCGCCGAGCGCAAGGCGGCGGCGGTCAAGCGGTGGGGTCTGCTCGGCTTGACCATCTTCGTGGGGGTTCCGCTGCCTGGCACCGGCGCCTGGACCGGCTCGATCATAGCCGTCGTTCTGGGCATGCGCCGGCTGCCCGCCCTCGTCGCCTGCTACCTTGGCATTGCCATCGCCGGCCTTGTCGTTGCTCTCCTCACCCTCGGCGGGATGGCCGGGGTGGACCACCTGCGCGGCGCGCCGTAGGGGCGCATGGCCATGCGCCCCTACCCGACCACCTGCTTGGTCGTCTTGAAGTGCACTTTGGCTAGCTGGCGGAGCAGCGCCGCGCCCCCCTTGGCATAGACCTCGCGCGCCGCCGGAAGCACATGCGTCGCGCCCCTCGGCAGGTCAATGCCGGCCTCCGACGATAGGCGTTCGAGCGCGCGGATGAAAGCCGCTCGGGCAAGCGTCGAGGCCGCCGCCACCGCCGGGTCCTCTTCCGCGCGGACTTGCTGCACCAGTTCGATCTGCCGCCCGCGCTTCATCAGCGACTCCCGCAGAAATCGCTCATCCCCGAACTGGTCCGCTACCGCCAGCCGACATCGGGGTGCCCCCCGGGTACCGCAGGCTTCAGCCTGCCCAAGCTTCTCCAGCACGTTCTCGATCGCCCGCGCGTGCCCCCAGGCGAGCAGCCCGTTCAGGTTCCGCATCTTCTCGATCAGATCGTTGTAGCGGGCCGGGGAGATGACCACGACCTCGAACAGCGGGCAGATCTGCTTCACCGCCCTCTCCAGCTCCCACAACCTTCGCTCGCTCGAGACGCGCTTCGAGTCCTTCACTCCTGCCTGTGGCAGGCGCTCGAGCGCCACTTCGTCCGCGTACACAGCCGCCACCGCTAGCGGGCCGAAGTAGTCGCCCTTCCCCGCCTCATCGCTGCCGATATGTGGCTGTTGCCGCTTGACCTCGCCCATAGCCTGAACTCAGCAAAAGAACGGAAAGCGCGCCCGCGTTGTGCTCCGCGGCCGCGCTTGATGGAACCTGGTCGCTCCGCTCCTAGGCGCCGGCCCGGCGCCTTTCCGTTTCCTTCAACTGCTTCAGCGGCGCGCCGCAAACCGAGCAGATATCGCTGCCCTTCGGGCTCGGCAGACCGCAGATCGGGCAGACATCCCAGTACGGGTCGTCCGGGTACAGGTAGAACGGCACCGAGCGCTCGGCGCGAGCGGTGTTCTCCATCACGATCTGCCGCCGGTGCTCGGCCGGGTCATCCCTGTGCTTCGTCCACCACCCGTAATCGCGGTTGACGATCACCTGGTGCTGCACGTCATCGGCGATGTTGGGATCGTTGTGCCGGCCCATTGCGTATTCGAGCGCCGGGAACAGGTTCTTGAAGTCCATCACGCCTTCGTAGCAGCGGTAGATCAGGCGCGTCACATATGACTTCGAGCCCGGGAACTTCTCCGCCTTGCGGAAGTACTCGGCCGCCCGCAAGGGCTCGTGCGCCCGGTCGTAGAGCGTCCATCCCAGCTCGAACAGCATTTCCCAGTTGCTGGGATTCGCCTGCACGCCCTGCTCGAGAACCTTCACACCCCGGCTCAGCCAGTAGCGCTTGTCCACGACGGTCTCGGACTCAGCGTGCATGTTGTAGGCAAGGTGCCAGCCGTAGACCTGCCAGGCAAGGATGAAACGGGGATCGAGCTGGGTGACGCCATCCAGCAATGGCGGGATGGCCGCCCAGTTGCCTCCGTCCCAGAGCTTCTCCACCTGAAGCCAAAGAAGGTCGGCCGCGGTGGCGCGAAACCCACCGAGCGCGGCAATCACCACGGGTGTCGGCCCCACCCCCACCGCGCTTACCGGCCTCACCCGCTTTGGGTCGAAGATGTCCGGCCGCGCCTTGTGGATGCGCTCTTGCACGGGCGTCAGCATCAGCAGGAGGCCGGCGGCGAGCAAGGCGAACAGCGCGTTGCGGCTTCTCCGGTTCCCCATCCTCGGCTACACCTGCCGATCGTTGAAGAAGATGGAGGCGAGGATCAGCACTACGATCGTGTACCCGATCCCTTGCACGATCGCGTCCAGTCCTCCGAGGTAGCTAATCGGGAGGTAGTTGGCGACGTCGTTGCGGTAGTCGAAGTTCTGCAGCTTGGGCACAATCACGTAGATCATCTTCAGGAGCAGCCTGGTGGCAGGGATCTCGGCCTGCGACGCCAGGTCGTTGATCGTGTTCTGCATGCTGCCAACAGCCCAGATGATGAACGCACTGATGATCGTCATGGTCGTTGACGAGATCGTGGAGATCAGCACGATCAACGCGGTGAGAACGGCGACCGCGCAGTAGCTCATCGCCGAGGCGAAGACCACCCCCCTGATATTCGGGTCGAAGGCCGAGTCCGGCAGATCGCTCACGAGCTTGTCTTGCAGCATCAGCACGCCGATCAGCACTGCCGTCATCACCGCGATGATCACCGCCAGCACAATCAGGGCGCCAAGGTACTTGCCGAGCACGAACTCGAATCGGCGCACTGGCTTCGCCAGAATGGCGTAGACAGTTCTGCTCTCCAGCTCATGGGGAACGAGGAACGCGCCAACGAAGATGGACAGCAGAATCCCGAAAGCCGTGATCGCCGCCAGCCCGTTGTTGATGAGCATCCGCGACTGCTCCTTCGGGCTGAGATAGGCGAAGAAAGTCATGGACACGAGGATCAGTACGACCAACACGACTACCGCCTGAAGCACGCGCCTGCGCCGTGCCTCCGCCACCGTGATCTTCGCGATCCGCCAGACGGACGGCAGCGCGTGGCCCATCGCCGGCGCCCAGGCCTTGCGCGTCAGCGTCAGCACCACGACAACGATGAACAGACCGATCAGGAAGAGAAGCTGAGGGGTCACTCTATCACCTCCGAGGCCTGCTCCGCAGCTGCGGGCACTTCCCCACGAATCGCCCGCACGAACACGTCCTGGAGAGTCGGCCGGGGCCTGGTCACCTCCACTACATGGCCGCCTCCGCGGTGGATGGCCTCGAGCACCGACCATAGCTCATCGCCGTACTCGTGGCCCATTCTCACCACCCCGTCATCCACCCCAAGCACCGCATCGCGGGCCGCGAGCTGCTCCGCCGCCGCCGGCTGGAGGCCGGTTGTGGTGATGACGATCTCCGTCGGCTCTCCGGCAAGCTCGCGCAGGCTCCCCTCCGCGATCAGCCGTCCCTGGTACATGATGCCGACCCGATCGCACACCTCTTCGACTTCCGCCAGGAAGTGCGAGCAGAGCAGGATCGTCTTGCCGCGGCGCTTCATCTCCAGGATCAGCCGGGTCATCTGGTGACGGCCGGCCGGGTCTAGCCCCGAAGTCGGCTCGTCCAGGATCAGCAGCTCGGGATCGTTCACCAGCGCCTGCGCCAGCGCCAGCCGCTGCCTCATCCCCTTGGAGCACTCCCGGAACGGGACCTTGCGGTTCGCCTGCATTCCGACGAGCGTCAGCAGCTCCTCCACCAGCTCCCTGCGGCGCTGCTTCGAGTAACCGAAGAGGCCGGCGTAGAAATCGAGCAGCTCCTCGCCGCTGAACACCTCGTAAAGGTAGGCGTCCTCCGGCAGGAAGCCGATCCGCTCGCGCACCGACAGGTCGTTGATGCTCCTGCCGAAGACCGTCGTGCTGCCTGCCGTGGGGAAGATCAGCCCGAGGATGGTCTTGAGCGTGGTCGTCTTGCCCGACCCGTTCGGCCCGACTACCGAGTAGGTCTCCCCTCGGCGAACCGACAGGTCCAGGTTGTCAACAGCTTTCACGCCGACCGGGGTGAAGAGGGAGCGGTAGACCTTCGTCAGTCCCTCTATCCGAAGAACGATGTCATCAGTGATCACACGCGTGCCTCCTAGCCCGCGTCCCGTCCGCCCCCGTCAACGGGCCTGCCCTGTGCCCAGTCGAACGGGCAAAAGCGGGGCAATCCGCCCCAGGCGGACTCTCCCCGCTGCAATGAGTATAAAGGGGGGATTGCAGGGGTGTCAAGCAAGACCGCTCGGCACACCGCGCCGGCCCAGGCAAGTGCGGGTCCACCCTGGCCTGCCGTGGCCGCCAACAGAGAGCGGAAAGAGGCCTGGTGGGCCATCGCGTGCCGCCGCCCCTCCGTTAGCGTCGTTTGGCGCGCGTGCGTGTTCTCGTGCACATCGGAGACGACCTCAACCGAGCCTACCCGCCTGCCCCGGTGTTCTGTCTGTCTACCGCAGGCCGGTGGACGGCCCTTCGAACTCCGGCCGGCAGTGCGCCTTCAGATGCAGCTCGATCTTGGGCCTGATGACGCGCTTGAGGAACTCGAAAGCGCCCTTTTCATCGCGGTCCATCAGCACCTCTTCGAGCTGTATCTGCTCCGCGTCATCGAGTGTCAAAGTCACGTTGGCCATGGGTAGCCTGCCTCGGCCTAGTTTGAACCAGGCCCCGCTGGGCTGTAACCAGCAGGTTCCCTTCGGAGCGCTCGCGCCCATTCCCGCACCTGCTCGAGCACCGGCTTCAGCCGATCGGCGTCGGCCGTTTGCCCTGCCAGCATGTAGCCGAGCATGAGCACATTCGCCTGCACTCCCGCCGGACACCATTGCTCCTTCGGGTCGAAACTGTGCAGCCCTGGCGGAGGCAGGTCAGACTTGCGGTACCGGCACCAGCGCTTCATCTCCAGGCCGAGCCCGGCGCAGACCCGGTAGCAGGGGCACTCGATGATCTCGTCATGGCTGCTCATGCGGATACTCCTTCCAGCGCCGGCGTCGCCGGGGCGAAGTACTTTCGCTGAAAGTAGAGCGACAGGTTCACCAGGCTGATCAGCACCGGGACCTCGACCAGCGGGCCGATGACGGTGGCGAACGCCTGCGCCGAGTGGATGCCGAACACGGCCACGGCCACCGCGATGGCGAGTTCGAAGTTGTTGCTCGCGGCGGTGAACGACAAAGTGGCCGTTTTGGCATAATCGGCCCCGAAGCGATGCCCCATCCAGAACGACACGAGGAACATCACCACGAAGTAGATCAACAGGGGCGCGGCGATGCGCAGCACGTCGAGTGGCAACTGCACGATGTACTCGCCCTTGAGCGAGAACATCACCACGATGGTGAAGAGCAGGGCAATCAGGGTGATCGGGCTGATGCGCGGGATGAACCGACGCTCATACCATTCCCGACCCTTGGCGCGTAGCAGCGTGACGCGGGTGAGCATGCCCCCGAAGAAGGGAATGCCCAGGTAGATCAGCACACTCTCCGCGATGCTGCCCATGGTGATCTTGCTCAGGTCCACACCCCCGAAGTCGAGCCCGACCAAAGGCGGGAGCACCTTGATGAACACGTAGGCGTAGACGGCGTAGAACAGCACCTGGAAGATGGAGTTGAAGGCAACTAGCCCGGCGGCGTACTCGGTGTCACCTTCCGCGAGTTCGTTCCAGACAATCACCATGGCGATGCAGCGCGCCAGGCCGATCAGGATCAGTCCGACCATGTACTCCGGGTAGCCGCGCAAGAACGCGACCGCGAGCACGAACATCAGCACCGGGCCTATCAGCCAGTTCTGCACCAGGCTGAGGGAAAGCACTCTCCGGTCGCGGAAGACATCGCCCAGTTCCTCGTACTTCACCTTGGCCAGCGGCGGGTACATCATCAGGATCAGGCCGAGGGCAATGGGAATGGAGGTGGTGCCCACCTGGAGCTGGGTGATGAACTGCACGACCCCGGGCACCGCGTAGCCCAGCAGCACCCCGAAGGCCATGCCGAGGAATATCCACAGCGTGAGATATCGATCCAGGAACGACAGCCGCGGCATCGCCCTAGCCACGTCCTCCACCTCTCGCCGCAGCGAGTTCGCGACCGACCGCTTCCGCCCCCAGTCCGCACAGCTCCTCCACCGGCATCCGTCGGATGCGCGCCACCTTCTCCCTGTCCGCGCGGATAACCGCGTCCTTGCTCAGCCAGGTTCGCAGGAGTGATAGCAGAGGCAAGGCGTACTCGTTTGCCGCCTGTGCTGCAAGGCGAAAGTGGACCCACCGCCCCTCCTTTCGCTCCTCCACTAGCTCTGCTGTTCGCAGCAAGGACAGGTGTTTCGAGACCGTTGAGGTGGAAAGACCCAGCGCGGCCACGATCTGGCAGACGCACATCTCCCCGCCTTCGAGCATCTTCAGAATCCGGGCCCGGTTCGGGTCCGCCGCCGCCTTCAGGACAGCTTCGTACGCACGCAGCATCCCGTATCACCTCGACAATTCGCCAATTGACGAAATATACCACTGCGGCAATCGCCTGTCAAGACCGGCCCTGCGGCCGGCCTCGCTGCGAGCTGCCTCGCGCGCATGGTGTCAGCCGGCGACAGGGAGTCCGCGCATCATGCCGAAACCTCGCGGCGCTCTGGCAACGAAAGCGAGAGGAGGTCATGCTATGCGCGGGCGAGGGCGTCAAGCGATCCTCGCGCTTGTGCTGGTGCTGGGCACGGCGGGGTGCGGGAAGCAGTCGTCATCACCATCGGGCAGCGCGAGCGGAGTCACGCTCACCGGCGCAGGCGCCAGCTTTCCCTATCCGCTCTACTCCAAGTGGATCGCGGAGTATGCCAAGGTCGCTCCCGAGGCCCGCATCAACTACCAGTCTATCGGCAGTGGCGGCGGCATCCAGCAGCTCAAGGCCGGCACGGTTGACTTCGGGGCGAGCGATGCCCCTCTCTCCGACGAGGAGATGAAAGCCATGCCTGCCCCCATCATCCATCTTCCTGCTGCCGCTGGGGCAGTGGCAGTCGTCTACAGCTTTCCCAATCTGAGAGGAACGCTCCGATTCACCGGCCCGGTGCTCGCCGCCATCTTCCTGGGCGAGATCACCCGTTGGAACGATGATCGGATCGCCCAACTCAATCCCGGTGTCACCACCCCCGACTTGCCCATCGCTGTCATCCATCGCTCCGACGGCAGCGGGACCACCCACCTCTTCACCAGTTACCTCGCGACCGTAAGCAAGCGCTGGTCTGACAAGGCGGGACTCGGGAAGTCAGTGAAGTGGCCTGTGGGGATAGGCGCCAAGGGGAACGAGGGCGTCGCAGGCATGGTTAAGCAGACACCTGGCGCAATCGGCTACGTCGAGCTGGCCTATGCCATCCAGAACACGCTCTCCTTCGGCGCCATCCAGAGCCCGGCCGGCGAGTTCGTCACGCCGAGCGCCGCAAGCGTAGCTGCCGCCACCACCGGCGCCGCCTCCGCCGTGCAGAAGGACGTCCGCGTCAGCATCGTCAACTCCGCAGGGGCCGGCGCCTATCCCATCAGCGGGTTCACCTACCTCCTCGTGTATCGCGAGCAGAAGAACGCCGCCAAAGCCGAGGCCCTGGTTGGCTTCCTCAAATGGGCAATGAGCCAGGGTCAGAGCTACGCCGAGGACCTGGACTACGCGCCCCTGCCGGAGGCGGTAGTAGCGCTGAACGAGGACGCGATCCAGATCATCGCCGCCGGTTCATCCGGTGCTGGCGCGGGCTGACCGGTGAGCGCACCTGCTCCTGCAAGCGCATCCCCTCCCGACGGCCGGCGGGCAAGCCTCCAGCGCCGCAGCGCCTTCGGTGCGAATCTCGCCGACCGCGCCTTTCGATGGGGGACGCTAGCCTTCGGCGCGAGCGTCATCGCGCTGATTGGTTTCCTCGCAGCCCAGCTCGTTCGCGCCTCGCACCCGGCGCTCAAGCAGTTCGGCTGGTCATTCATCACCTCCGCCGCCTGGGACCCGGTCCATGGCGCCTTCGGCGTGCTCTTCGCCATCTACGGCACTGTCGTCACCTCCCTCCTCGCGCTCGCCTTCGCTGTCCCGGTCGGCCTAGGCGCGGCGCTGTTCCTGGCCGAGCTCAGCCCCCGCTGGCTGCGACAGCCGGTCTCCTTCCTGATCGAGCTGCTCGCCGCCGTTCCCAGCATCGTCTACGGGTTATGGGGGATCTTCGTGCTCGTGCCCGCGATCAGGCCAGTGGAGGCATGGCTGCAGGCGCGCTTCGGCTTCATACCCCTGTTCCAGGGCGCGCCATATGGCATCGGCATGCTCGCTGCCGCCCTGGTGCTGTCGGTGATGGTGCTTCCCTACATCACCGCAATGAGCCGGGAAGTGTTGCAGGCCGTTCCCGCTGCTCAGCGCGAGGCCGCCTACGCCCTCGGCGCCACCCGGTGGGAGACCATCCGAGGTCCGGTGCTGCGATCCGCCCGATCGGGCATCGTGGGCGCCGTGATCCTGGCCCTCGGGCGGGCGGTCGGCGAGACCATGGCCGTCACCATGGTCATCGGGAACCGGGCGGAGATCCCCACCTCCCTGTTCTCCCCCGCCTACACCCTCGCCAGCCTGATCGCCAATGAGTTCGCCGAGGCCACCGGTGAACTGCACATCTCCGCCCTCGTCGGCGCTGCTCTGGTCCTGCTAGTGCTCACCATCGCCATCAACGCCATCGCCCGCCTGCTCATCTGGCGCGTCACCGGCGGAGTGAGGGTGGCAGCATGACCTCGCCCTTGGCACGCTACCGGCCACTCCCGCGCCGCACCAGGCGGCTGCTCGCCAACGGCCTGATGTGGGCCGGCACCACCCTCTGCGCCGCCGCCGCTCTCGTGCCGCTCGGCTTCCTGCTCTACTATGTGGCCGCCCAGGGCCTCCCCGCGATCAACCTCGCCTTCTTCACCCATCTGCCCGCGCCCGTTGGCGAACCCGGCGGCGGCATGGCTAACGCCATCGTCGGCACGCTGATCCTCATCGGCCTCGCCAGCCTCCTGGGGCTGCCGGTAGGCATTCTTGGCGGCATCTACCTCGCCGAGTTCGGCGGCAACCGGCTGGGCGGGGCGATCCGGTTCTCGGCCGATGTGCTCAGCGGCGTTCCCTCAATCGTCATCGGCATCTTCGTCTACGCGCTCGTCGTGGTGCCGATGCACCGATTCTCCGCGCTCGCCGGCGGCGTCGCCCTGGGGATCATGATGATCCCAACAGTGATGAGGACCAGCGAAGAACTGATCCGTCTCGTCCCAACTTCGCTGCGGGAGGCCGCCCTCGCGCTTGGCGCCACCCACCCACGAACGGTCTTCAAGGTTGTCCTGCTGGCCGCTAGGGCGGGCGTCATCACCGGTGTGCTCCTCGCCATCGCCCGCATCGCCGGAGAGACCGCGCCGCTCTTGTTCACCGCCTTCGGCAGCGGCCTCTGGAGCACTCAGCTCGACCAGCCCATCGCCAGCCTGCCGGTACAGGTCTTCACCTACGCCATCTCCCCCTACCAAGACTGGCAAGCACAGGCCTGGGCCGGCGCGCTTGTCCTCGTGACAATTGTCCTCATCCTCAGCGCGGCCGCCCGTTACGCCACTCGCGGGCGCATGCGCACGGTGATCTAGCTCATGCCCAGCGACTCCCTGTCGCCGAGATCCCATCAGACCGCGCCGGCCGACAAGTTCGTTGTGCGCGGACTGAGCTTCTACTACGGCCGCTTTCAGGCTCTTCGCGGCATCAACCTGGCCATCCGCGAGCGCCAGATCACCGCTCTTATCGGCCCTTCCGGCTGTGGCAAAACCACGTTCCTGCGCGCTCTCAACCGGATGAACGACGTGATAGACGGCGCGCGCACCGAAGGGGCCGTTCTCCTCGATAGCGAGGACATCTACCAGCCGCACGTAGACGTCGTCGCTCTCCGCCGCCGCGTGGGCATGGTCTTCCAGCGGCCCAATCCCTTCCCCATGTCTGTCTTCGACAACATCGCCTTCGGCCCTCGCATCCACGGCCTGGCGCGGGGTGACGAGCTCGACGCGCTGGTCGAGCGCAGCCTGCGGCGCGCCGCGCTCTGGGAGGAGGTCAAGGACAAGCTTCGCGACTCCGCCCTCTCCCTCTCCGGCGGCCAGCAGCAACGCCTCTGCATTGCCCGCCTGCTCGCCGTGGACCCCGATGTCGTCCTTATGGATGAGCCGTGCTCGGCCCTCGACCCCATATCAACGCTTCGGATCAGGGCAATCGCATCTAACTGATCTGGCCCCGGAGAAGTGGACACTTCGTTATGCAGCCTTGGCAGGCATGGAGATAGCTGAGAAGTAGTTTGGGGGCATCAGAAGGGCCCCCAAGTGCAATTCGCG